>VOFC01000591.1_pt1 | contig 154001 bp, 165 predicted proteins | sample 5384161 | NCBI WGS metagenome assembly VOFC01 (sample SAMN12384722, study PRJNA508395) | human gut metagenome | isolation source: healthy gut B | host: Homo sapiens | reverse complement strand
CCTTAAAAAGCTCTTCCTTAGTAAATACATGATTCGGATGCTCTGCGAGGAATGTAAGCAGATCAAACTCTTTTGTTGTAAATACTTTTTCTTCGCCATTAACGAATACTCTTCTGGCTGTCTTATCTATCCTGATGCCTCTTATTTCGATAATATCATTTTCAGGCTGGGCACTGCTTACAAGTCTTTCATATCTTGCAAGATGTGCCTTTACTCTGGCAACAAGCTCACTTGGACTAAAAGGCTTCGTCATATAATCATCACTCTCTGCCCATATCTTGCCTTTGTGGTCCTCAACAATCTTCTTAACAATTGCAAGGCCTATACCACTTCCACCATGCTTGCTGTTTCTTGATTCATCAGTTCTATAGAAACGCTCAAATATTCTCTCAACATCTTTAGCTGCAATGCCAATACCGTTATCTGAGAATATTGCATGAATGTAGTCGCCTTCATCGTACAGGTCAATCTTAATCTTTCCCTGTCGTCCCTCAGCCATATACTTAACCGAGTTACTTATAATATTATTAACAACCCTCTTTAGCTGCTCCGGATCAACATTCATATATGCCGGCTCAGTAAGATGGTCATTATATTCCAGTTCAATCTGGCTTGCCTCAAGCTCAGTGCCTATCTCTTCACAACAGTCTCCAAAGTAGTCACTTACATTACATCTGACAAATGTATATGGAACCCTGTTAGTATCAAGCCTTGAATATATAGTAAGCTCATCTATAAGCTTGTCCATATCATTAACCTTGTTAGCAATAGTCTGGATATACTTAGCCTGCTTTTCAGGCGTGTTGGCAATTCCGTCACGCAAGCCTTCCACATATCCTTTAATAGCCGTAAGCGGTGTCTTTAAGTCATGTGAAATATTTCTGATAAGCTCCTTTTCCTCGGCATCAGACTTAATCTTATCCTCCGCACTCTGCTTAAGTACGACTCTCATCTCCTCAAAATCCCGGCATACATCTCCGATTTCATTATTAGATACCTTTGGCATCTCGAAATCCATATTGCCTTCTTTAATATTATCAGTTGCAAGCTTCAGCTTATTAAGTGGCTTAACAATAGAACTGTATATCCACAGAGTAAGTCCAAGACTTGTAATAATTAACACCATAATTATAACAAATATAACCTGCATTATAAATGTCTTAACCTGTGGAAGAATCTGTTTCAATGAAGTAACAATTGACACGCTGTAAAAATTATCTTCTGAATCCTTAAAATTAAGCTGTTTTATAAGACTCTGGTACTCTCCACCTTGTAAGTTCCAACATCAGAAACATTCTCTTCATCAGCAGAATAATCAGGAAGAATCTTTACAATTTCTGCTGTCTGGTGCTTGTTGAATTATATATAATAATTCCATTCCTTCTTACAACAAGACAGGACATCTTAGATGACAGCTCATCCTGATCCAATTCATCAAGATATTCCCTGTTGTTAAACTGTCGTTGGTTCTTCTTCAACCTCCGTCTTCATATCCTTATATATGCTGTCAGTAATCTTTCCAAAAAGTATTATAGGTGAATATACGCCAACGAGAATTGCCCCATCATCTACATTATATGTTCTCTCAATGCTTTCCTTCTGTACACAATACAGACCTCCCAGAGCAAGACCACTTAACAGCACAGGAAGTATAACCATAATACAGAAAGAAATTTAACAACTTTTATTCTTTTTCTTCATAATTAATATATTTTCAACCATCATGATAATACTTTAACATATTTTAACAGAATATTTGTAAAAATTAAAAATGTATTAAAAACTTATTAAATATAATATTTGTGAAAATCAGCTGTATCAATATCGCAGTCTATTATTAACCTATCTTGAGCCTGAACTTCTGAAGTTCTCTCTCTGAATCAACTCTTTTAATAATTCCACCAAGGTTAGTAATCTTTCCTTCAAAATCCTCATAACCTCTCTGGATATACTCAATATCATCAATCTCTGATATTCCATCTGCTGCGAGCGCAGCAATAACAAGTGCCGCACCAGCTCTTAAATCCGGAGCATTAAGCTGCACACCACAAAAACTTTTAACACCTTCAATATAGGCTGTGTTACCCTCAACCTTAATCTTGGCACCCATTCTTCCAAGCTCATCTACATATTTGAATCTGTTCTCAAATATGCTCTCAGTTACCATACTTGAACCTTCAGCAAGTGCAAGTACAACTGAAATCTGAGGCTGCATATCCGTTGGAAATCCAGGATATGGCAAAGTCTTAACATTAGTACTCCTAAGTGTACAGCCCTCTGCTATAACTCTTAAGCTGTCATCACCTTCCTCAATCCTGCATCCCATCTCAATTAACTTTGCAGATATTGATTCCATATGCTTAGGAATAATATCCTGAATAACAACATCACCATGTGTAGCTGCTGCTGCCATCATAAATGTTCCGGCCTCAATCTGATCCGGAATAATAGAATAAGTACATCCGTGAAGTCTCTTAACGCCTTTGATACGGATTACATCAGTTCCTGCACCTTTAATGTTAGCACCCATAGAATTAAGAAAATTTGCTACATCAACTATATGCGGTTCCTTAGCCGCATTTTCCAGAATAGTGTCTCCCTCTGCCATACATGAAGCCATCATAAGATTAATTGTTGCTCTAAAATAATATTGGTATTTAAATCAATATCTTAATGATTATATCATACCATTTTATTATGTCAACGTTATATATCCATAAAGTTTAAAACAGGGCATGGATTATTAATATCCACGCCCTTATTCATAAGTTAACTTAATTCTTGTTTACATAATCAAGTGGATTCACTCTTCTGCCATCTATCCATATTTCAAAATGCACATGTGGTCCTGTACTATCACCAGTATTGCCACTAAGAGCTATCTCTTCACCCTGCTTTACCTGCTGGCCGACAGTCACTGTTACTTTACTGTTATGTCCATATCTTGTCATGCTGCCATCTTCATGCTGTATATCTACACAATATCCATAAGCAGAATACCATCCAGCCCTTTGTTACTACTCCGTCTCTTGAAGCCTTAACTGATGTTCCCCAAAAAACATGACCAGTCAACTCCGTAATGAGTTGTGCCCCATCTTGAACCATAACCTGATGAAAATGTTCCACCACTGACAGGCTTTATATATGTTGGTGGTGTAAGTGTTCCAACTGCTATCTTTGCCGGCTTTGATTCAACTGTTATATTCTCGCTTGTTATCTGTCTTGCAACCTCTTTACCATTCTCATATGTAACTGTTGCTACTACTGAATGATGTCCCGTTGTTCCTTCATCAAGAATATAATTCGTACCTCTATAGTTGTTGTTATCATCAAGATACTCAGGCTCTGCGTTGTAATCTTCCTCATAAGAAAGCTGCTTTGTTGTCACTACTGTTATATCTGACTCAGGCACTGTTATAACAAGCTCATCACCTGGAACTATAACTGAGTCCTCTTTTTAACTTAGTATTAAGCTTTAACAAATCTTCAACTGATATGTTATTATCTTTAGCTATACTCTCAAGAGTATCGCCCTCTTTAGCAATATAATAAACATTGGTATCGTTTACCTTTGTTATTGTATCATAAGCTTCCTGTACTGTTGATACCTCTACCTTATCAGCATATACAGCATTAACAGATACATTCTGTGCAAAACCTATAGACTGTATCTCATCTGGTGTCTTCTTGCTTTCACCGTTAGAACCAGTACTGTCTTCAAAGAATGATGCAACTATCTGTGTATCCTGCACCGTTGTCTCCTCATTCTTATCTATAGACACTATATATGTTCCATCTGCTGCCGAACTAGACTTAATAACCGGCTCAAACTCATCAGCCCTGTTATATGGCTGTATAAGCTTTGAAAACAGTTCTTCTACATCCTGCTTGGATGACAGATTAACTGTATAATCATCTATTCTTACAGTATATGCAAGCTGCTTTTCAACATCAAGTATACAGTCAAACAACTGGCTGTATATAGAACTTTCAAGCTGCTTTTCTGACATTCTTGACGCTATAGCCCTGTTTTCTTTATCGATCTGACATCACAATCCATATATATATAATCATCAAGCTGCTGGCTTAACTGCAGACGTGCATTTGCCAGTGCCACATTAACTTCTTCCTCTGTGTTAGCTGCTCCGACATGTGTACCACGAATCGATATGCTGTAATATCCCACATCATTGTTAAACATATTCTTAGATACAAATGGAATACCTATCACTATTGCAATGCATGCTGCAAACATAGTTGATATAAAGGTAGTTTTTACCTTTCTTCCATATCTTGTAATGCGTGTCATACGTTCCTCCATATATCGTATATACCATGGAATTCTTTCCCCGTGTAATAATTCCGTAACATTTTTGTAACAATTGTATACTACCACGCATATAAATGTTTGTAAAGAGGTTTTTCGTGCTTTAGAGATATTTTATTTTTATAATTTTACCTTTTTTAACTGAATATCCAAAGCGTCCGAGATGTTCACCAAGTGCGTAATACTGTCCATGTGAATAAGCTACAAGTTCAGCATCTTTAAGATGTAATGTTCCCTTGCTGTCAAGAAGTGATTCATCAACATTAACAGCGACGACTTCGGCAATAAACATATCATGGCTTCCAAGCTCCACTATATCCTTCACCTTACATTCTATGTTAACAGGGCTCTCTTTAATAGCCGGTGCATTTATCTTAACTGACTTTTCAGGTGTAAGATGCATATCCTTGAATTTATCTGTATCCTTACCTGACTTTACGCCACAGTAGTCCGTTGCCCGGCACAGCTTTTTCGTTGTAAGGTTAATAACGAACTCTCCTGATTCTTTTATAATATCATGGCTATATCTTTCTTTCCTTATTGATATAGATACCATCGCAGGATCCGAACATATAGTCCCTGCCCATGCAACTGTTATGATATTGGGTTTTTTCTTCACCTCTCTGACAGCTGACCATAACTGCCGGCACTGGATAAAGCATATTTCCTGGTTTCCATGTCTGTTTACTCATAATGTACATCTCCTTTACTGCTTATACTTTTCTTTATAATGTATTGTCTTTTTTAGATATCTGTCATATACCTTGTGCTTATTATCAGTATACTACAAATTTTTTGAAAGTTTCCACTATATGATTAAAGATTTTACTAAATTTATGAATTTATTTAATTTATAAGCACATTTGAGTTGTATGATTGCTCTAATTATGTTAATATAATTTTAATAAAATGTTTATGTTGTAAGAGTTAAAAGTTCACATCAAACAAAATCTTTCGTTCCTGCATGATATGACTTTGATCTTGCGACCCTTGCATCATATTTGTCATAGGTTAGAAGTCACGAGGGATTCTGACCTGAGTTTTATTATTTAATTATTTTTATAATTCGGAGGACATTTATGTTAGGAAATGTTATCGTAGGACAGTCTGGCGGACCAACTGCCGTAATCAATTCAAGTCTTGCAGCTAAGGACAGAGGGGCTAATAAAGTATATGGTATGCTTCACGGAATCAAGGGTCTTCTTGACAAGCAGTATGTAGATCTTTCTGAAAAGATTAAGACAGATATCGATATTGACCTTTTAAAGAGAACTCCTTCTTCTTACTTAGGTTCATGTCGTTATAAGCTTCCTGAAATCTCTGATGACAGAGAAACATATTTTCGGTTCTTAAGGAACTAACATACTTCTTCTATATTGGTGGTAACGACTCAATGGATACTATCAAGAAGCTATCTGATTACGCAATCGTTACCGGAAGCGATATTAAGTTCATGGGTGTACCTAAGACTATCGACAACGACCTTGCTGTTACTGATCATACTCCTGGTTTTGGTAGTGCTGCCAAGTTTATCGCAGCTACTATGAAGGAAATCATCAGAGATGGTCTTGTATATGATTATCCTACAGTTACTATTGTAGAGATTATGGGACGTAACGCCGGATGGCTTACAGCCGCTGCTGCTCTTGCAAGAGTGATGACTGCGAAGGTGTAGACCTTATCTACCTTCCAGAGAAAGTATTTGATATCGACCACTTCCTTGAAAGAGTTAAAGAGATAGCTTCTAAAGGTCGTTCAATGGTTATCGCTGTTTCAGAAGGTATCAAGGTTGCTGACGGAAGATATGTATTCGAGCTTTCAGAGCATGTAGAATTCGTAGATGCATTCGGCCACAAGCAGCTTGCTGGTTCAGCTAAATTCCTTGCTAACAAGATTGGTGCTGAACTTGGCATCAAGACTCGTGCTATCGAGCTTTCAACACTTCAGCGTTGTGCAGCTCATATGACAAGCCGTACAGATATCACAGAAGCATACAACGTTGGTGGTGCTGCTGTTAAGGCTGCATTTGAAGGCGAGACAGGTAAGGTTGTCGTACTTAAGAGAGTTTCTGATGATCCATATATGTGCATCACAGAGACTAATGATGTTCACCAGATTGCTAACATCGAAAAGAAAGTTCCTCTCGAGTGGATTACAGATGATGACTTCGTAACAGACGACCTCATCCACTACATCAGACCACTTATCCAGGCCGAGCTTTCACCAATCATGGTAGATGGTCTTCCAAGACATCTCAATGTAAATATGGACTAGTGCCAGCATTAATAGATAATGCCAATATTTTATTTAAGATATGAGCAGCATTTATTAATCCCCCGTGTGGCAGCTATTCCGCACATCAAAGCTTACAGGCTTTATAGCCCCGGATACCTTTATCATAACAGGTATCCGGGGTACCTTTATTTTCATCTTTATTTTCATCTTTATTTTCATCTTTATTTTTAATCTTATTTTTTTCCAAAATATTACAATTATGTGTTATGATGTGATTGATACATGCATGTTGTCATAACTGATATACATCATATAAAATACATGAATGGAGATTAATATTAAAATATGAATAAGAATACCATGATAATGAAGCTTTGAAAGAAGCAAAAAAACGTACTAAAAAAAGGTCCTTATTAAGCCCTCATTTTCCAGGGTTAAAAACAATAATAAACATTATAATAATAGCCATGCTTGTTATAGCTTTGATATACACTAAAAAGACTGCATCAACGAGTTACCAGACAGATGGCAAGGTCACTCAGATAGGCTTTGAAAATATCGGCGAGCTGGCTACACAGTCTGTAACAACAACGTCTGTGCGTGTTGAAACTAAGGACAGAAAGCTTTTTAATATATCTATACCTCTGACAGAATCAAAGTATATATACACATATAACACTAACATCAAGGCTGGAATCAACTTCAGTGATGTAACATGGAGTTTGGGTGATACAGAAGACACAAAGCATAACATATATGTAACTGTACCTGAGGTTAAAACTCTTTCTGCCGACCTTGACCTTGATTCCTTCAAGGTGCTCCACGAAAGCACAAGCATATTTACACCTATAACTCTTACCGAACATAACGACGCATTAAAGCAGCTAACAGATGAGGCATTAAATGATGCCATAGCAAATGGATTATACGACAAGGCTCTTGAAAATGCCAAAACACTGCTATCCTCTTTCATATATCAGGTATATCCATCTGATCAGTATGATATAATATTTTCTGAATCAGTAAAAAAATAGTAAAAACAATGTAGTAAAACTAATTTAATAAAGCTAATGTGATTTTTGATAATCATTACAAGCTTTATAAAACAGTAATCCCGGTTTAAAGTTCATATGTAACTTTAAACCGGGATTATGTTAGATTATGATTCCAATTATCTTCTTAATATTCTTTTTATATTCTTCTTTTTCTTATGCAGACATATCCAAGTGCTATAAGCGATGCAACACTTACTGTAAGTAATGCAGCATATATACCAGCATGTGATGTATCTGCTGTCTTAACATTCTCTGTAGAATCAGTCTGTGCTGTTTCATCTTCAGCAGTCTCTCCTGTTGAAGGTTCATCTGTCGATGGATTATCTGTCGTTTCTTCTACAACAGGATTCTGGTTTGTATCACCAGCCCATTCTATGCTTAAGCTGTGAAGCATAGTTGTATTCTGCCATCCACCAGTTCCTGTTGTTCCTGTATGCTGTATAGCTGCTCCGCCATATGTGTTAGCCTCTATATCTGCATTTAAGTCAACCACATGAACATAGCCAGCTGCTGCCTGGTCTGCAAGCTGTGCTGTAGGTGTTTCTACATGTGCTGTAAGCTTGCTTCCCTCTGCCTTTAAGGTTATCTCGCATCCTGTAAGGAAGCATGTTGCTATAACTTCATCTGATATATATGTTGTATTGCCATTATCATACTTAACAAGTACAAATGTAACTGCATTAGAAGCTGCCCTTGTTCTTATTATTCTTAATGCATAGCCTGTAAGTGTTTTAGTATCAAACTTAATGCATACATCCATATACTGTCCTGCACTACCAAAGCCCTGACCTGCCGTCTTTGCAGGATCAGCCACAACCTTGACAGTCATATCACCATATTTGCCTTCAACTGGTGTATACATAAGTCTTGCTCCCTGTGTTCCCTGCATAGATTCCGGCACCAACTGAACCGTTACCAGTTTCACCATATACCCAAGGTGTTTCTGTATCTTGACCCTTCCAGCTTCCAAAGCTCTTTGTATCTGCTGGTCTGTACGAATCCACTGTCCAGAAGCCTTCCTTTATCTCTGGCTGTTTAACAGTAGGGAAGTCTGAAAAATCTGTTGTGTAATTCTTAGCTTTAATATCCTTTGCACTTACAGCCTCTGAATATACAACTTTTACCGCATTACCTAAGTCACTTCTTATATTCTTTGGAGCAACAGAAGCACAGATATAATATCCTATATCACCTGCTGTAAGTGTATATGTGTACTGAGGATTATTCATTGTAGACACTGCTGTTAACACAGGATTGCTTCCACTTGCATCACTGCATCTATACCAGTTAATAACTGACATATCTGCCCTGTCACCAAGATTCAGCTTATAATCTGCTTTAAGTGTGCCATCACCATTGTTAACCACCTCCGGAAGCTTTGTCCATGATGGAGCTGCAAGCTTAGCTGGTTTAACTGTTATGGCTATAGCTGCTTTTAAGCCACTCTCCGTACTTGCTTCAATAACTACTTCCTTTGCTTCATCTTCGTTATTAGTACCATTAACTACGCATGTTCCGTCCTTATTATCAACTATTGATACATATGGCTTATATTCATCAGCCACACTGTAGTTAATCTTCTGATTCTTATCTGTATCACCATAGAAATACTTAACACCTGCCGTCAGCTTAGCTGTTTCAGTTCCTCGACTCTATAGCTTCTACCTTACCTTCGCTTTCTATATTAAGCTGTGTAGCTATGCTGTCTGCACCATTCTTAACTGCTATATCCTTAACACCAAGTGGATCCCAGTTATCATTGCCCTTTAAAAGATTGTAAGTATTGTAATATACCTTTCCACCATCTTCTATTCTATATGCATTAAGAACCTGCTTTCCTGTCATATCAACCGTTTCAGCAGCATCCTTTCCTGCTATCATTATGCTTTCATTGTTGTGTGTTATGTTATACTGATAGCACTTAAGTGACTTATCTGGGTACTTTGTCCATGCAATTCCAAAAGGAATACTGAAATTGCTCTTATATGCACAATCCACCGCTGTTATTGTTCCGCCTTCCTTTGTGAAGTACTGCATTGGCTCAGCTTCAACATTTAAAACAACACTGTTAAAGATACAACCTAAAAATGTTGAACCTGTACCATATGATGAATATAATGGTCTGTTTCCGTAGAAATCAAAATCGCATCCTACATATACAGCATTTGCATTAAGGGCATCATCTGTACTCTCAAAATGACAGTTGTTATAAAGGCTTCTTGCTGCTCCATTTATAGGATCAAGATTCAGTCTGCTTATGAAGTTACAGTTATCTGCAAACATCTTGTCTCCAGACACATCAGCAAGCTGTGCCTGTGTAATAGTTTTTGTTCTCTTATCTGTATCCAGTTTTGGAAGAAGAGGATATTTAAGATCAACGCTGCAATAGTTACCTATCGTTATGTTCTTAACTGTAAGTGCACCGCTGCAGTTGAATCTGAACATTGTGTAGTTACCGTTAGAGGCATGTGACTGTCCTCTGTTTCCTGCTAATACAACATTATACGGATCCTTTGTAAGTCCCTTTATAGTAAGATAATCACTGTTAATAATCATTCCATAAGGAACACCATATGTCTTATCCGGCTGCTTAGTATCCGTAGCTGCCGGATCATCTATCCAGTATACGAAAGGTGCCACATATACCGTCATAGGTGCTTCCTCGGTTCCATTCTTTAAACTGCTGTCACTAAGTGCCTTAGTAATATCGTTATATACATATGGGTACTGGGCAGCAAGCTCATCTGATAACGATCCATCAAGATATATGGCTGTTTCAGACAACTGTATAGTTTCAGAATCGTACTTAATATAAGTACCTCCAAACTCTATAGGGTCGCTTACATCAAGCGACTTGTAGTTATTCTCATCATTGTTTATATCCTTCACTGCTGTATAAATGTTTTTTGTCTGCAAAGCAGTATCCTCCTGCGCCACGATTCTGTCCCTGGAAATGCTCCTATATTTCCAACAACCAGCAGGCCCGACATAATACCTGCCATAATAGATGAAACTAATCTTTTCCTTCTTCGTATCATATCTATTACCATACCTTTCTTTAAAATAATAAGATGATAAGTGTCAAAAATATTTTATTATCTACGTTGCAACTATGAATTGATTATAATATATATTGTACTTATATTAATACATAAAAACTGTAAGAAACTTGTAAAATCACTTAAAATATGTTAGCTTTTAAACAATAAAGTTTTACAATACTTATAAAAGAAGGTGTAATTTTATGCATCAAGAATATATACCGGCGAATTTTCTGCCAGACATAAAAACTGTTCCTACTTCATACAAAATGTCACATTTTCATACGCATAACAGATGGGAGCTTTTTATATCTTATATCAGGAAACTGTACATTATATATCAAAGAAAATATGTATATGCTAAAAAAAGGTTCTCTTGCTCTCATTCCTTTTGGAGTAGAGCACATGACTACTTATATGTCAGGTGAAGAAAATATAAGAAGCCTTCTTTACTTCGATGATGAAGAGCTTTTATGGTTTAACGAACATGGAATAACAGATATATCTGACATTTTAAGAGGAAGCTTTGTCGTTCAGATTCCCGCACGAAAACAGTCATACATTAAAGAACAGCTGGATAAAATATCCTATGAATTCCATGGTGTAGATAGCATTTCCCCTGCATATGCAACAGCTTATTTTCATGAGCTTCTTTTTATATGCCCTCAGATGCCAGACATATAAAGATAATGTAGTTTCCCGTATGGACCTGTCTAATGAAACTATACAGCGCATAGTTGAATATATTCTTGCTAATTATAAAGACAATATCACTCTTTCTGGCACCGCAGAAATGTTTAATATGAGTGAATCCAGTCTTTCCAAAAAATTCAAAGCATTTACAGGACACCGCTTCCGTGAGTATCTTGTTAATGTACGAACGCATGCCGCTGCAGAGCTTTTAAGGCAGTCCGAGCTTTCTATGACCGAAATAGCCTGTGAATGTGGTTTTTCTGACAGCAACACATTTGGAGATACCTTTAAACGCGTATTTAAACAGTCTCCAAGCAGTTATAGAAAAACTCTGTAGAAGACTTCTTATTTATTAAGAATAATAACAAGGAAAGCATCAAAATAATTTCAAATAGAAATTTCAAAATAATATAAAATAAATACAAAAAAGGAAATATAGATATGTTTAGATTATGGTGTAAATTATTTGACAGTTCAAACCACATGATTAAAGATATGGTTGCAGTTAATGACGACCCAAAGCTTAACAGGACTAAAAAAATATTTGATGGAATAAAAGAAGCCTGCTATGAATTCGACTTAAGTGAACCTATGTGGTTCGATTCGAATATAGCAGACTTCAAACGTCATTCCAAGGTACGCTTCACAAGCGATAACTTTATTGACGATATTGATTTTTCTTATATGGAAGTGCAAGTTATCGAAGAAGATTAATACTGCATTATTTATTAACCTATGGCACTATCCGTTTATATCAGGATTAGCCCCTTTAAGCCCTATAAATGCTGTATCATCAAGTCCACCCTCTTCATGGCCAATAAGCCACTTGTTAGTAGCTGCAAGAAGTGCATCCTCACTATCAGCAATATTATTGTGCACTCTTGCATGCTTTGATGTAAGTGGATAGTTAGTCCCCTTTGGAAGTACTACTGCTACCTGAAAGCCCTTTCCATCCACACCACAAGGTGCATAGTGAAGTGTTGTTGCATACACTTCAACTGCTGTTCCTGCTGGTACTAAAAAAGCTTTAACTTTAGATGTGTCATATGTATGGTCTTTTTCCACATCTGTTAAAAGTCCAAGCATAAGTATCATATCTGTTGCTGCCACATTAATCTCTGAATCTCTGTGATACTCAAGAGCATTAAGCTTTGAGTTATGTCCGTTGCAATAACCTATCTGCACAGGCATCTCACCATATGCAACCGCTGATATATCTAGTCTTACCGGAAGTGCTTCAAGCTCCTTTACTGCCGGCTCATATACAACACCCGCTGGTATGGGTGTTCTTTTCAGTTCCTCTACAAGTGCCGTAAAATCAATATTATCCACTATACGACCATATTTTCTGAATTCATTATCTGTTACTGATAATATCTGCATATATTTTATATCCTTTCCATCATTATTAATAAGGTTTAATTTTGCTATGATATCGTTTTATTACAATATCATTTATCTCTTATATTATTCTATTCTAGAATTATTTGTCTCTGGCAGCATTTATCTACAATGTAGTTGTCCTGCTTATTTTCATGCCGCCGTTTTATGATACAACATTTCTCTTTTCGCCTTTACTAAATGCGGCTATATTCTCATAAACCTCATCCATAAGCCTTGTTCTTGCTTCAACTGTTCCCCATGCAACATGTGGTGTTATAACAAGCTTTGTACTGTCCTTGATTTCCATCAGTGGATTATCTGCCTCTATAGGTTCCTTTCCAAGCACATCCAGTCCTGCCGCTGCTATCTTTCCATCAGCAAGCGCTTCTGCAAGGTCAGTGTCATTCACTATAGGACCTCTTCCCAGATTAAGGAGTATGGCACTTGTCTTCATCTTATCAAAAGCTGCTGCATTAAAAAGATTCTGTGTTTTCTCATTCAGTGGTGCATGAATTGATATAATGTCTGATTCTTTCAAAAATTCATCAAGTTCCTTTCTTTCATATGGAACATTCTGTGTCTTTCCACTCGCAGAATAATATATTACATTACAGCCAAAGTCTGCCGCAATCTTGGCAACGCCTCTTCCTATATTGCCAAGTCCGACAATTCCCCATGTCTTTCCTGCAAGTTCATGGAACACATTTGCAAAATGTGAAAAAAATCGGACATTTTGCATACTCACCAGACTTTACATATCCATCATAATATCTCATCTTCTCGATAAGATAAAATGCAAGTGCAAATGTGTGCTGTACTACTGAATCTGTAGAATAACCGGCTACATTAGCCACTCTTATATTCTTTTCCTTTGCATACATAATATCAATATTGTTATATCCTGTAGCAGTCTCAGCTATCATCTTAAGAGCTGGAGCCGCATCTATAAATTCCTTATCTGACGCTATCTTATTGATAATAACGACATCCGGATTATGCTCGGCAACCCTTTTAAGCGCTTCCTCCCTTGTACTTGTTGAATAACTTTTTACTTCACCTAATGCATAGAACTTGTCTATGTTAACATCCTCACCATATGTAGATGCATCCAGCATAAGAATCTTCATAATATAATACCTCCATACCATATATACGCCTGCATTTATATGATTCCTTTTCTATATCTGCAGGCAGTATCTTTTAGCAATATATATAACAAAAAGTTTTCTAACGTCATTATAAGTCCCTGAACACATATTTTTCAATGTATTTATTAGACCTAATTGTCAAAATATTAGCATAAGGTATTGTGAAATGTTGGATTTTTATGGCAAAATATCGGATTTGTGCCTTGTTTTCGACATTTAATAATAGTATAATTCTTGTATAATTAGATGTCGGGTTCAACGGGGATTTTGCCCCTGACTGATGTACGATAAAAAAGGAGGAGATATTTTTTATGATTAATTGGAATAATCTTGATACACTTGTGTCTTTTACACAACTGAAAAAGACTAAAGAGGTAAATCTTTCAGATGTCATGTCTGGTGAGGCTGGAGCTGAACGTGTGAAAAACTATAATGTTCCTATGGCATGTGGCCTGAACTACAATTACGCTGCTAAAAAGTTGATTCAGAGGTGTTAAATGCACTTGTAAAGCTTGCTGATGAGGCTCAGCTTGCTGATAAGTTCAAGGCTCTTTACAATGGTGAAGTAATCAATACCGGCGAGAAAAAGACTTGTACTTCATCACATGACACGTGGTCAGCTTGGTGATGCTGTTAACGCAGATGGTGTTGATAAGAGAAGCTTCTATAAAACTCAGCAGAAACGTATCGCCGAATTTGCCAACAAAGTACACAACGGTGAAATAACTAACGCAGCTGGTGAAAAGTTCACTACAGTTGTACAGATAGGTATCGGCGGAAGTGACTTAGGTCCACGTGCGATGTACATAGCACTTGAAAACTGGGCTAAGAAGAATAATACATTCAAAATGGAGGCTAAATTCATAAGCAACGTAGACCCTGATGATGCATCTGCCATACTTGCCTCTATCGATGTTGCCCATTCATTATTTATACTTGTATCTAAGTCAGGAACTACGCTTGAAACACTTACTAACGAATCTTTTGTTAAAGATGCACTTAAGAAAGCCGGACTTAATCCAGCCAGACATATGATTGCTGTAACAAGTGAAACCTCACCTCTTGCCAAGAGTTCTGATTATCTTGATGCTTTCTTTATGGATGACTACATTGGAGGTCGTTTTTCTTCTACTTCATCTGTAGGTGGTGCCGTATTATCACTCGCCTTTGGACCAGAAGTATTCGCTGCATTCCTTGATGGTGCCACAGCAGAGGACAAGCTTTCCATGAACAGTGATCCACTTAAGAATCCTGAAATGCTTGATGCTCTTATAGGTGTATATGAACGCAACGTACTTGGTTACGGATGTACAGCTGTTCTTCCTTACTCACAGGGTTTAAGCAGATTCCCTGCTCATTTACAGCAGCTTGATATGGAATCTAATGGTAAGTCTGTTAACGGATTCGGTGAACCTGTTGATTATCCAACTGGTCCTGTTATCTTTGGTGAACCAGTACCAACGGCCAGCACTCATTCTATCAGCTTCTCCACCAGGGTACTGATATAGTTCCGCTTCAGTTTATCGGCTTTAGAAACAGTCAGCTTGCTAATGATGTTACTATTCAGGACAGCACAAGCCAGCAGAAGTTATGTGCTAATGTAGCTGCACAGATTGTCGCATTTGCATGTGGAAAGTCAGATGAGAACCTTAACAAGAACTTCAAGGGTAACAGACCTTCAAGCATAATCACTGGTGATGTCCTGACACCTGCCACACTTGGTGCCTTACTTGCACACTTTGAAAACAAGATTATGTTCCAGGGACTTCTTATGGAATATAAACAGCTTCGACCAGGAAGGTGTACAGCTCGGAAAAGTTCTTGCAAAGCGCGTACTTGCCCACGACACTGATGGAGCACTTAAAGTATATAGTGAACTGCTTAATATATAATTGATATTCAGGCAGCTTATGACATATTAAAAGAACTGCAAACTAGTGAATGTTAAAATATTTTTATGATATCGACATTTGCACAGCACACTCAATCCCCATATATGTATTCTATATCGAAGTTGAATATCCAATTTATTTTGCCGGGAGATTGGGATGCTGGGAGATTTTGAATATAATTATGACCCAATAGGCAGAAAATGAACTGCTTATATGGGTCATATTTTATTGCCTGAGCGGCTGTAGATTTGTGACCCTAATCCGCATAATCATGATAAATAATAAGTTACTTAAACAATATATCAGCTATACAACAACATTTCTACAGTTCCAAAACAAGTTCCTTTATCAGCTTAACTGAATTTTCTATAGCCTTTTTCTCGAATGTTGGATAATCCATAGTAGCACTATCATCAGCTTTATCAGATATTGCTCTTAATATTACAAATGGCACCTTATTAAGATATGCTGTCTGTGCTATAGCTGCACCTTCCATCTCTGTACAGCAGCCATTAAAGTTAGAAGCGATTCTTTCTTTAACCGCTTTATCTGATATAAACTGGTCTCCACTTACAACTCTTCCTATATGTGTTCCTATCTCTGGCAGTACCTTCCTGCACGCTTTATCGGCAAGCTCGATAAGCTTCTTGTCTGCCTCAAACGATAATACATCCATTCTTGGTATCTGTCCAAGAGGATATCCAAAACCAGTTGCATCCATATCATGATGAAGAACATCGCTTGATATAACTATATCTGCTATATTAATTTCCGCCTTAAGAGAACCTGCAATACCTGTATTTATAACATAATCTGCGTTGAAATCATCTACTAATATCTGCGTACATACAGCTGCATTAACCTTACCAATGCCACTTCTTACAACTACAACATCCTTACCATTAAGTTTTCCTGCCATAAATGTCATACAAGCCTTGTTCTCTTTTCGTTCAACCTGCATAACTTCAACAATCTGAGCTACTTCTTCGTCCATTGCACCAATAATACCTATCATTACTTATACCATCCTTCTTATCTGATTATGACAAAGTCTTTACACGTATATCAATAACTTAACGACTTATTTTCATCGTAAATATAGTACCATAGTAATTGGCCGCATTCAACATTATGATATGCTGCTTTCTATATCTATTTTTATCTATCTTATATTTACTTTTATATCTTCTCTTTTTATTTTCTCTTTATACCCACCCTTTTTTCTTCTCTTTTTATTTTCTCTTTATACCCACTCTTTTTTTTCTTCTCTATTATATCTTCTCTTTATACCCACTCTTTTTTTCTTCTCTATTATATCTTTTCTTTATATCCACTCTTTGTATCTTCTTTAATTACATCTACTTTTTTTATCCACTCTTTATATATTTTTCAGAATTCATATTCCCCACATATTTTACAGGAATTTTATAGATGTCAATTCGCTAATTACTGTAATATGTGTTATACTTTATAAGCATTTATGATATGAATGATGCCAGTGCTAAATTGCATTTGTGGCTGCATGTTAAAATGCATCCACAGCTGCATGCTGAAATTTTTCACCCTGACATATACAAAGCATAATAACAATAAAAAACATAAAACGGAGGATTGACTATGAAATATACAACAAAGGGCGTATGCTCACGTTCAATTGAATTCGATGTAGTAGATAATAAGGTTACAGGTGTTAGGTTTGAGGGCGGATGCTCTGGCAATACACAGGGTGTTGCAGCACTTGTTGAGGGCATGGATGTTAACGAGGCTATTAAGCGTATGAAAGGTATCAAATGTGGTTTTAAGCCAACATCATGTCCAGATCAGCTTGCTTCTGCACTCGAGCAGTACCTTGCCAAGGCTAATTAAACATTTTAGAAACGGAGAATAGAATGGGATCAGTAAGCAGGTTTAAAAGAATCTACATAGAGATCACAAGCACCTGTAATCTCAGATGTTCTTTCTGCCAGGAAACAAAACGTCCGCCACATTTCATGTCTATTGAAGAATTCGGACATATTCTTGACGAAATAAAACCATATACGAATTACATATATCTGCATGTAAAAGGGGAACCTATGCTGCATCCTGAACTTGATACTATTCTTTCCATGTGCCAGGATGCCGGCCTTACTGTCAACCTTACAACAAATGGCACACTGCTTTATAGGAAGCTTTTCACTCTTATAAAACATCCTGTACATCAGATAAATGTATCTATGCATAGCGCAGATGATAACGACTGCATAGATATGGATAACTATATAAATGAACTTTTCTACTCATGTGATGAAATATTGGAAAAAACAGATACTGAGATATCTCTTAGATTATGGAATACTAAAAATGAGCCAGCTCTTTTTGGAAAGAAAAACTGTACTATAAAAAAACATCTTTATGTCAATGTACAGAGTCCATTTGAATGGCCTGAGCTTGACAGCAGTTATTGCAATGAACGTGGTTTCTGTCAGGGACTTAGAACACATATAGCTATACTGAGTGATGGTACTGTAACACCATGCTGTCTTGATGGCAATGGTATTATGAAGCTTGGAAATATCTTTGACACACCACTTAAAAATATTCTGGAATGTGAGAGAAGTTCTGCATTTACAAAGGGGTTCCATAATAAATATGCTGTAGAACCACTATGTCAGCACTGCTCTTTCAAGGAAAGATTCGCACATAAGATGTAGATAAAATATATTTTGACAGAATTGGAGAATAGTGTGAAAAATAAGATTTTTCACACGCAAGATTTGTGCTTACGCACAAACTTGAGATGCGCTGAGAAGCAGCGCAAGAATGGAGAATATAATGAAAAAAATAGTACTTACCGGTGGTGGTACTGCCGGACATGTAACACCTAATATTGCCCTTCTTCCAAGCCTTAAAGAGGCTGGATATGAGGTATTCTATATCGGCTCGTACAACGGAATTGAAAAAACTCTTATAGAAGACCTTGATATTCCTTACTACGGAATATCTTCCGGAAAACTAAGAAGATATAGAAGCTTTAAGAATCTTACTGATCCATTCAGGGTTATCAAAGGTTATTTCCAGGCAGGAAAGCTTATGCGCCGCATTAAACCTGATATCGTGTTTTCAAAGGGTGGCTTCGTATCGGTACCAGTAGTACTTGCTGCTGGAAATAAACATATTCCTGTTATTATCCATGAATCAGATATGACACCTGGTCTGGCTAACAGGATAGCTATGAAAAAAAAGCAACACGAATATGCTGTAATTTCCCCGAAACAGTTAAATATCTTCCAAAGGATAAAGCTGTGCTTACTGGTTCTCCTATAAGACAGGAGCTTCTTCTTGGTAATAAGCTTGCTGGTCTTGAACTGTGTGGATTTACAACTGATAAGCCTATAATAATGGTTGTCGGAGGCAGCACTGGTGCTGTACACGTTAATGAGGCAGTAAGAAAGATTCTTCCAGAGCTTCTAAAAAGCTTTCAGGTTGTCCATCTATGTGGAAAAGGAAAAATGGATACCTCCCTTAACAATCTCAACGGATATATCCAGTTTGAATACATAAGGGAACAGATGCGGGATCTTTTCGCCATAAGTGATATTGTTATATCAAGAGCAGGTGCCAACTCAATATGTGAATTGCTTGCACTTAAGAAGCCTAACCTTTTGATACCTCTTTCTGCCAATGCAAGCCGTGGCGACCAGATACTTAATGCAAAGTCTTTTAAAGAGCATGGTTATTCGAGTGTTATATTTGAAGAAGATCTTACTCCTGAAGTTCTTTTAAATGCTGTAAATGAACTGTATGAAAACAGACATACTTATATAAACAATATGGCTAAAAGTAAAGAAAGCAATGCTATTCCTATCATTATGGAACTAATAGAAAACTCTTCTAAATAAATAATTAAAAAATATATATTAAGCGCCTGCTGTACCGTATATTGATAAAGTTGAAATTCATTTCAAAAAAGACATATCAGCTGATGTTTCCATCCCGCTATGTCATATACAATACTAGTAATATTCAACACAAGTAACATGCTATACAAGTAATATGCAACACTGGTAACATGCTATACAAGTAATATGCAATTCTGGTAACATGCTATACCAGCAATAGGCAATGCTCGTAATAATGCATACATTATCTGAATATTTCACTTCTGGTATAAACGCAATCTAGCAAGCAGGCGCTGATTTTCTACTCAACAAAATATGCATCTGGATTAACTGGTTCTCCGTACTGTGTAAGTTTAAAATATACCCCAGGACCTTCTTCAATATAGTATGCACTTGGGCTTGCCACTGTACCTATAAGCTGTCCTGTTGTAACCTTATCCCCTTTTTTCAGATTAACATTCTCTATCATTCCTGTAGTTGTCTCATATCCATTTCCGATAGATACCGTTACTGTTGTACCTGTTTCAGAAAGCTCTGCAACGTCTGTGACTACGCCTGAAGCTGCTGCTGCAACATTAGTTCCTACTTCTGAGTTTATGATGATCCCTGGACTGCATTTATATACTCCAAGACTTTTAAAAAGCACTGTTTCATCCATACTATAATCCAGTGTAATATGTCCTAATACCGGCCATGCCAGTTTATTACTTTCATCAAATGTAAAAACTTCTCATAGCTTCTGCCATAACCTCTTCAGATGATAATGTTGGTGGAACTGTAGCTTCTTCCTGCATTGTTGTATCTTCTTTATCAGATATCATCAGCTCATCATTATTCTTTTTCCACAGACTCGTTTTTTTCAGCCATTCTTCCCCTTTGCGTTTGCTTCTAACAGTTCATCCTGTGCATCTGACTCATCTATATTTTCTTCTGCATCCTCTGTCTTCATTGCAACATTTTCCTCTGTTTCGTTCAAATTAACAATATTGCCGCTTTCATTTCTGTTAGCATTTACATTTTTTATAACCGAAACAACACCAATAATAAGAGCTGCAATTATACCAAGTGAAATAATTGTAGATACTATCTTTACTGTATTCCTTCTATCTTTATCCATATTAACCTCCATTCCATGCATAATATGCATATTTTAATAAACAAGCCGTTCACCAGATGCATTTATAGTTTTATGCACTTATTGCTTGCGATGTTAATATGTTTTCCACTTATTCAGCTACTTATTCACTTATTTTAAATATGTTTTTATTTTTGTTAATTTTAAATATTTAGGTTTATTTTATTTGTTGTAAATATATTTAAACTCATTACACTTTTAAATTTTTATATATTTATATAGTTCTCTGACTTTAAAAAGGATGTAAACACCTCTCAGTGTCAACACCCTTACTTTTTATTACTTTACTATGATTTTTGTTATAATTCCTGCTATGAATTCTACTTGTTATCTTTATCGAGGAATCTCATTTTAGCTTCCGCTGATGCACGCTTTTCCATGCTTTCAACAGCTGCATTGGATTCTCCATACATAGAACCAAGATTGTTAGCAATCTTATTCTTACATCTTTCACAGAACCTGCCAGATCTTATTGTTGCTCCACATCTTTCACATCTGATACCTATAGGTGAATCCTCAGCTATCATAAGACGCTCTTCTCTTATCCACTGTTCAATCTGTCTTGAGCTTACATCACATTCTTCTGACACTTCATTGATAGTTGCAGCTTTATGTTCCTCTATATATTCTTTGACTTCGTCAAACTTTTTCTTCCATCTTCTCTATACAGTTAGGACACAGATTGCGGTAAGGACCACCTATAAAATTATATAACTTACCACACATTCTGCAATTTCTTATATCCATAATTTTCCTCCATTCTTGTGTCTAAAATCCTTTTCCTATACACAACGTGACCACATATACTTTATCTGTCCCAGATTCTTTAAAACATCTTGCACACGCGTCTACCGTTGCACCCGTTGTATATATATCATCCACAATTAATACTTTATTATATCTTATACTATTATTGCAGATTTGAAAAGCATTTTGAAGATTTTTAACTCTTTCTTCATTACTCAGTTCCTTCATTGGCGTTGTCTTCCTGATACGCATAATATATTTATTATTGATGGGAATTCCCATACTGCCTGAAAGTTCATCTGCAATAAGCTCCGCCTGGTTATAACCTCTCTGCTTAAGCTTTGATTCATGTATTGGTACAGGTATAATCACATCAGGTCTCCATGCTCTTATAACCATACCACACATTCTTTCAATTTCTCTTGCATATATAGCCGCATATTCTCTCTTATTATGATACTTAAATCTATATATCGACTGCTTTATTCCATCTGAATACTCATATAAGCTTACTGCCTGGTCATAAATATGTTCTGTTTTCATACAATCCTGGCAGTATTCCCTGTCATCATCAAGAGCTTTGCCACATTTTATGCATGTCGGCTCATCAACATATGTTATTTTGTCAAGACACCACGGACATATATCCAGTCTTTCTTTTGTTCTTTACTACACGCGGTTTTCCACATATGGGACATGCCGGAGGATACAAAACATCTTCTGTATTTTTTATTATATCCTGAATGATTTTTTAATTTTTTCTTTTGAATATCTTTTTTCTTTTGAATACATTTTCCCCTTAAATATAGTTTTCTTCTAAATATCTTTTTTCTTTGTTTTTAATTTCGCATTTTATCATATGTAATCTACTTAATTTCTGATATTTCCTTTATTCTTTCGTCCAATGAAGTGTATCTTTTAGCTTCAGATTCATTTTTTGCCATCTGCATAAACACCGGCTCTTCTCCTATTATACACACACATTTTCTTGCTCTTGTGATAGCTGTATATAGAATATTCCGGTTCATAAGCATTCTTGGACCTGCATACATCGGTATAATAACAGCAGGATATTCACTTCCCTGTGCCTTATGCACTGTTATTGAATATGCAAGCTCCAGCTCATCAAGATCATCAAAGCTGTATTCGACATATCTTCCATCTTCAAATCTTACTGTCATGCTTTTATTAAATGGTACTATCTCCATAACTATCCCTGTGTCTCCGTTAAACACTCCGCTTCCCTGTTCTATAGCCATTCCACGATCATTTTTTTTCGTCCAGTCAAGCTGATAGTCATTTTTTATCTGCATAACCTTATCGCCTTCCCTGAAAACATTATCCCCATGCTTTTTTTCCATCTTGGAGGCACTGGAAGGATTGAGGAAATCCTGAAGAATATTGTTAAGTCTTTCAACACCTACTGCTGATTTTCTTGAAGGTGTAAGCACTTGTATTTCGTTTATATCTGCACCGACATAGCCTGGCAGCTTATCCTTAATAACTGTTTTCAATGCAGCTATTATGGCCTCAGAACCCTGTCTGTGTATAAAAAGAAAATCCTTGCTATACTTGTTTAACGTAACCTGTTCGCCTTTATTAATCTTGTGGGCATTGGTTATTATCTCACTTTCTGCTGCCTGTCTGAATATCTTCTCAAGCTTTACAACATTAAAACATCCTGATGATATAATATCCTTTAACACATTTCCTGGTCCCACACTAGGAAGCTGGTCAACATCTCCTACAAGTATAAGCCTTGTACCTACTGGAACTGCTTTAAGCAATGCATTCATAATGTTAATGTCAACCATGGACATCTCATCCACTATTATTACGTCTGCTTCGAGAGGATTATCCTGATCTCTGTTAAAATGCATGCCAAGACTTGAAGAAGCATTACGCTTTTCGTTATCAAGCTCGGAAAGCCCACCTCCTGCTATCTCTAACAATCTGTGTATTGTCTGTGCTTCAACACCGCACGTTTCTGTCATACGTTTCGCAGCCCTTCCTGTTGGTGCGGCAAGCCGTATATCCAGTCTTTCCATTTCGAAATATTTTATTATGGCGTTAATCGTTGTTGTTTTTCCTGTACCAGGACCACCTGTTATTACAATAAGTCCATTGAGTGCCGCTAATGCAACCGCACGTTTTTGTATATCATCAAGTATTATGTTTTCTGATTTTTCGATATCTGCTATGCGTTCATATACATTTCCTGTATCTTCATCACATTGTATATTAAGCTCAAGAAGATTCTTTGCAACATTCTGTTCCATGCGATAATACATGGCCGAATATACATTCCATGATGTATGTCCATCACTTTCCTGTTCCTTTATGCTGTATGACATATCCTTTTCATCATCTGGCACGTCATCCGCATTTTTCTTAATATATATCTTTTTATCAATAGCAAGATCACTTATATAATGTTCATAATCCGTTATCTTGACGTCAAGCAGTATCTCAGCCTGATATTTAAGCTTATCATATGGAAGATATGTATGCCCCTGCAGTGTCGCCTGATTAAGGCAGTATAAAAGTCCGCTTTTTATTCTGAAATCAGAATCGCCCTTTATTCCTACCTTTGTCGCTATTGCATCTGCCTTTTTAAAGCCTATGCCTTCAATATCATCTGCCAGGCCTTATAAGGGTTATCAGTGATTATCGTGTATATGCTGTTACCGTATTTTTTAAATATTTTATTGGCAAGGTTCATCTGGATACCATAATCTGAAAGATACATAACAGCTTTTCTGGTATCTCTTTTACCGGCATATTGCTGTGCTATATCCATTGCTTTGTTGTAGCTTATTCCTTTAATATCTGCCAGACGCTCCGGCTCTTTGTCGAGTATTTCAAAGGTCTGAGACTCGTAATCCAATCTGTTATCTCCTTTATGTTAAATATTATTCCTGCTCATCTGCCTTAGGAATAGACTCTGTAGAATAATTTCTCTTCATCTGCTCATAAAGCGTCTGTGCTATTCCAAGTCCTTTGCCATGATTAGAATCAGTCATAAGCTTGGCATAAGATGACACCATCTCATCTCCAAAGTAACTTCCCAAAGTATTAAGTGAAGTATCCTCTGTTCCGCCAATTCCAGCCATAGAAGAGAACAGATTGCTATCTTCGTCATCCGAATCAATCTTAGCCATCTTCTCCATTGACTTAAGAACCTGTTCAACAAAATAACTTTCAAAATCCTTGCATACAGACATAAGTTCATCGTCTGATGCCTTAGAATAATCAGTATCTGTAAGTTTATTAGTTAAAGAACCCGCTTTAGAATCATACACATCTGAATAATTCTTACTGCTAAGCCCCGTAATAGAATCGCTCATACACTACACCCCGCTTATCTCTTAAGGTTATTAGCCTGCTCCATCATTGTATCAGATGTTGTTATAGCCTTAGAACATAATTCATACGCTCTCTGTGCTGTAATAAGATTAACCATCTCAGTTGCAACCTGAACATTAGATGATTCAAGATATGACTGTCTTAATGAGCTCTTCTTTCCAACTTCATCGTACGCTTCGTTAAGTGCAGCTCCTGACGCCTCAGTCTCTGAAAGGTAGCTTCCACCAATCTTATCCAGTCCTGCAGGATTAGAAAACTGATATAAGCCAATCTTAATACCGATTGGTGCCGGATTGTTAGACTCGTCAGGATATAAAAGGTTGCCGTCTGTATCAATAGTAATAAGATTAGTCTTATAATCTTTACCATTAGCGTCCTGTCCAAGAACTATCTCTGCGCCATCTGCGCTGAGTACAGGATATCCTTCAGAAGTACTAAGCATTACACCTTCTGTAGCTGTTGCCCATGTAAAATGTCCATTTCTTGTATACACAGTCTCGTCAGTATTAGTATTTCTTACTGCGAAAAAACCATCTCCATTAATTGCAAAATCTGTTGTACTGTCAGTTGCATTTAATGCACCCTGTGTATATATTGATGTTACTGCTGAAACTCTTGAACCAAGTCCAACCTGTGCTCCAACAGGTTTATTCTCTCCGTTGGCAGAAGTAGTCTTCGCCTGAAGATTCTGGTAAAGCAGAGACTTAAACTGAGTCTGCTCCTGCTTATATCCTACTGTATTAACATTTGCCAGATTGTTGGCAATAGTATCTACACTTGTCTGCTGGCTCATCATTCCTGATGCAGCAGTCCACAATGATCTCATCATGTCGTCAGTCCTCCATATGTATATGCCTAACAGTTGTTACTAAATCTCAGATATAGATACCATCTTTCCTAACATCTCATCGATAGTATTCATAATCTTCTGATTACTTTCAAAATCTCTTGCAATAGATATCATATCTACCATCTCTGTTACCACATTAATATTGGAAGCCTCCAAATATCCCTGATTAACTGTTGCTGTAGCATCTGTCTGTGTTGCGCCATCTACAGCTCTGTAAAGATTCTCGCCGTATGCCTCAACATAGTCATAATTCTCAAAATCTACAAGAGCAAATCTGTCTACATACTGTCCGTCAGCATATATTTCGCCGCTCTCTTCTACAGTCAGCTTTTCAAAGTCTGTAGGTAACTGTATCGGTCCATTCTCGCCCAATACAAAATCACCATCCTTGGTTACCAGATAACCTTCACGGTTCATCTGGAAAGATCCGTCCCTGGTATAAAGCGTTGAAGTTTCTCCAGCTTTGTTAGTGAAAGAAATCGAAAACAATCCACTTCCACTCAGTGCAAAGTCAAATGTATTACCTGTGTTCTGGAAAGAGCCCTGATCCCAGCTTCTGAAGGATTCTCCTACTTTCGCTCCAAGATTCAGAGTTCCGATATTCTGATTAATATAGCCCACAGTTTCATCTTTAACTTTGATGCCATAAACATCTTTAAACGACTGTGTCGTAAGGCCTTCTTTCTTATAACCTGTGGTAGTTGCATTAGCCAGATTATTAGACACTACATCCAGTCTCTTCTGCTGAACTGTCAAGCCAGAGTACGCTGTATAAAGCCCTTTTACCATAGCCCGCCTCTTTCTTGATAATATATTCTTCCGGCATAAAAATTGTCCATTCTGCCAGAATGTTAAGAAACATTAGTAATAATCTTATTAAAAATGTTTCAGGTTACTTAACTTCGTCTCTGTAGCCTGCAAGGAACTCAATAAACTTACCTGTACCAATAGCAACACATGTCATTGGATCCTCGGCTGTCATAGTATTAATTCCTGTCTTTGCTTCAATTAAATCCTCAAGTCCTGAAAGAAGACTTCCTCCTCCTGTAAGGACGATTCCTCTGTCTGCAATATCAGATGCAAGTTCTGGTGGAGTCTTCTCAAGAACGCTGTGAACAGCTTCAACAATCTGTGAAGTTGCCTCTCTTAAAGCTTCCTCTGTCTCCTCTGAGCTTACCTCTACAGTCTTAGGAAGACCTGTTACAAGGTTTCTTCCTCGTACATTCATAGTTGTGACTTCTGCCTTAGGATAAGCAGAACCAACCTTAATCTTAATATCTTCTGCGGTTCTTTCACCAATAAGAAGATTATGCTTCTTTCTCATGTATCTTACGATAGCTTCATCAAAATCATCTCCGGCAATCTTAATAGAAGTACTTACAACAGTTCCTCCTAAAGAGATAACAGCGATATCTGTTGTACCACCACCGATATCAACTATCATGTTTCCACAAGGTCTTGAAATATCTATACCAGCTCCGATAGCTGCTGCTATAGGCTCTTCAATAATAGCAACCTCTCTTGCGCCTGCCTGAAGAGTTGCATCCTCAACTGCCTTCTTCTCTACTTCTGTAACACCAGAAGGTACACATACGCTTATTCTAGGCTTCTTAAGCATTCTTCTGCCGATAGCCTTCTGGATAAAGTACTTAAGCATCTTTTCTGTAACTGTATAATCTGAAATAACACCCTGACGAAGTGGTCTTACAGCAACGATGTTACCTGGTGTTCTACCAAGCATCAGTCTTGCCTCGCTACCGTTCGATACGGGACATCCATGTCCCATATCTCACTTCCACAGACATCCGTGTCTGTGGATAGCTGAGTAGTTAAGGAAAAGTCTAAGAACTATCACAATTGAACTTCAAGTGCATCTCACGATGTATGCGCAGCACCGATTTTCACTTATATTATGTCTGGTTGTGGCTTAATTTACGAAAAATGAATGTGTGGCTAAATCAGGGGGAGAGACATGAGGGCGGAATTGTGCGTAAAGCGCACAATTCCGCCCTGTTTCGTCCCACTTGATTTAATTGAATATTCAGTATTAAATTATGTCGCAACACAGACAAATATAAGCTACAGGCAGTCCTGCATACTGTGTGAAATGCACTTGAAGTTTGATTGTGATATTTCTTAGTCTTTCCCTTTATCCACCAGCTAGCTTCGTACATGGATGTACGAAGCAGCGAAGCCGCGCCATGGACGGCGCGTCTGAGCGGTAGCGTCAGTTACCATAGTTTATATGGAAATTTTTGGATGCAACATATCTTGCAGCATATGCAGCAGAACGGTCAACCTTAGTGCAGTCCTTACCAGAAAGCTCCACCACCATGTCTAGCTGCTCCACCATAAGTATCTACAATAATCTTACGACCTGTAAGGCCTGAATCTCCGTTAGGACCACCTATAACAAAACGGCCTGTTGGATTGATAAATATCTTAGTATCAGCATCTACCATAGCTGGGTCAACAATTGCATCTATAACGTACTTCTTGATATCTTCATGAATCTGTTCCTGTGATACTTCTGGAGCATGCTGTGATGAAACAACGATAGCATCAAGTCTTATTGGTTTATTGTTCTCATCATATTCAACTGTTACCTGTGTCTTGCCGTCTGGTCTTAAGTAAGAAAGAGTTCCATCTTTACGAACCTTTGTAAGCTGCTTAGAAAGCTTTTGCGCAAGTGCAGAAGAGTAAGGCATGAATTCAGGAGTTTCGTTAGTTGCGTAACCAAACATCATACCCTGATCGCCGGCACCACCTTCTGAATCATCAATCTCGCCATCCTTTGCTTCAAGAGCCTTATCAACTCCCATAGCAATATCAGCTGACTGCTTGTCTAGTGCAACCATAACTGCACATGTGTTACCATCAAAATTTTTCTCATAATTCGACATGCTTATATCCTAATTTCGTATGGATGCATACTTATATTTTTAAATTGTATGTCTTTAAATTGTACGTCCATTTTTACATACATAACATACATATCTGATATATCTATGCATAGAAAAAGGTCCCTTAAAGGGACCCGAAATCTGCTTCGAAATCCTCTCATTGTTCGAATAATCTCGCTCAGGTTGGCACCTTCCTTATGCTGTTCAAATGCAAGGGGTTGCCGGGCTTCATAGATCCTATGTATCTCCACCGCTCTAAATAAGGGATATAATCATATATTTAATTATGATCACATAATGCTGCACGCACCATCTGTAATCCATAAAAATATTACACAATATATTGTTACACGTCAAGTATAATTGACTTTTTAAACTATTAAATTTATAATTATTTCATATTTAAATGTAGGGTTCATAAAGTATTTTGTGCTCATATATGAGCGGATTCAAAGTCTTTCCCCAACTATGAGTGAACTCATGTAAATTCAGACATTTTGACCCTGGTATCATATGATATATACAAACAGTTCTGTTATATTTGAAATTTAAGGAGAGTGTTATATATGAATGACAAAACTATATTTATATTTGATGCACACGCCGGAATGAAGCTTTCACGTGATATTATATTAAGCGATGGCTCTTTGCTTGCGCCTAAAGATACTGTTCTTACGCCTTCGCTTATTGCTAAAATTTCAAGTCTGCATGTCCTTGAAATAAACATTTATAATGAGGAGGAAGACTCTGCAGCACAGGCTGAAAGAAATGCTGCTTTAGCCAGAACTGATGCTGACAATATCAACTATTATGAGCGTGTCCGTAACTCTGATGAATTCAAGCATTTTGAATCAGAATATAATGTTAATGTAGATTCCGTAAAAGATAATCTCAACTCATTCCTTACTGCCGAAAACAATATAGACACAGACACCATGGTATCTGAAACTATGAATATTATGTCTGAAGCGCGTAATTCGCTTCAGATGTTTGATATGCTGCATGCCATGCGAAACAAAGATGACCTTACTTTCGTTCATTCTGTCAATGTTGCACTTATCGCATCTATTATAGGTAAATGGCTGAACTTTAATGATGAACAGATTAAAACACTTACTCTTGCAGGTCTCTTACATGATATTGGCAAGCTGCTTGTACCTGATAATATACTAAATAAACCAGGTACATTGACTGACAATGAATATGAGATAATGAAGCATCATGTTAATCTTGGATATGAACAGATAAAAGACAAAAATCTTCCTCTACCTGTTAAAGAAGCTATACTGCTGCATCATGAAAAATGTGACGGAAGCGGATATCCATTTGGTCTTAAAAGCCCTGATATCCCAGCTGTTGCCAAGATTATCACTATCGCAGATGTATATGATGCAATGACTGCATCACGTATATATCGTGCACCTATATGTCCTTTTGAAGTTGTTAAAATGATGTATCAGGATGCCTTTACCAAGTTTGATCCTATATATGCTATTCCATTTCTTAAAAATGTAGTTGCTTCATACATTGGAACAAACGTAAAGCTTTCAGATGGACGTACTGGCAATGTAGTTCTTATAAATGACAACGCTCTTGACAAACCTATCGTACAGTGTGGAAATGATTATGTAAATCTTTCTAAAAACAGCGGATTAAGTATTGTTTCGCTGATGTAATTATATTATACAGGTGTCAGCAGGTCCAATACGATTGCATCAGTACAAATGTACATTTTTGACCTGTTGACACGCAAAATACTGAAATTTCTTATTATTGTTTCTTGATGTATTGTTAATTTTTACTTTGTTTTTATTGATTCTTGGTGTGTTCTTAATCTTACTTTATTTCTCAGTTTTTATATTAAATGCCTTTATACCAGGATACACTGCGGAACTTCCAAGCTCATCTTCTATACGCAGTAATCTGTTATATTTTGCTATTCTCTCACCTCTTGACGGTGCCCCGGTTTTTATCTGTCCCATATTCAAAGCAACCGCCATGTCCGCAATCGTCGTATCTTCTGTTTCACCTGAACGATGGCTTGATATAGCAGTATATCCAGCTTTATGCGCCATCTTAACCGCCTCTATTGTTTCTGACAACGTTCCTATCTGATTGAATTTTATAAGAATTGAATTCGCACAGCCTGAAGCTATACCTTTTTTTAATCTTTCTGTATTAGTAACAAATAAATCATCCCCCACAAGCTGTACACGATTGCCCAGTTTATCAGTTATATCTCTCCATCCGTCCCAATCTTCTTCGTTAAGCGGGTCTTCTATTGATATCACTGGGAATTTGTCGATAATTTTAGAGTAATAATAGACAAGTTGTTTGCTATCCCGCTTAATTGCAAGTATTTCATTGTTTGCATCAAGTAAATCATAAGTCATTTTTTGTTGTTTCATGTCTACATTTTCATGAACTTTTGATTGTCTTGTTGCATATTCTCTTGGGAACTCATACAATCCGCTTTCAGTATTGTATAATTCGGAAGCTGCGGCATCCATTGCGAAATAAATGTCTTCGCCTGGCTTATATCCTGCTGTAATCACCGCCTCCATAAGAAGTTCAAACACTTCAAATGCATCAGCCACATCTGGTGCAAAACCTCCCTCATCACCAACAGTAACTGCGAATCCTTTCTTAGTAAGTATTTCCTTTAATGAATGAAACACCTCTGTTCCCATACGAAGTGCCTCTCGAAAACTTGATGCACCCGCCGGAACTATCATATACTCCTGAAAATCACTTCCAACTGCGTGCCTACCCCCATTTATAATATTCATCATAGGAACTGGAAGTGTCGTAGCCGCATTTCCACCTATAAACCTGTATAATGGCATATGAAATGATGCCGCAGCTGCCCTGGCGCATGCTATTGATACTGCAAGAATTGAATTAGCACCTAATCTGGACTTATCTTTAGTTCCATCTTCTTTTATCATAGCTTTATCTATTGCATATACATTAGATGCATCCATTGCAAGTACTGTATTGTTAAGTTCAACATTTATATGTTTTACAGCCTTAAGCGTACCTTTTCCAAAATATCTTTTCTGATCCATATCTCTTAGTTCAACAGCCTCAAAAGCACCTGTTGACGCTCCACTTGGAACCATACCATGTCCAACAGTTCCATCGTTAAGCAAAACCTGCGCCTCTACTGTGGGATTGCCTCTTGAGTCCAGTATTTCCCTTCCAATAACCTTCTTTATTTCAAGCTTTCTATGTCTATGCCCCATCATCTTCAAGGTACTATTGTTAACTTCATCTGGTGGAATATGGGGATTATCAAGACAGCCTGCTTCTATCCCATCACTGCACTCATATGCTTCAGGTGAACAATATCTTTCTGCCATAGGCTCATTCATAGGAACACCACCGGCAAATTCAGATTGTGTGTATACTGTACTGCTCTGCTGGCTATCCTTATTATCAGAATTTCTTGTTAAATCAGATTGCATTAGTGTATTCCTCCTGTCAATTATTTGCTTTATATGGCCACTATTTTTATACAGCTTCTGCTTTATATAACCACTGCTTTTATATTGCTTCTGTTTTATATAATCGCTGCTTTTATATTGCTTCTGTTTTATATAATCACTGCTTTTATATTACTTCTGCTTTATATAATCACTGCTTTTATATTGCTTCTGTTTTATATAATCGCTGCTCATATATTATATAATTGACGGAATTGTTAAAAATATTCTTGTAATGCCTGAATATACTTTTAGTTTAGATTTGCTTTGTTCTTCATTATCTTTAATTTTTATGATGCGCATACTTTTCTCTTGTTGCCATTCCTCCACGTATATGCCGCTCTTGTTTGTTGACATCAAGCACTTTCCTCACTTTCGCAGCAAGTGCGGGATTAATCTCTAAAAGTCTTGTTGTTACATCCTTGTGTGCGGTGCTTTTACTTACTCCAAACTGTTTTGCCGCCTTTCTGACTGTAGTATTGTTATCTATTATGTAATTAGCAATATCTATTACCCTTTCTTCAATATAAGTTTTCAAAAATAAAAACCCCTGCATATCTGTTTGTACAGTTTATGCAGGGATTATAAAAATATTCTGTTTTGTTATTTTAGTTATTTTATTTGTTATATTTCTTCAGCAAGCGTGTGAAGCAAGCCTTCACAGCCAGCCTTTACATCTTTATATGTTGCTTCAAAATCTCCTGTATACCACGGATCCGCTACATCTAGGCCTGAACCTGCAAATGTAAGCAGCTTATATATCTTCTCATCCGGATCTCCGCCCGATATCCTCTGCATATTGCGGATATTCTCAGTATCCATTCCAATAAGGTAATCATATTCCTCATAATCATCCAGAGTCATCTGCACTGCTCTATGTGGAATGACCGGTATTCCTTCTGCTTTTAATCTGGCAACCGTCCCATGGTGTGGGGGATTGCCTATCTCTTCACGGCTTGTTGCCGCTGAATTAATATAAAACTGGTCTGATAAACCAGCTTGTTTACGTGGCAAACAAATAGTATTTTTATCATAGTTTCGTTTCTCCTTGTTTTGCCCCGAAATGCCCTGTTTTGCAAGAGTTTCTGGGATTATGGTAAAATGCTTTGAAATTACAGATTGTGGCAAATCAGAGCAGAATTGAGCAAGTTGGTACTGTCTATTAGTAGTAAAATTGGTAGTAAAAGGAAAAAGCTTACTACTAAAGGTTTTGTTTTTTATTCCTATATAATCGTACCAAAAACAGAATATTAGTCGCAGCCAAATGCAATGCATAATCTGTGTATTCATCTGGTATAGTAATAATCTGATTTCCTTGTCCATGTCCAGCTACTTTATTTCTTACAACAGGTAATCCTGTTTCCAAAGTTGTTCTTATACTTGTCAAATGCGCATTCATATAGCTTGGATAAAAGCCATTGTTCTCTAAAATTGTAATAAGTTTCTGCGCAGTATCCTTGTTTTTATTATATGCATATCCTTGTTTATCACAAATGATTTTCATTGTGCTTTCAAACGCTTTCCCTGCCTCTAATATTGCATTTTTATTATCACCTTTTCGTCTTCTTTCATAAGCATTTCTGATTTCATCTTCAGCACCTTCGAAGCCTTCTTCAAACAATAATTTTAAAGCTGGTTTCACAGCTGTTTTATGCAAAAAAGTACTATCAATAGTAATAATCTGTGAATTGGCAAACTCATACCCCAAATTATGCTGTTTAAATCGATAATTCAACTCAGCAATTGCAGCATTTATTGCCCCATCTGCATCATAATCATATTGGTATTCTGGTTTTATAGTGCGTATATTTTTATCAATCAAGTAAAAGAAATAATCTATTGCATCCAAAAAGTCAATATCATCACAATCTTTAAAATATTCTTCTATACTGGATTTTCCATAACCATTTTGCAGTTTACCATATCCCATGCCTTTCAATCCCTTTTCTCTGCAAAATTTTTCCTCGAAAATATCCCACATAAACTCTTCCATCCGTTTCAGTTCTTCCTCGGCATCATCAAAGCTGATATGCGTGTACACATTCATCGTAACCGATATATCCGAATGCCCCATGAGGTACTGTAACGTCTTGGGATTCATTCCCGATTTTGCCATATTCGAGCAATATGTGTGTCGGCATACATGAGGTGTGATGTTTTGCATCTACACCCGGTAGATATCTTTGTATCTGCCGACCATATGATTAAAGCGGTGTTGCCAATGCATCACAACAAGTGGCCTTCCATTATCATCGTAAAACAGGAATCCGCTATATCCATCTATGGTTTTCTCCACTTTCGGTGCATTTCTATCCTCGATAATTGCCTGAAACATCTGTGCCACATCCTCTGTGATTGACAATACTCTAGTTCCGGCATCCGTCTTTGTAGTTTCTATGATGTATCGCATATCTGAACTGATGGTCGATATTCACAGTTTTGTTCTGCAAATCAATGTCTTTCAGAGTCAATCCACAAAATTCCGATATTCGCATTCCCATATGAAAGAGTATGTACACCACTTCATAATATTTACAGTACACCACATCATCATGCACAAACTTTAGGAACTTTCTCATCTGGTCTTTTGTGATTGCCTCTCTTGTAACTGCGTCATTTACCAATACTCCGCCAAGCTGAAATCCGAATGGATTCTTTACCAGAATATCATCATCCACCGCCATCTGAAAAGCTGGTCGCAACACTCCACGGATGGTATGAATGGAACTGTAGCTTTTCCCATCTCCTCTGCAATTTAATAAGGAGTATTTGCATCGCACACTTCGTATCGCCTTTTTGCCAAATGCTTCCTTCGCAAGTAATCTCTGCACTATTCATATCCCTGTTTCGTGCTTTGCCTTACTCCAGTCTTTGTTTTCAAATATCGGTCTACCAGTTCGCAGACTGTCATCTGTCCATCTACGATATTCACAAGTAAATCTAAATCTGTGTTTACCTGTTTTTCTAATTCACGAAGGGAAATGCACGGTTTCTTACCTTTCGGAAGTTTGTCAGTAGGCTCCAGTTTCCAACTGTATACAAAATGTGGTTTTCCATCAATATGATATTTATATTGATATTTTCCGTCTGCCCTTACGACACTTTCTCCCGGTCTTAATACTCTACGCTTGGAATCCCGCCTTGTCTGACCTCTTCCTGCCTTTGCCATTATACCCGCCCCCTTAGTTCTGGATGGTTACGCAGATACATTTCAAAGGCTACACGAAGAATCAGCTTGCGTTCTCCGTAGTATGCCAGAAAATCTTCTCCATCCGTATTACTCAATAAATCATAAAATTTTCTCCGGCTCAAAACAAAATATTCAATTGCCTCAGAAAGATTTAAAATATCTTTTTCTGCTAAACTTGGTCTTGCCATAAAGCACTTCCTTTCTGCCAAAAGTGGCTGTTTTCAAGGGTTTTCGGGATCATCCTATGTTCGCTCTTATGCCCTGTAATAGAAACTACTTTCGGCAGATAAAAGGAACTATATTTCTGAAGAATTAAGGATAAATTCTTCGAACTTCGGGCGGATGATCAGGAATCGGTTTCCACAGTACACCGCCACCGTTCCAAGGTTATCCTCTGCAATTCTTCTCAGTTTCTTTATACCAATATTAAAATAAGCTGCTGCCTCCTTGATGGTGAGCATATACTTCTCACTAACAGGAAGCGTTTCATTGCTTTCTGCATTCATAGTATCTCTCCTTCCGACAAGGTGGTCACACAGCTGACTCCTTTGTACTATTTTTCCTTTTTTGTCATTTTTACTCTGATTCTGTGATATTTCATGAATAATTTAAGCTATAATGTAACCGAAATCCAAAAACTGACGGTAACGCTAACGGTTACGAATTAACGATTGGAATGAGGTATGATATGCCATTAAACTGGAATGATGAAGCTATTCCATCAGAAGTAGATAAAACAACAGATATATTAGGATTTAAAGAAATAGGTGGTATCGGACAACTGATTTACCATCCTTTCCGATTCAAGAAATATGAACTTGATATTGATAACAGCAATGATTATTGTGCAACACCATTTTGCCGTCCCGGATATGAACCAATCTTCCCTAAAGACGATTTTCTTTCCGGGCAGGGACTGCTTGCCAGCCTTTGCAATCTGGCAATGCAGATAAACAGCTTTGATAACAAAATTCCATATACACAACTCATCATGGAATGGTGTACAAATAACATGCATCCATATAATATTGATTTCATCTATTCTGAATTGAATGAATCATTTGATATAAATAGCTTCGATGCAGAAATGGTAGAAAGAGATGGAACATTCGAGATTAACGCCTTCTTAGATGATCTTGGAAAATTATATAATGCAGTCATGTTTTATGTTGCTCTCGAAGGTGTCTGTATTGCCGATGACGAATCTGCATATGATTTATCCAACGAAGTAAAATACTTTGAGGGCTACTCTTTCTTTGATAAATATAAGCATCCTATCGTTGCAATACCGGATGACTTAGATTATGGGGATGCAAAAGGAAATCTCATAGAAGAAATGCAAAATGATAATGAGTATATTAAAAATCATCCGGTAGAAAAACCTCCAACCGGAGAATTTGCTACTACTCCATATGACGATTACGATGAATTGCGGAATGCGCTTATTGACATCATTCCGGAATTTACCATGAAATTAAAGGTAGATTCCCGCACTAACCGATTAGAATTTTCTACCGATATTAATTCTGTATTTGATATTGCATGGCTGACACTTGCAAGAATGCTTTCCGAAGACCCTGCACCAGAAGATAAAGGCAAATGGGATAATCGTCCAGAAGGCATTATGATTCGTTGTCGGAACTGTGGTAAATTCATAATACGAAAGAGCAACCGACAGGAGTTTTGTGATGCTGAAGAATGCCAGAAGGTTCGAAATGCCAGAAAGCAAAAGGCCTACCGTGAACGAAAAGCCATTGAAAAGGCTCAAAAAAGCAAGAAAAAAGCACATTAATTTATATAATTTGGCGGAAAGGCAAATAGATTATTGTATCTAATGTCAGCCAGATACATGCAATTATGTGCTGTGATATTATATAAAATATGTTAAAAAACACCGGAATCCCCCCTATGCAATTTCGCGAAAAAACGTGTGTGAGGGGGCATCGGTTTTTCAGATGAAAAGTCACAGAGATAATACTCCCCCCCATGGGATAGGTAAACGGAGGTATCTTTCAATGATAAAAAGGAAAATCTCAAACAAGTTCTCCTTACATTAGATTTTATAAAAAAAAAGCTTATAAGGAAGAATATGTTAAAGAATGGATTAGTTTTGACTGTTGTATTACAGTGGATTTTAAAAATGAAAAAATTACATATCCAGAAGACAAAGGTATGATTATACATCGTAAAACAACTTGTAATTTTAGCGAACCAGAAAATTTTGTCGTACTTGAATGTATAACAAGTCTTCTAGATAAAGGTTACAAGCCAGAGCATATTGAACTTGAAAAACCTATGCCTGGAGGACATGATGATACAGGTGGATTCTGTGATATCCAGGTAAAAGATAATACCGGAAAAACTTTCTTGCTAATTGAGTGTAAAAAAGAAAATGAGTTTGAAAAGTTCTGGAAAAAAAGACATTAGCTGACGGCGATCAACTATTTAGATACTATAATTCATATCGTTCAGCACAAGCCCTTTGTTTATATATGTCAGATTTTACCGATGATAATAAACTTAAGAGATATACAAATATTATCTCTATGCTTGACAATGAAGAGTATTTGCAAACTGACAAATCATTGAAAAGTTTTAAAGATGTTCAATCGGAAAACGGTGATAAAGAAGATTATTTTAAAGTATGGAAGGAAACTTACCAACAAGATTATGCAACTAGTGGTATTTTTGAAAGTGATATCGACGCCTATACTGTCGGGAAAAATAAGTTTACTGTAAATGATCTTGAAGAGGTCGATAATGCCTCAATACAAAAAAAATATCATGAATTTGCTACAATATTAAGACAGCATAATGTCGGAAGTCACGAAAATGCTTTTGATAAATTAATAAATCTTTTTTTAGCCAAAATCGTAGATGAAACTATAAACCCTTCTGAATTGCAATTTTATTGGAAAGGTGCTGCTTGTGACGACTACTATAGTTTACAAGATCGACTTCAAAAATTATATAAAGAAGGAATGGAAAAATTCCTAGGCGAACAGGTTACATACATAGACCAGAAACAAGTAAGCGATGCATTTCACTTATTCAAAAATGATCCTGATGCTACCAAACGTACTGTATTAAATTATTTCAAGCAATTAAAGTTCTACACCAATAGTGACTTTGCATTTCTAGATGTACATAATGAAGAACTATTCTATCAGAATGCAGTTATTTTAAAAGAAAATAGTTAAAATGCTTGAAGATATTAAGTTGAAGACAGAAGAACAAAATCAATTCCTAGGCGATTTATTCGAAGGTTTTTCTTGATGATGGTGTCAAACAAAGTGAAGGGCAATTCTTCACTCCACTACCTATTGTTAAATTTTTAGTATCATCCCTTCCTCTCGAGGAAATAATACGTGATAATTCAGAAATACCAAAGGCCATTGATTATGCTTGTGGTGCTGGTCATTTTTTAACTGAATATGCATCTGCAATCAAGGAATACATTGAAAAATACAAAAAAACACCTGTATCGGAGTATTATAAAGAAATATATGGTATAGAAAAAAAGAATACCGCTTATCTAAGGTATCAAAAGTTTCAGCATTTATGTATGGCCAAGACGATATTCAAATCATATATGCTGATGCGCTTGCAAATAATGCTCGTATTTTTGATTCACAATTTAAAGTATTGATTGCAAATCCTCCGTATAGTGTAAAAAAAGGATTTCTAGAAACATTAACCGATAATGAACGTTCGAACTATGAACTTTCAGCTTATGTTTCAGACATTTCAAAAAACAATAGCATAGAAACATTTTTTTATAGAACGAGCAAAACAGCTTTTAGCTAGTGACGGCGTTGCTGCTTTAATTCTCCCAACAAGTGTGTTGTCAAACGGAAATATTTACATAGCATGCCGCGAAATACTTTTAAAGTACTTTGAAATCGTTTCTATTGTAGAATTAGGAAGTGGTACTTTTGGTAAAACAGGAACCAGCACAGCTACATTGTTTCTAAAAAGGAGAAATACCAATCCTGATATATCCGAACATTACTTAAATCGTGTAAATTCATGGTTCAATGGCGATTCAACAAAAGATATTGTTTTTGATGACACAGATTATGTTTCAGAATACTGTGAACATTGTGGCATAGATTTTAACGAGTACACTAGCTGGCTTAAGGGTTCTGACCATCCAAACGCAGATATATTCGTCGAATACGAAAAAAAAGCTCAGGATAATACAAAATACAAAGCTATTAAAAAGAAAAAAATAGCAAAGAAATATACCGCTACTGATAAAGAAGCTGAATTGAAAGCATTTATTGATACTTTTATAAAAGACTGTGAAAAAGAAAAGCTATATTATTTTCTTCTTTGCAAGAACAATTCTTGTCCTGTTGTTGTCATTCAAAGCCCAACAAAAGCCGGAAAAGAAGATAAAAACCTTACTAAAGCATTCTTAGGCTATGAATGGAGCGGTGCCAAAGGAAGTGAAGGCATTAAGTATTTAGGTGTTAATAATGTCGAATCTGATGAAGATGAGCTTATTGTAGCAAATAAAGGAATAAAAAAAGTATAAATACACCTTTGTTTGACCCTATAAACATTAATAATCCGAATAAAATCAATCACATTATTAAGGAAAACTTTACAACAGGCAGTCCGGTAATCCCTCCTGACCTAGCACCATACGTCAGTACATATAATTTATGGGATATGCTTGATTTTTCACGTGTTGATTTTGATAAAGCTATTCATACAAGTGGCATTGAATCAAAATTCACTCCAATAGAAAGCAAATACCCAATTGTTTCAGTTGATAAATTAGCTAAAATATCAAGAGGTGCCTCACCTAGACCGATAGAAAAGTTTTTAACAGAAGATGTAAATGGTATCAATTGGATTAAAATAGGTGATGTTGCTGTCGGTGAAAAATACATAACACACACTGCTGAAAGAATAACAAATGAAGGGGCCGAAAAATCAAGACGTGTAAAACCCGGAGATTTTATTGTATCTAATTCAATGAGTGTTGGTCGTCCGTATATTTTGAAAATTGATGGCTGTATTCATGATGGATGGTTATTATTATCTGAAATTTCTTCAGATATTGATACTGAGTATTTTTATTATGTGTTATCATCTGAAATTGCACAAAAACAACTTTTTGATAGTGCACGTGGCGGTGTAGTTAAAAATTTAAATACTACACGAATGGCTACAATAAAAATACCTCTTCCACCTATGCCAATTCAGCTCAATCTTGTTAAAGAATGTAATAAAATCGAAGATGAAATAAACACTCTACGTAAGGCTGTCTCAGATAAGCATGCAAATATTAATTTAATTATAAATGAACTATTTGAAACCACTACAACAACCTACAAGTTATCAGACAAAAGCATATTTGACTTATCGATAGGAAGAAGAGTTTTAAATAAAGAAGTAAACGATGCATTCTCTATTCCAGTCTATAGTGCCAATGTATTTCAACCATTCGGATATATTGACAGACAATTGTTAACAGATTTTTCGATACCTTCTGTTGTATGGGGAATTGATGGTGACTGGCAGGTAAATATATTCAAAGAGAATTATGAATTCTATCCCACTGACCATTGTGGTGTTATGCGAATAAAAACTGATATTCTTTTTACCAAGAATTGCAGCTATTGCACTACAATTAGAAGGCGAAAAAAGAGGTTTCAAGAGAAGTTATAGAGCTTCATTAGATAGAATCGAAAGCATTTCAATTAAAGTACCGACATCAACAAGCAAAAGAATGCAGATGTCCAGATATCTACTATTGAAAAAGAAATTACTGAAGTAAAATCAAAAATAGAAATGTTAGAATCAAAACGAATGGCTCTTATTAATGACTCTCTATTATAAGAAGCAATAAAGCCACAATCCGGTAGCTATTAAGCCCAGATTGTGGCTTTCTCTATTCAAAGTCTTTGTATATCTGCCATCGCTCAGTAGTCAGTTACTACTAAGGAATATGCCCATTTTCTCCCGCTATTCTGCCTCATCCGCCATGAGCCTTAGTAGTCAAAACTGTAGTAATTCCAAGTCTTTCCGCCATATTCTACCCCGTGTTGCCCAGTCTGCGAAGGTATGCATTATCACAAAACTGGAGTGCCGTGGCAGATAAAAAGTACTTTTATCATAGTTTTTTCTCCTTAATATAATAACCTCACCAGACAACAATCCAGTGAGGTCATATAATCACGCTTTCTGTTTAGTTACAAACTCAATCTTAAGAGCCATCCCCATACCATCCGCTAATCTTTTAAGCAAATTAACAGAATGATTTCATGTTCCATTCTCAAGCTTGCTGATATCTGCCTGATTAATACCAGTACGTTCTAGTACATAATGTATCTGTGCTAACATCTCATTATCATCCAATACTCTTGTCAGACCAACAAGTTTTTCATCATCCCAGACGGTAAGCACAGTTGAGGAATTCATAAGAGCCTTATACCGTCAATCTGGATAATTTCCTGATATCCAATGAACCGATAGAAATAACTTTTGAATCTGTTCTTTTCGTAAACTTTTTTTTTCTTCTGTATATATAAGCATAATCTATTTCCCCCTATCTGTTATGATCACATCTCTGGCATTGCAGCATTTCATTTTCAACATCATCTTTATAAAAAACACCTGACTATTGGCAAATATCCTGCAAAATAGGCACAACAGATTTTCCTTTTTGTGTCAACATATACTCTACCCTTTGGTGGGATTTCATCATAGGATTTTCTTTCAATAATCCCAACTTCTATCAGGTCTTTTAATGTTGCAGCAAGTACTGCATCCGTAATATTGCACATTTCTCTTCAAAGTTCACTGTATCGAAGCTTTTCGGCTGCAGATAACACACATATTATGCGTGATTTCCATTTTTCACCAAATATTGCCAATCCATATTCAAGTGGGCAACGTATATCATCATCTAATTTTTTCTCATATTTTGCCATTAAAAATCACCTTCCAGCTCTACGCATCGCTGCTAAAGCCTCTTGTCTATTAAACTCATTCTCTCCTTTTTCTTTTCACATATGCTGTCATTATAGCTTGATGGTGATTCTTTAAAGTTACTATGAAATTTATTAGCAGCTCTTTGTTATATTTCTTTCTTATTCCCAGCACCTCCGATTTACACTTTAACCCATCTTCTACCTCAATACATTTGTATTATTATTGCAAAGCACTTCAAAATGATTTCGATGCGTTTTTATAAAGCCTTCTTTTTGCAGCTTTGATATCTCAGTAGACATTGCTGCGCGGTCAATGCAAAGATAATCTGCCAGCTGCTGCCTGTCAAAAGGAATATCAAAGGACAAGGACGAATGTCTGATAGATTCTGCTGACAGGTATGACAATAATTTCTCCCTTGTTGTCCGCTTGCCAACATGTGTAATCTTATCATTCAGAATCAGTATCTTATTTGCCAGTACACTGACCAGGTTGCGAATCAGCTTCTGATGATGCCCACATGCAGTTGGACAAGTAACCAGAAGCTTCTGTATATTTAAAAAAACAATCTCACAATCCTCATCTGCTACCACACTGATGTTCAGAACAGCACCAGGGCTTGCCGCATATGGTTCTCCAAAAAAATCACCAGCATGACATTTAGACAGAATATTCCGATGTCCCCAGAGATCCTCCTGAATAATAAGAACACAACCTGACAATACTAATCCCATTACCTGTGTAGAATCTGCTGCTCTGAAAATATAAGAATCCTTCTCTTTAGAAACTGTTACTGCCTCTACACAGTGCAATACAGATAATATCTCATTATCAGTAAGACCTTTAAAAAAAGGACTGTTTTTTAAAATAGGTAAATATTTTTTCAAAATCTCACCTCCTGTTGGAAATCAAACATACAAGTTGTATTTATTATAATATGATTCTACCAGAAACAAAAATAAAATTCTATTAATGGAGGGTAAAATGATAAGAAAAATTATACGTATTGATAAAGAAAAATGTAACGGATGTGGTGTATGTGCATCCGCCTGCCACGAAGGTGCCATTGATATTATAGACGGAAAAGCCGAGCTGGTAAGAGAACATTTTTGTGACGGATTGGGGGATTGCCTCCCAGAATGTCCTACAGGAGCTATTTCATTTGAGGAAAGAGAAGCACCTGCATATGATGAAGATGCTGTAAAAGAAGCACAGAGTAAAATAGCTGCCAAAAACCATGCAATGTCACCTCACACCGGCTGTCCAGGATCTAAAATCATGCAGATACAGCGAACAAAAACGCCTGAGACCGCAAAACCATTTTCAGGTGCAGATTCGATATCACAACTTGAGAACTGGCCGGTACAGATCAAACTGGCACCTATCAGTGCACCATATTTTAATGGTGCAAAACTTCTGATAGCCGCCGATTGTACTGCTTACGCTTATGCTGGATTTCATCAGGATTTTATTCAGAATAAGGTAACACTAATAGGTTGTCCGAAATTAGACCAGGTTGATTATAGTGAGAAACTGGCTGCTATTATTCAGAATAACAACATTCAAAGTGTGACAATTGTAAGAATGGAAGTTCCATGCTGCGGTGGACTGGAGATGGCAGCAAAAAAAGCACTTCAAAACAGTGGAAAATTCATACCATGGCAGGTTGTAACAATAAGTATTGATGGAAAAATTATTGATTAATAAGGAGATTACTGGAATGAATAAAAAAATGTTTTGTTTTCAGTGTGAACAGACAGCCGGATGTACTGGCTGTACAGGAAATGCAGGTGTCTGTGGAAAAAATGCAGATACAGCCAAATTACAGGATGAGCTGACAGGTGCATTGATTGGTCTTGCAAAAGCTGTAGACAGTGCATCAGCTATTTCTAAAAGAACCGTACAAGTCATAATTGAAGGTCTGTTTACAACAGTTACAAATGTAAGTTTTGATAATGCAGCAATCGAAGATATGATACAAAAAGTCAGAGCTGAGAAAGAACGACTGGTTCCTGACTGCAGCAAATGTCAGTCGCCATGTGGTAAAACAAACGAATACGACATGCAGCAGATGTGGAATGCCGATAAAGATATCCGCTCTTTAAAATCTCTTATTCTTTTTGGTATTCGTGGAATGGCCGCCTATGCTTACCACGCAAATGTTCTGAATTATGAAGATGATGAAGTAAACCGATTCTTCTGCGAAGCATTATTTAAGATTGGTTACGAAGAAAGTATAGAAACACTGCTTCCTACAGTACTTAAAGTAGGCGAGATCAACCTTAGGTGTATGGCACTTCTTGATAAAGCAAATACAAACAGCTATGGAATGCCAGAGCCCACTGATGTTACACTTACCATCGAAAAAGGTCCTTTTATTGTCGTGACAGGTCATGATCTTAAAGACCTGCAGCTTTTACTTGAACAGACAGAAGGAAAAGGAATCAACATATATACTCATGGTGAAATGCTCCCTGCCCATGCCTATCCACTCTTGAAAAAATTTCCACACTTAAAAGGAAATTTTGGAACTGCATGGCAGAATCAGCAGAAAGAGTTTGATCATCTTCCAGCTCCGATTCTTTACACTACCAACTGTCTGATGCCGCCAAAAAAAGCAGTTATGCTGACAGAGTATTTACAACAGAGGTGGTTGCTTTCCCTGGCGCTGTTCATATTGATGAGAAAAAAGATTTTACGCCAGTTATCAAAAAAGCACTTGAACTTGGTGGCTATAAAGAAAATCAGACATTAAAAGGCATCAATGGAGGTACGAAGGTGACAACAGGATTCGGTCATTCAGCTATACTGTCACATGCAAATACTATAGTAGATGCTGTAAAATCAGGTGCAATCAGCCATTTCTTCCTGGTTGCCGGATGTGATGGTGCTAAACCGGGTCGAAACTATTACACAGATTTTGTTAAACAAACTCCTTCTGACAGTATCATCCTCACCCTGGCATGTGGCAAATTCCGTTTCAATGATCTTAATCTTGGAGAAATCAATGGTCTGCCACGACTGATGGATATGGGTCAGTGTAACGATGCTTACGGGGCGATTCAGGTTGCTCTGGCACTTGCGGATGCATTTGGATGTACTGTAAATGAGCTTCCACTCTCCTTCGTTCTTTCATGGTACGAACAGAAGGCAGTCTGCATTTTGTTGACGCTTCTGCACCTTGGTATCAAAAACATCCGTCTTGGTCCTTCTCTACCTGCGTTTTTGTCTCCTAATATTCTGAACCTTCTTGTGGAAAAATATGGCATAGCACCTATCACCACACCAGAAGAAGACATCAAAGCGCTGATAAACACTCCATAACACCAATAAAGCCAATAAAGCCGATACAGGAATAAAAACCCTGCCTCGGCTTTTTCTTTTGTCATTCTCCAGGACACAAAATATCCTCATTCTCATCATATTTTCTTCACTATTCCCACCTACACTATAGATAAGATGTAAGGGGCAGAAGATCAAAACATTGTTTATGCCTGCATAATAAAACTTTTAACTTTAGAATCCACCTGACATAGATATTGATATTAATGATATATGCATTAACGATATCTATCCGACAATATCTATATTAACTAAAGAAATAATGAATGAAAGGATGAATATATATGATTAATTTAAAAAAAGTAAACAAATCATGCGTAGCCGCAGTTATTCTTGCAATGTGTCTTATGACATCAGGCTGTGGTTCACAAAACTATACAATCAACAGCAAAAATACTGATACCACTGTAACTTCCAGCATTACTGCCCAGGATACCAATGTAACTCACGCAGATGATGCCGATAACTACAAAACTGAAATAACAGGAGAATTCAGCATTACATCAACTGATGGTTCTACAATAACACAAAATGATTCCGTATATACCATAACACAGGCTGGCGAATATACCGTTACCGGACTCTTATCAGAAGGACAGATTGTAGTTAATGCTGACGATAATGCCGAAATCACCATTGTATTGAATGGTACATCCATCACATGTTCTAACGGTTCACCTATTTATATTAAAAATGCTGATAATGTAAAAATCAAATCTGAGGAAAACACTTATAACTGTATAGTTGATGCAAGAGCTGAAGCTGACGACAATTCAGACAATTCTTCCAGTGAAAATGGTAATGCTGCCATCTATGCAGCATGTGACCTTAAATTGGGTGGAAAAGGGGCATTATCAGTAACTGGCAACTATAACAACGGTATCCAGAGCAAAGATGACATTTCTATTAAAAATGTTACCATCAAGATTAATGCTGTAAATAATGCTATAAAAGGAAACGATGAGGTAGCTATAGAATCTGGTGAAATAATAGCTATATCCAGAAAAGGCGATGGCATCAAAACATCAAACAGCAGTCTTTCAACCAAAGGAAAACAGAAAGGAAATGTAATAATATCTGGTGGAAATATTGATATATATGCTGCCTGTGACGGCATAGATGCTGCATATGGTGTAGATGTTTCAGGTGATGGAAATCTGAATATATATACAGATACTTATTCTGATTATAGTGAAGCCGTGGCTGCCGACAACTCCGGTTCTTCAGCCAGCAGCTCTGGTTCTTCAATCAGCACCCCAGATTCATCAGCCAGCAACCCAGGTTCTTCAGCCAGCAACCCAGATTCTTCAAATCAGAATCAATGTTCATCATCTAAATCATCATCCAATGCAACTATGATGACATACACAACAACTGCCAATACAGACAACCAGAATAACAGCAGCGTGGGAACTCCACCCGATATGAACAATGCTCAGAACAATGGTAACATGGGCAATCCTCCTGATATGAACAATACTCAGAACAATGGTAACATGGGCAATCCTCCTGATATGAATAACAGTAGCAGCAATTCTGGCAATAATCGTGACATGAAAGGTAACTTCAGTGGTGGAAACAGAGCTGCTAATGGTATGCCTGGCAATAACAGCTCAGGAAATTCATCTAAAAAGTCTTACTCTACAAAGGGAATCAAAGCCGAGAGCGAGATAAATATATCTGGTGCAGCCATTAACATAAGTTCAACTGATGATGGTATTCATGCCAACTCAGATTCTGGTGTTCTTGAAACCGGCGAAGATGGCAAGGGTATAATATCTATATCAGGTGGAACTATCACAATCTCTACAGGTGATGATGGAATACATGCAGATAAAGAGCTTAATATAACTGATGGATATATAAATGTTTTAACATCCTACGAGGGTCTTGAGGCTATAACAATCAACATCAGTGGTGGACAAAGCTTTGTATATGCAGCTGATGATGGCATTAATGCATGTACCGGAGATGGCTCATCCACTCCTCTTATTAATATAACTGGTGGATACGTTGATGTAACAACCGGTTCTGGCGATACAGATGGTATAGATTCTAACGGCAGCTACACACAGTCTGGCGGTATGGTTTTTGTGAAAGGCGGCAGTTCATCAGGTCAGGTATCTGGTTCTATTGATGTTGACGGAAATATTACTATAACCGGTGGAACATGTGTAGCTTTAGGCGGTATATGTGAAACTCCTGTAAATTCAGTTAATGCTTACGTATTCAGCTCTGTATCCTTTAACGCAGGAAGCTACTCAGTAAAAGATTCCAGCGGTAATGAAATAATAAGCTTTACATTAAACAACAGTTACTCAAATGGCTGGATATGCACATCTGCTCTTACAACAAACACTGAATACACTCTTTACTGCGATGGTTCTTCATTAACAAACTGGACACAATCTGCAGGAACCATGGGTGCATCCAATGCCGACGGCTTTGGCAGCAATCCAGGCGGTTTTAATGGTGGTGGCCGTGGAGGTAACATGAATGGCGGAAAAAATATGAACGATAACAGAAATATAAATGGCAATAATACACCAAATAACAATAATGTACAATAACAATTGCAAACAATAGTTTGATTGAATTTTAGTTGATAACGAACGGACGACAAATATAAGATACAGGCAATCCTGCATACTATGTTCAATGCCAGAAGCTTTGATTGGATATTTCTAAGCCTTTCCATATAAACTATGTCAGCTGACGCTACCGCTCAGACGCACCGTCCATTGCGCGGCTCCTCTGATTTAGCATAACATTCATTTTTCGTAAATTAAGTCAAAGTCAGACAGCATATATGAGGAAAGCAGGCGCGCATACATCATAAGATGCACTTGAAGTCCAATTGTGATAGTTCTTAGACTTTTCCGTTACTTCATAGCTATCCACAGACACGGATGTCTGTGGAAGTAAGATATGGGACATGGATGTCCCGTATCGAACGGTAGCGACAACTGCCGTTACCTATATGAAAAGTCTTAGAAATATCCAATTGGAGCTTCTGGCATCGTTGATGTATGCGCACCTGCTTTCCTCATATATGCTGTCGTCCGTATATTACGAATATATGACTTCATCTAAATCATCTGTCTGCTTTTAATATGTAATATGGTGTAAAGTCATACTCTAATGTATCTGGCTTTTCTACCTTCAAAACTTCCCATTTTGAAATACATGGATGTGTTTTAGCATACATATCTTTTCTTTCAGCTTTCTCATATTTAAAGCCATGTGTTATCATGAAAATATTCCATCTTCTGTGTTCAATTCTTTCAAGCTCTTCTCTGTTATCTGTAAGAGAATATGCATGTTTTTCATAAATAATCCATTTTTTAATATCCTGATGCAATGATTGTGCTATACTTGATTCCCTGTCAAATATGCCCTTATTATGCCATACCTCATCTATTTCTTCTGATATTTTCTTATTCTCTTTAAGTTCTATTGAATCTTTCTTAAGACGTTCCTCTATATCTTCAGATAACATAAACTTATCATCCACAACAATATTTTTATCTGCTTTATATCTGCTTATTATTTCATACAACATATTGTATCTATGATTAAATATCTTTGCATCATTTACAATATCACGATTAGTTATAGAAGCATATGAAAAAATATCTTTATTCTTGTTTATTGTAAATAGATTCTTCTCACCATAAATATTAGCAAAATCATTGTTTTCCTTAGCCCTGACAACTATAGGAATATTAATACAGCTATCACCCTTATTGTATAACAGCTGCTTCAATTCAATAAGTGTATTAGACATTAAATGTGTATCACTCATTGCCACAATAAGATATGTAAATAATTTGTCGTCATTACATCTTTTAAAAATACTGTTAAACTGTAATGTCCTTGCATCCGTATTAAAAAATCTTAAACATACCTTTCCATCTATACCAAATTGATCTGGTATTGTATCAAATGGAAATTTCAATTCATAATATTCAATACTTTTTACCTTCATATATATCTTCTTTTATGAACTTCAATCCCTTCAGGACATCAACTGAAAAATTCTTCATGAAACTTCCTATTATTGATTCCATATCCTTATCAAATACATCTATACATATAGTAGACTCTGCTGATAAAACCGACATATTAAGTCCTTGTATTAATGCACTCTGGCCAAAATCACCAAATCCAATGATTCCTATATGAACATCATAATCATCACCCTTATTAGCTGTATATACAGGATGTTCTTTATACATTTTATTGACAGCCATTTTATTAACATCTACTATGTCAAGATCAAAAGTTCTTGTATCTATTTTATCATAATACTGTCTTATCAGTTCTGCCATTGAATTGTCATTGCAGCACAGATGAATCTGCAGATACTCTTTATTTTCAGATGCATTTATATTTTTTTCAAAGCTCTTTGTAAATGCATTTAAACATTCAATATTTTCTATTGAATTATCATCACACAGAAAAACATCACTGAATTTACACATATCAAGCATTTTTTTTATTACACTTTCCATATGCATATCCTGATACTTCTGCACAAATTTTACACCTTTGTTTATATATTTAAGCTTCTTATCATCAGAAAGTATGGTGCTTTCAACCACTGTAACACGACAATCTTTAGTCAATGCATCTATAAGAGGAAACTTATATTTTCCTTCACCAATAACCAATACGCGCTTTTTATTTCTCTGGCTAAACAGTCCTCTGACATAGCTGGCTGGTTTTCTGATAAGAACGGTCAATGCACCTATTGTACAGAATGGTGCAACAATAACAGCAATACAATACACATATGTTATTATTCCACTTAATATGCCACCACCTGTTGCCTGCATATACGCAATAGCTTCTTTCTGCTTTATATCAGGATCTATCTTATATGCTTTAATTGCATTCTGTATGTTTAATGTTACTTTAAGAAACGGATTATCTACATTATGGTAGAAAAATATACCTTCAATCACACATATAATAAATACTGCAAGTGCCGTATACCATAGATAATCTTTGTATTTATTTCGCTTCATATTAATCTCCATTTCTGTGCATGAAAATCAACATTTTCATACCCTCTCCTTAGTTTTAAAAATCAAAAAATCATTTTTAATTATATTAATTATGAGTAGCCTTTATCTGTATTAGCAGTAATATCGCTTACAACTTCCTCTCCGCATACATCTTTTATTGTGCTGACTATATCATTTATTGTAACGCCAACACCATACACATTGTCATTAAGCATTAACATAACCAAGAACCTCTCTACACATAGTTGCACATAGCTCTTTGTATATGCATCATCTATAAACGCATCAACTCCACGACAATTACCCGACTCCATATTCTCTGGAAACTGATCTGTCTATAATGGATTATGTCCACTAAAATCTCCATCGAAATATACATTCAATCCATGTTCTTTTTACCAACTTATATACAATATCCCCTAATACAGTTTTCCAATCATCACTCTTATAACTTATAAAAACATATGACTTGCTGTTAATCCCATTTTTATCTTCTCCTTATAATACACTCGTATTTTATATTAAAAGTCCCCACTAATAAGGTACTTTTGGTGTTCCTATTCTTCAATCAGTAGTAACTCTTTTCAAATTTCACCTTGCATATGTCAATTCTTCATTTCCCTTATCGTAATCAAACCTACCATCATTCTTTTTCTTCTATCGCCTTAATAATATGATAAGTGTATTCGTTATAAGGCGTTGGTATTCCAAATTCTTCTCCCATACGCATAAGTGCACCGGAAAACATATCTATCTCGGTATGTCTTTTAGCATCTATATAAGTGTAGAGTATCTTGCTGTTGGCGGCACTGCACTTCCACGTGACGATGAATTATCAATAACACTTAAATCTATTCCTTTTGCCTTAGCTATTGTTTCAAGCTCATGTCTTAAACCATCGCTTATAGCCTTCATATGTTCACTATCCCTGTAACATCCGACACCTGCACCAAGTACTGCCTGTGGAAGATTATTACTTACATTAAGTCTGAACTTACTCCACATTTCTTCTTTTATATGCTCTGTCACTCTGTAGTTAAGCCTGCTGGCTGCAAAAAGCTCATCTATCAACTTTATCCTGTCACTCACAGGTGTCTGTTCTGATATTTTGTCTGATGCAGATACCTTATCTGCTGTTTCCCCAAAAATAATTCCTATTGTTGTATCAGGATTAAAGTAATATCCCCTACCATCTCTATGAGAGGCAACCTTTATAAGTGAATATACAATATGTGACATGCCTATCCTGTCTGCAATGATATCTTCACTGTCAACACCATTCATAAGACTCATAACTATAGTGTTTTCTCCAATAGCTGTAGCAATGTTGTCAAGTGCTCCTTTTAAAGCTCCATACTTTAACGAAACTATCAAAAGGTCAACGCCTGTATTATGCGCTTCTTCGGGTGTCCACACCTCTGGTCTGTATACTTCATCGTTTATAAGACAACCTTCTTTTCTCAGCCTTTCTTGACGTTCTCCCTGTGCTATTAGTCCCAGCCTTACATCCTTTAAGCCTGCAAGTCCCCATATAACATATGAACCTACAGCTCCTGCTCCTAATATAGCAACGGTCTTTATCTTCATGATGTTCTCTTTCCTCTTTTCTATAAAATATATTTCTAGTTATACTTATGGATACATTTCTGAATATACTTGGCCATATACTTATATTTCTTACACCAAAAATATCTTATTCATATTTATTATATTTGCAATCTGCTGCTTTATCAACCTATTATTTCATACTATTATTTTCAATACTGTTATTCATATCCTATTTTATTTTTTACCTATTGTTCATACTATTATTTTACCAAAAAAGCGGATGTCTGAATAACAAACATCCGCTTATATTTTATAACTGATATGATGTAAACGTCATAAGACAAAAAGTCTTTCTTAACCTACATGATAAGATTTTTAAACGCTTACTTAGTATGCAACTCCATTAGATACTTCAACATAGTAAATATTAACTCCGCCATCCTCGGCTATGAGATAATATTCACCTGCAACTGGCACTCTGAATGAAACTGACTTAAGTGAATTTCCTGGAATCTTTGATGTAGATGTAATATCCTTTCCATTCTTATCAACTATCTTAATAAGTCTTGATTCATCTGTGCTTGAGCTTGTAGCATATACCTTCACCTTAGCTTCTCCAGCTGTTTTAAACGCAATAGCTCTTCCACTTGTACTGCCTTTACCAGAAAGCTTGATTCTTCTTGTAAAGTCTATTCCTTTATATTCCTTGCTGCTCTTATCTACTGTAACTTTGCTTTGCTTCCGGCAACAATCTTAAAGCCATCAACAGTAAGTGTTGATTTTAACTTTCCTGTATTTACATCATTAGCATTTAGAACAAGCTTGGTACCGCTTACAGTCGAATCTGTCTTTGATTCTGTAGCTTTAGTTGCTTCTGTTGTTTTTTTTCTGTTGCCTTTGTTGCTTCTGTTGTTTTCTCTGTTGCCTTTGTTGTTTCTGTTGTTTTTCTGTTGGCTTTGTTGTTTCTGTTGTTTTTTCTGTTGCTTTTGTTGTTTTCTCTGTTGGCTTTACTTCACCAGATGTCTTGCCTGTAACACTTATAACCTGATTAGCTACACCAAAATGTGCTCCAAGTGTTGAATAACTTCCCTGTGTTTCGTAAAGTCCCTTCATATTAATAGTTCCATCAGAATTTCTTAACTGCTTGTCTACATTACCATTAAGATTGATAAAATCAACAGCATTTCTAAACATTCCTGATACTTTAGATGGATTATCAACTACTGTACCCTATGTTGTGTCATATCTTGATATCTGAAGTCCTGAATCTCTGTTTGCTTCGAATACACATTTTTCAAAAATGTTGTTATTACCAGCAAGTAGCACGCCGTTATCACCAGCTCCATAGAAATTGATTCCCTGGAAATACCAGTAATCTCCATCTACAACTACACCTCTGTTAGCTCCGTCAAGCTTCTGTGCTGAAAAATCAAACTTAACTTCCTTGCCACTTTCAGCCTTTACAATAATATAAGAGCCTGATTTTCCATTCATGGCATTATTAATTACAATTGTATCAGAGAACTTATATGTTCCCTCTTTTACAATAATTACATCGCCAGCCTTAGCTGAACTGATTGCATTAAGAATTTCATTTGAAGATGATACATATTTTGCATTCTTGAAATCTGCATCTTTCTTCTTACTGATATCTGTATACGCACCTGAATAAGAAAGGCTTGTCTTATCATATGATGTTGTTGCATCTGAACCCGTTGTTTCCTTTTCAGTTGCCTTTGTTGCGCTTTCTGTTGATTTAGTTGTTGCCTGTGTTGCTTTTGTTGTTGTCTGTGTTTCCTTTGTTGTTGCCTGTGTTGCTTTTGTTGTACTCTCTGTTGCCTTAGTTTCTTCTGTTGTTGGATCTGGTGATACAATCTTCGCATTAGTACCACCTACAGAAACAAGGTCTGTATTCTTGTAATTAGTAACTGTTGCCTTTAATTCCTTATCTATGGCATATACAGAATCATCTTTATCAGAGAATGTCCATGAAATCACTCCACCACCAAGGCTTCCTGCTCCCTTTGCAGATGTTACTACTGAAGGTACATCTTCTGCATTATTAAGACTTCCTGATTTAACTCCGAGATCCTTAGTTGTATCAAAGTTATCATAAGATGTTGCACCTGCTACAGTCTTATATGAAGATGGAACTTTCTCATCTGCTGACTTTGCAAGGTATGCATCAAATGATGCTGCATTTGCAGAATCACCTGTTTCTGAAACAGCATTTGCATAGATAATCTTCTGTGCACCTACGATAACATTTCCATATGCTTTAATGATACCACCGTTCTCACCTGAGAATGTACCCCACCAAGCATCTGTTCCCTGATTAGATGAAAGCATTGGATTCTTACAGTTTCTAAAATAGTTATTCTGTATGAATAATGAAGAACCCATTGTTGAACCTACACCATACTTTGCGTTACCATCATAATAATTGTTATACATATGTACTGACATAGTTCTTACTCTGGCATGTCTTGAGTCTGAATGATCAAACCAGTTATGATGATAAGTAATGTAGTTAGGACCAGACTCGCTCTTCATACCACACAATGAACATTTACCTGAATCATAGAAATGTACATATGAAACTGTTATATACTGTGAATTACCTTTTATGTCAATTGAACCATCACCCTTTGCCTGGTCAGCATCCCCACCTGCTTTACCATAGTACAGATCAACATTGTGAATCCATACATTGCAGTTTGCTGTATCGAGAGAAATACCATCATCCATGAAATTAATAATTGAAAAATTTCTCATCTCAACATTTCCTGCATTTCTTAAGAGGAAACCGAATCCATTGATTGTTGCATCATCTCCGATACCCTCTATTGTCATATTAAGATTTGAATAAGCACTAGCTCCTTTAATCTGTACTCCCTCAGATGAACTTGAAAACTTATCCATTGCAGTATCTGTAACGCATCCGATTACACGAACATCAAGTGCCCTTGTTTCTACACCCTTACTGGCACTCTTTGTATATGCATCAATAATTGTCTGGAGTCCTGTGTACTCCTTCTCGCCCTTTGCCTCTTTTTACTGATGCCTTAATTGTCTTTGCATTATCGTTAGTAACATAAAGAACAATCGCATCTGCCTTAAGTGTTCCATTCTCATTGTAAGCACCTGAACCTGTTTTATATTTTGATTCAGATGAAAATGCAAATCCGGATCTGTCATAAGAACTTACATTGAGTGTCTTAGTAACCTGTGCTTTGTCAGTAACTTCTTTTCCGTTCTTTACTGGTACTACCCTGATAACATAGTCACCTGCCGCAAGACCTACTGCATCTACCCTGTAGTAACTCTTGTACCTTCTGATAAGTTCATTGTCGATTCTTAGTACTGCACACTATGTTCAATGCCAGAAGCTTTGATTGGATATTTCTAAGTCTTTCCATATAAACTATGGCAACTGACGCTACCGCTCAGACGCGCCGTCCATGGCGCGGCTTCGCTGCTTCGTACATCCATGTACGAAGCTAGCTGGTTTGCTAAGGGAAAGACTAAGAACTATCACAATCAAACTTCAAGTGCATTTCACATAGTATGCAGTACTGCCTGTAGCTTATATTTGTCTGTGTTACGGCATAATGTAATACTGAATATTCAATTAAATCAAGGTGACGAAGCAGGGCGGAATTGTGCGCTTTACGCACAATTCCGCCCTTCATGCCTCTCCCTTCTGATTTAGCACACATTCATTTTTCGTAAATCAAGCCACAACCAGACATAATATAAGTGAAAATCGGTGTTGCGCATACATCGTGAGATGCACTTGAAGTTCAATTGTGATAGTTCTTAGACTTTTCCTTAACTCCCCAGCTATCCACAGACACGGGACACGGATGTCCCGTATCGAATGGTAGCGGAAACTACCATTACGTATATGAAAAGTCTTAGAAATATCCAATTGAAACTTCTGGCATCGATGATGTATGTGCAACACCGATTTTCACTTATATTATGTCGTCAGTTCGCCAACCGAATGTTTGCTAAACAACAATTATCTTGTCTTATTCTTTATCTCTGTATCTATCTTCTCAACAAACTCATCAAGTGGAAGTGTTGTTGTATCCTGCTCACCATGAAGTCTATATGATACTGTCTTGTTTTCCTGTTCGTTAAAGCCAATAACAAGAAGATATGGAACCTTCTGGATCTGTCCCTCACGCATACGATATCCAAGCTTTTCTGCTCTGTCATCAAGTTCTACTCTTACATCCTTTGCAGAAAGTGCATCTACTATTTCGTGTGCATAATTCATGATTTCTTCATTGTCTGTCTTAACAGGCATTACTCTTACCTGTACAGGTGCAAGCCATAATGGAAGGTTACCCTTTGTCTCCTCAAGTATATATGCCATGAATCTGTCAAGAGAACCAAGTATAGCTCTGTGAAGCACTACAGGTGTCTTCTTCTCACCATCCTTGTCTACATATGAAAGATTAAACTTGGCTGGAAGACAGAAGTCTAACTGGCATGTTGAAAGTGTAATCTCGTTACCTACAGCTGGCTTTACATTAACATCAAGCTTAGGTCCATAGAATGCTGCCTCACCTATTTCTTCTGTATATTCAATTCCAAGGCTGTTCATAACATCTCTTAATGCATTCTCTGCCTTGTTCCACATTTCATCATCATCATGGTACTTTGTTATCTTGTTTTCTGGATCACGAAGTGAAAGTACACAACGATAGTTAGTAATTCCAAAATCCTTGTATGTGCTGAATATAAGATCAACTACACTTGATATTTCATCCTTAATCTGCTCTGGTGTTACGAAAAGATGGGCATCATTCTGGCAGAAATGTCTTCCTCTCTCAATACCCTTTAATGTACCACTTGCCTCAAATCTGAAGTCATGTGCAATCTCACCGATTCTTATAGGAAGATCCTTGTAAGAATGCATTCTGTTAGCATATATCATCATATGGTGAGGACAGTTCATTGGTCTTAAGTACAAATGCTTTCATCATCAACCTGCCATAGCTGGGAACATGTTTTCCTTGTAGTGATCCCAGTGGCCTGATGTCTTGTAAAGATTAACTGTACCAACACATGGTGTAAGAACATGCTGGTAGCCAAGCTTTCTTTCTTTATTCTTTATATAATTCTCAAGCTCCTGCCATATAACATATCCCTTTGGAAGAACATAGGAAGTCCACGTCCGATTAAGTCATCTGACATGAAAAGTTCTGCATTTCTTTGCCAATCTTTCTGTGGTCACGTTCCTTTGCTTCCTCAAGAAGCTTAAGATGTGCTTCAAGCTCCTCAGCTGTTGGGAAACATACACCATAGATTCTTTGAAGAACCTTATTATTGCTATCACCCTTCCAGTATGCACCTGAATGTCTAAGCAGCTTAAAGTTACGGCATAACTTAACATTATCTACGTGAGGTCCACGACATAGGTCTGTAAAGTCACCCTGCTCATAACATGAGATTGTTCCATCTTCAAGATTAGAGATAAGGTCTAACTTATACTCATCATCCTTGAACATCTCCATAGCCTCTTCTTTAGAGATTTCCTTACGGATAATCTTCTTGCCAGACTTTGCAACCTTCTTCATTTCCTTTTCGATCTTAGGAATATCCTCATCTCTTATAACATCATCACCAAGATCTACATCATAGTAAAAGCCTTCTGCAACTACTGGTCCAACCCAGAACTTAGCCTGTGGATAAAGATGCTTTATTGCCTGTGCCATAAGATGTGCACATGAATGATTTAATGTTTTTAACTGTTCATCTTCTTTAAAATTAACCATTGTTTTTCTCCTTCTAATAAATCATTTCTTAAATTCTTTCCCTATTATGCCAGCATTCCTATAACAATATACTTATGCAGTTGTTTTAATATTAAATATATTGTTATAACAACTGCATCTGGCTGTTATTATAACGAAAGCACCCATAGGTAGGTACACTTTCGCCTGCCTAAGGGTGCTTTCACACGGTTCCACCTTATTATTTCACTTTCATGGTCTGTAACGTACACCATACGGTAACGCTTCGAAGCATACAGCAGCTTAAAGCCTCCTTCAGCCTCTTTTACGCACAGCTCAGGAATGGTTTTCATGTAATAGTCACATAAACTGCTTCCACCATATGCAGCTCTCTCTGTATGCTCAACATACACTACTCTTTCCGTCATAGCTTTTATTTATTTGCTTTACTGGTTGTTATTGTACCACGTGATTGTTCAATTAACAACACATTTTTTAAAAAGAACCTTTATTCTTTACTCTTAAAATGTATTTCTGGAACTGCTACTCCTTCATATGTGACATGTGTTTTCTTTTTTATCCACGCCTTCTGTGTCCTGTTCTGTTTCTTTTGACACTGCCATATCAGGGCTTTCATCATCCTGACCATTTATATGAATCTCTGGAATCGCCAGATTATCATATGAAAGATTGTAACCTTTTTTAGGAGTGTTATCTTTATTCCTGATTTTTTAATAAAATTAAACATATCGTTCCCCCTGTTTTAAAACAGCTATGACTATCAGCCAATACCCACAGTTTAACTGTTTTAACTTTTACTTTTACAGTAAATTAATAAACAACGTAATAACCAGACTGTTAAGGAAATCTGCGAAAAGACTTCCTATTAATGGGATAATAAGATACGCCTTAACTGATGGAACATATTTATCACATAAAGCCTGCATATTGGCCATGGCATTTGGTGTTGCACCCATACCGAAGCCACATGTACCAGCAACAAGCACCGCAGCATCATAATCTCTTCCCATAACATTAAATACTACAAAATATGTATAAAGTATTATTAACACTACCTGTGCCACAAGAAGTATGACAAGTGGAAGTGCAAGTGATGCAAGCTGCCACAGCTTAAGTGTGATCATAGCCATTCCAAGAAAAAGCGAAAGCGCTATACCACCGAGGTCGTTTATCTCACCCATATGTATAACAAACTTATCGTTTCCTGCATATTCTGCAATATTTCTCATAAGTGCTGCTGCTATCATAGCTCCGATATATATAGGAAATGTCATTCCTGTCTGTGTAAGTGCCCATGAAAATACTGTACCTATTCCTATCGCTATAATAAGCTGGAATACCGCTGCCGCATACATCTGTGTATGACGCTCATGCTTCTTCTCATCCTCAACTAACAGACTATCATCCTCTGGAATAGCTGTTTTTAAAAGATCCTTCTTCTCTATAAGCCTCTTGCCTAAAGGTCCACCTATAATACTTCCGAATATAAGTCCGAAGGTTGCCGCTGCTGTACATATAGTTGTAGCCCCCTGTACATTAAAATCTTCAAGTACAGGACCAAATGCACCTGCTGTACCATGCCCACCTACCATAGGTATGGAACCTGTACACATTCCTATAAGTGAGTTGAGACCTAATAATTTTGAAAGTCCTACTGCCACAAAATTCTGCGTAAATATAAGCACGATTACAAGCCCAAGAAATACTATCAAAGACTTTCCACCCTTCTTTAGCACCTTAAGATTCGCCTGAAATCCTACAGACGTAAAGAAGAATACCATACACACTTCCTTTAATATATCATCAAACTCAAATTCAAGAATACCTGTTGCGTAACATATACATGTAAATATAGCAAACAGAAATCCACCAACTACAGGAGCTGGAATACAAAATCTCTCAAGTATATCTATCTTCTTTCGTAAATAACTTCCAAGCATCAGAACAACAACAGCAACTGCCATCGTCTGGTACATATCCAACTGAATCTTCATATATCTCTCCATTTCATTTAACGTATTAAAAATATCTGCTGCAGGCTGTTATTCTGTCATTCTGTTCTGACACTCACACCCTGTTTTGTATAATACGCCGCCGCTCCGGCATGAAAAGGAATATCTATACCACCTGTTGCTGCATTCACATCAAATATAGAATCAAGTGATGTGGCATTCTTAATATCTGTGCTATGTGAGAATATAATGCTCGTAATCTGTTCCGTTACCCCTGCTGACAGGTTAGCTGATGCCACAAGCACTGCCCTCACACCAATTGTATTAACAGGCTCGCTTTGTCCTGTATATGTATCAGCTGGTATTGTATATCTCTCATACAAAGGATATGCGGTTAACATTTTCTCTATACATTTCTCATCAATACTTATGACATCTATAGAACATTTCTTAGAAAGCTGCTCTATAATACCTGTTCTTATTCCTGATGTAATAAACATAGCATCTATTTCGCCTGCCATGAGCTTATCCACGGCTTCTGAATAGTCCATGTTAACTGTCTTTACAAGCTCCTCTGTAATACCGCTTACTTTAAGTATCTCTTCTGCATTCTTCTCTGTTCCGGACTCAGCCGCACCTATACTTACAGTTTTACCCACAAGGTCATCAATCGTTTCGATACCTGAAGCACTTTTTACTATTATCTGGCAGACTTCTGTATATAATGCTGCCACAGCTTTATAACCCTTCTTATAATCTCCGTCCTTAAAAGTCCCTTTACCATTATATGCATCACTTAACATATCCGCCTGGACTATTCCAAGGTCTATATAGTCTCCGGATAAAAGCCTGAGATTCGCTACTGAGCCTGCTGTAGCCTTAGTTTCAAATGAATAATCGCTCATATCCTCATGTGCAAGCTGTGAAAATGTACTCGCATACGAATAATACACTCCACCTATATCTGCCGCACCAAATCTTATATTCTTACCTGTACCACTGCACCCAGTCATGACAAGCATAATAAAAGCAAGCATCAACACCGCTGTCCGTTTCATAAATAACTCTCCTGTATGTATTCTTAATTATAAGTAACTACTGCATACAAATCATGATTTTAGTGCAGAAATCTATTTTTCATGCTATTAACCACGTAACATCAATTCCTGTTCCACTACTTCACCATTTTTTATATATTTTCTTGGCACTCTCTTACTTACTGCACATGTCAGCTCATAAGGAATAGTTCCAGCCATCTTTGCCATCTTCTCGATAGGATTCTTTTTACCGAAAATCTCAACTTCGCTTCCGACATCTACCCCTGTCTTATCTGTTAAATCTATCATGCACATATCCATACATATTTTGCCTCTTTGTGGTGCCAGTCCTTCGCTTGTCATAAGCTCATATCTGTTAGAAAGACATCTAAAGAAGCCATCAGCATATCCATAAGGAACAACGCCTATTCTTGTTTTCTTATCTGTCTTATATATTCCACCATAGCTTATTGCTGTACCTTGTGGATATGTCTTTATAGTGCTTACTGTTGTCTTAAGAGACATCACTGGCTTAAGGTCAAGCTCATTTGCAAATTCGCCATACCCATACAGCAAAAGACCCGGTCTTACCATATCCAGCCATGTTTCTGGATATCTTGCAACTGCCCCTGTATTAGCACAGTGCCTTATCGCAAACTTCCTTCCCAGCTTCTTTTCCACTGCATCTATGACACTTGTAAACAATTCAAACTGATGTTTTGTATATGCCTTGCATTCATCACCCTGCTCATCTGACACAGCAAAATGCGTAAATATTCCTTCAGGCATAAGCCCTGGAAGTAAGCACCCTCACATATTCCCTCGACACCACTGTCAAAGTATTCGCCATCACACAGATAGCCAAGTCTTGACATACCTGTATCAACCTTTATGTGTATCTTTAATATACCACCATACTTCACTGCTTCTTCACTGTATTCAAGTGCTTTAGCCTTACATGTAACTGCCTGTGTTATATTATTCTTTATAAGCTCACCAACCTCTTCCTTAGGTGTATGTCCAAGAATAAGTATAGGCATTGTTATTCCGTTGTGTCTTAACTCTATAGCCTCATCTATACTGCTCACTGCAAGATAATCTGCACCAAGCTCTTCAAGAAGCCGGCTTACCTGTACTGAACCATGTCCATATGCATCTGCCTTTACTACCCCTAAAAACTTAACATTATCACCTATTCTTTTTCGTAATGTCTTATAATTATGAGCAAGAGCATCAAGATCTATCTCTGCCCATGTTCTTCTTAATGTTGACTTCATATTAATCTCCATTCCTGCGCATGTTTTTGCACTGACCATCATTTCATCTATTATATTCTGATTGACATTTTCATGCAACTATTCTCTTTTATTATTCTACACTTCGTACAACTCTACTCTTTCGTTAGTAATCTCCATCTCTACCCTGTTGGTATTCATCTGCTGGTCATTAACCTCCATGGTATACTCAAGTAAAATATGTATTGTATCCTCCTGCCTTTCTATCATGAGGACACTTGTAAATATAGAGATATTAATACTTCCATAAGGAGTATTATAACAGCTGACCGTTTTCTTGTTTTTTACGAATTCCATACATGTTGTGATGGCACCCTTTCTGCTTACTTCAACACAGTCATCTGATATTTTTATAAGACTTACTGACTTCTGGTCTGCACCATCATAGACTTCTTCAAACTTTATATATTCCTTACCGCCACGCTTTGTATATCTGCCTACATTTATGACTTCTATATTATCAGCCTCTTCTTTAATGCTTCCATCTGCTGCCTGTTCTTCTAATGCAAGCCCTTTTAACTTAATATACACCTTATCTTTCATATATTCCTTACTCCATTTTTATTTGTATTTTTCATCTGCCGGAATCTGCACAGCTTTTTAACCACTATATTAATCACTTAATAAATCACTCAATATCACTCAATAATTACTCTATAAATCTGTTAAATATCTTAAGATACTTAAATCTAAACTTCACATTTTCCCCTGATACCATACTGTATTCTTCCTCTGTGAGCACTCCTTTAAGTTCTTCCTTTGACTCCTCTGGAACCTCACCATATACAGCATCAACAAAACATAAAGGTGGATATAAGACACACCACCAGTTTTTACCCTGTGCCTCTCCTATATCTACCCTGAAAGCCTCATATTCTCCGGGTGGAAATGTCATGTCTCCATATGTTTTCATAGGAAAATAACAGTTCTCAAAATACACGTTAACATCACTTTCATCTCCAAGACTCCTAAGTGTTGCAGCTGCAACATTCCTTATATTCTCACTTTCGTTATAAAGCAGCTGTCTGGACTCATCAACTGACTGTGACTTTGAAAGAACCGGACTTATATAAGCCAGCACTGCCTCTTTGACCTGCAGTTTAAGCCACTGGTCTTCTTTTGAATCACTTTCTGCCCTTACATGAAACCTGATAATATTAGAAGCAATTCCCTTCTGAAGCTGTCTTTCCTCACTGTCACTATACAACCTGCCACCTGCAATTACAAGCATAATTGTCGCAGCTAAGATAAATATCCAGCCAGCCTTATTGTTTTTATCACATTTTTTATTAATATGCTTTTTCCCATATCCTCCAGATTTTCCACTACTCATTATTCCCTCCATAATATTTATGTACTAAATAAGCTTTTAACAATAATAGCAGCTTATAAGCTGCCTTACGTTTAACATTAATGTTACTCACACATACATAATTCCCATATAATGGAGATCTATACCTAAGCTCTTACAATTTCCATAAAAATAACGATACCATACAATCTGACTGATTCATATGATATCGTTACTCTTTATGTTATAATATACGCATTAATTATACCTAAATATTAAGAAGTCTTATAATACCCTTTTCCTGGTTATTAACATGCTGTCTTACTATAACCTTGGCCTTCTCAACATCTTTATCTGAAAGCTGCTTTATGATATCGTTGTGCTCACTTATAAGAATAGAATGGGTCCTTGCATCCTTAACATATTCAAGACGATATCTGTACATCTGCTCACTAAGACTGTTGATAAGCTGTATAGGCCTCTGGTTATCTGTCATTGAATATATAATATTATGAAATGCCACATCAGCATTTACTATCGCTACCACATCCTTTGATACTATAGCCGCTTCAAACACCCTGTTAGCTGTTTTCAACTCTTCTATGTGTTCTGCTGTAACATTTTTACATGCAAGTGTTGCTGCAAGCTCCTCAAGTGCTGCTCTTACCTCAAGGACATCTCTCATGTCCTTCTCGGTTATATGGGCAACCTCTGCTCCCTTTCTTGGAATCATTATAACAAGCCCCTCCAGCTCAAGCTTTCTGATTGCCTCTCTTATAGGCGTACGGCTTACACCAAGCTTGTTAGCAAGCTGTATCTCCATAAGCCTTTCACCAGGCTCCATCTCTCCACGGAGAATAGCCTGTCTTAAAGTATTAAAAACCACATCTCTTAATGGAAGGTACTCATTAACATCCATCTTTAATTCGCCTCTCATATTCTAATCCTCCATATGTATATCTCTATATTAGTAAGCTGTCGGTTTTCTTATGACATCATATATTTTCTAATATACACAGTCCATATACTTAAAATGTTTCTGTTATATATACCTGCCTTGCATCCTCCTGTGCCTTTAGGTATTCCTTGCATTTAAGTGCTGTCTGCTCATCAGGAAATATACCAAACACTGTAGGACCACTGCCACTCATCATGGCATTATACGCCCCCTGGTCTTATCATATCGTTTTTAATCTTGGCAATAACAGGATACATAGGCACTGTAACATCCTCAAGACATTCCCCATACGCTCTGCTACCTTCTTAACATCTCCTTCGTTAATAGCTTCAATAATAGCATCTATATCTGGATGCTTCGTTATAGCCCCCGCATCAAGACTTTCATACACCATTTTTGTTGAAACATTGATAGGTGGCTTGGCAACCACTATATGGCAATGCGGCATAGGTGAAAGCTTTGTAAGCTTCTCTCCAATTCCTTCAGCTAGTGCTGTTCCTCTCATAAGACAGTATGGAACATCTGCACCTATCTTAACCCCCTGTTTCATAAGCTCTTCGTTGGATAAACCAAGTTCAAAGAGTCTGTTAATTGCAAACATCGTTGACGCAGCATCTGTACTTCCACCTGCCATTCCTGCTGCTATAGGAATGAACTTGTTAAGGTCTACATCTATACCACCGCTAAATCCATACTCATCCTTCATAAGCTTGTAAGCCTTGTATATCAGATTGTTTTCATTAACAGGAAGAAACTTAAGATTAATGTTAATCCTTATCTCATCTTCAGGAATCTTTGTGATTATAAGTCTGTCATATATTCCAACAGTCTGCATAACCATTCTGACATCATGGTACCCATTCTCCCTTTTACCCAATACATCAAGACCTAGATTAATCTTGGCTCTCGCCTTAAGTCTAATTGAATCCATATCTTTTATCTCCAGTTTTATACAAGTATTAGTGTCAAAATCACCTTTCATACTCATATCATTATATAAAACATATTGTATGAAAGCAAGTACAATGAGCCAAATTATACGTAAATTGTTGCAAACAGTTACTTTTTAACGCACTGCTTAAAGCCAGTCATAATATGTATAAAAATTCCCGAACTAGAACTTATTGGACAGTTTCGGGAATGTATAAAGATATAAACTCGTGTAAGTATTAAATAAATATATCAAACTGCTTCGTTAACATCAGCACCTGAAGCTTCAACATCTGAATTCTTAGTTTTTTCAATCTTAATGGTTGATTTCTTCCAGATACCTGTCCAGTAAAGTATATATAGTATTACAGCCGATGTAGCATTACTTACTACAACCGCATACCACACGCTCTCTACCCCCATTCCAAGCACATGGGAGCATACCCATAAGGTAAGGAATCTGAATATCCAGATACGTGTTGCATCTACTGCCATAGTTATCATAGTATGCCCACAGCCCCTGGAAAAGTCCCTGTGTAACATTATAAAATGCATTTGTCCAACAGCACATTGCCATGATTGATAAGAAATCTGTTGCAAGTGGGACTACCTGATCATCAGTTGTAAAGAATCTGACCATAGGCTCTGCAATAAATCTTCTTGAAAGAATCATGCCACATACAAACAAGAATATCGCCCCTATTCTAAGTGCTATATGATATGACTTATCAGTCCTTTTTACATTGCCAGCACCCATATTCTGACCAACGATAGTTGATATGGCAGAACCGATACCATTAGCCGGCATGGTTATGATACTGTTTATCTTGTTACCTATGCCATATGATGTCATCGCAGTTGCTCCATACACATTGACATTCTTAGTCATAAGAAGGAATCCAAACTGCATTGTACTTCCGCCTATAGCTGTAGGCAGACCTATCTTTAAGATAGACATAACCTTGCTTTTATCAAACCTGAAACCCCTGAAGTTAATACGCACAAGCTGGTTCTTTCCAGTAAGGGCAACTACTCCTATAACTGCACTTTGGAATTTTGGCTATAAGTGTTGCAAATGCTGCACCACCTATACCCCACTTAAGTACAACTAAGAAAAGTGGATCAAGTATGAGATTAATCGAAACACCAAGTATATTAAGCAGTAATGGTCTTACAGTATCTCCCTGTGCCTGCTTTTACCGCAGAATACAGATTAATCATAAAAAGAAATGGTAAATCCATAACTACTATTCTTATATATGTAAGCCCATAATTGTATATATCACCTTCCGCTCCAAGCCATCTTACAAGACCTGATGAACATAACCAGCATATGCATGCACATACAACTGAAAAACCAAGTGAAGTTATACATATATGGTTAGCCATAGAATTAGCCTGTTTATCCTCTCTTGCACCAAGATACTGTGATATAAGAATCGCACCCGCTGTCGTTATGCCAGCTCCGAAATTAATAAGTATATTCTGAAAAGGCGAAACAAGTGTTATCGCTGCCTGGCTTGTTGTTCCTATCTTTCCAAGCCAGAATGTATCCGTAAGATTATACATTGACTGTATAAAACTGTTAAGCATAACAGGTATTGCAAGCGTAAGTATTGCCCTTACAAGATTACCATTAAGAATCATCTCTCTTTTACTGTCACTTATTGGTCTTGCCATGTTTTCTGCCTCTCTTTCCCATATCTACAAGTCCTTATTGTCTTCCTTATATCACGATTCGTAGTTTCGCTACTCTCCTCTGCTATCGCAGCCGCTTCCTTTTCTTTTGCGCTCATTATTTCGTAATTTACTCTTTATTTTTTCCAATATATATGTTAGCATAAAAAGCAGTAATTTCTACTAATTAATATTTATATTCAATACAAATTACAGATTATTTGTACGTTTTCGATTTTATGTGCAGAAATGAGGACTACTATGTTACAGGATATGCAAAAAGATTTTGAAATCAAAAAAATCAAACGTTCAGCATGTAAGATGAAGGAACCACATTCCCATCCATTTCATGAGCTGTTCTATCTGGCAAAGGGGGAATGTACGGCATTTCTAAGCCATAATATATATAAGTTCAGCAAGGGTGATATAGTCATAGTCCCAGCTGGAACCATACATAAAACTGATTATACAGGAAAAGGTATCAACGAACGTATCGTTATAAGTTTTAAAACATCTGTTACTGACTGGCTGAGTAACGTCGTTGGAACTGATATTGTATCCGATGTCATGCAGACTGGTGTTATAACTATACCTGAAAAAAAGAAGGGATTATATAGAAAAGCTTCTTGATAAGCTTATATTTGAAAATGAAGGGCAGGATCCTCTATCACCTGGGCTTCGTAAGTGTGGCTTTGGCTGAGCTTATACTCTTCATCACAAGATGCAAGCAGTATGAGGAAAATGTTATAAAAGAAATCGACGTGGACAACCAGATCATGCAGGAGGTTGCCACTTATATATACAACCATTACAGCGAAAAGCTTGTTCTTGAAGACATGGCAAAGCAATTCAACCTGAGCCGTTCATATCTTTCTAAAAAATTTAAAAGTGTAACTGGTTTTGGTTTCAAGGAGTATATTATCAATGTCCGCATAAAACACGCCTGCGAACTACTTCTTAACACGAATAAATCAATAACCACAATTGCTTTTGAATGTGGCTTTAACGACAGCAACTATTTTGGAGATGCATTCCGCAGAACCAAAGGTATATCGCCAAATAAATATAGGAGAAATCAGGAGAATATATAATATTTGCAGCTATTAATTTTCTGCCAGACCAGCCGATATATTAAATATAACAAAAGCCATGGATGGCTGTTACATTCTTTACATAATTTAATTCACAATCACTAATAATGGTTAGAATGGAGGAATAATATGGGATTAAACGGAGTTAATTCTTATTACACAGGTTACGAGGCAGTCTCTGGTAAAAAGACTGCTGCTAAAGACATAGACAATACAACAGCTTCTAAGAATACAGATGTTGCTGCCACATATGAGGCTTCAAACGTATCTGATAAAACATCTGCATCTTCGGTAAAAAGCAAGGCTGCTAATCCAGAACTCATAGCAAAACTTAAAGCTGACTCTGATAACCGCTTACAACAGCTTCAGTCACTTGTCACTAATATGTTTAAGAAGCAGGGAATAACTATAGGAACTGCTGATGATATGTGGAAGGTGCTTGCGAGTGGTAACTTCACAGCAGATGCTGATACTATTGCCAAAGCAAAGGAAGATATATCCGAGGATGGCTACTGGGGTGTTAAACAGACATCTGAAAGAATCTTCTCATTTGCACAGGCACTCGCAGGTGATGATGAAGAAAAGATGAAAGCTATGAAGAAAGCTGTAGAAAAAGGCTTCAAGGAAGCTACTAAAACATGGGGTAAAGAACTACCTGATATATCTAAGAACACTTACAATGCTGTTATGGATAAGTTTGATAAGTACTTCTCTTCTAAAAAAACAGATTCCACAGAAGCATAATATAACTTAATACAATAAGCTGATAAAGCCAGATAAAATTGCCACACATTTACTTATGTGCATACATATTTTATCTGGCTTATATTTATGTTTATTTCTGCTCCTGCATGCTCTCTTTTATCAGCAGCAGCCTTGTACCGCATGGTACAACATCACTATCGGATAATCTTTCAGCCTTCTCATTGTCACTTCTTATTGCATCACAGGTAGTATTATATTTCTTTGCTATATCCCACATGCTGCATCTGCCATCAGATATATATCCTACCATGGAAGGCAGTGAAGCATAATATTCTTCATCTGTTGGTATGTACTCACACTCATCTATGGTAGGAAAATCTACCGGTTCAAAGCATATGGCATCCAGTGATACTACTGCCTTCACCTCTATCTTTGCATTACTTCCCATAGATGCTGTAAGCTGTTCTATACATGGCCTTATCTGATATTCTATATTCTCTTTATCATACTCCTTAATTGCTACGACCCCGGTGTATGGTATAACAGAATTTACGCTGCCCATAGGTGCATTATCATCAGATGTTATGTAACATACATTTACCATAACTGCACCTCTTACTTCTATGCCCTCTGGAACACATTCATAGTCATCTATCTGGACTCTGGCAGTTGCATTCACTATCTGCAGAAGGTTAATATAATCTGCCAGCTTTATGTTATCAGAAACTCTGCACTTTGTATTGTTTCTTATAAGAAGCTTCTTAAGATGTACATCTGACTGTTTTTTATTCATGGTTCCTAACGGAACATATATATCCCACAACGCTGTCTTTTTACTGTCTTTATATGAGCGGATATCCATATCGAGTACAAGTTCTACTGCTATATCCCTGTTGTTCCCATCATAATCAGGTCTTACATCGATATTTTTCCCCGTCATATTAAAGCCCACATAACATATACTGTCAGGGTCGGCACCACTCACATCTATTATCCCTGTAAATGGAACTGCTGTCTCATACCATTGAACAGAGCCCGCAGCATCATTTCCAATATACATTATAAATACACTCAGTTCTCCGCTTACGCTTAACCCATCTTCTGTCATCCGCGTACTCACATTTCTTACATCAACATCATCCCATACAAGCTCTGATATATCTGTTTTTCCGTTTGGTAATGACATACTCTCCTTAATTCTTAGATTATCACGCATATTGACATCCATCTGCGCATACTCATAATCCTTGAAAAAAAGCTGCTGCGGCTTACATCCCTCATCTTCTGATATCTGTGCTGCGACTTTTTGCATTTTTAATTTCTTCACAGGTAACTGTGATACTTACTATCGCTTTTACACTTATCTTTCTTGAGTTAACAGGTTTGATTGTGAGGTCTTCTATGTATGCTTTTACATGTCACATCTGTATCGGCTGCATCACATGACAGATTCACATTCTCCACAAAATGCAGACTTCCATCCAGCCTTACCGGTATAAGTCTGCCTCCCTCCTGTCCTTTGCCTATATATAGCACGGCATATTTCAGATTGCCCTCGACCTGTGCTTTATCCTGATTGACCCTTATTCCATCAGTCACAACCAATCCAAAATCCTTTATTATACTGTCTATATCTGTCTTACTGTCTGGTACATTATAATCATCATCCAGTGTTATCTGCGTTGTATTAGAGCATTTTATAGTATATTCATGAATATTGTCATATTTAAGCTCCAACTCATATACCTCCTGATATCAATGTTTGCTGACAGTGAACTGCTTTATTAAAGCGGATCCACTCGATTCTACCATCATTCTATGCCTGGATTATCCCTTGTATTCCTTATTAATCCATAATCTTACTTATTCACATTACAGGCAGCCGTATCTATCATAGAAAATCTGAATATATATGTCCTGCTACATCCTAAACACCACTGTCTCATCCCTTTTTTCATATTTTAATACTATGTATGGAGTTGTTGGCACTTCATTAACAGGCTCATTTTCCGCAGGTCCCATAAGTGTAAAATCAGCATATATAGCATTACCACTCTTATAGACATCATTTACCTTAATGCTATATCCTGATGTTTCCTTAGTTCCAAAACCTGCAACAACATATGTATAATGTGTCCTGACTGCTCTCCACCTATACGGTAGCCGTTCTCTGACATACACTCATATACATACTTATCGCCAACCTTAGTCTTTTCGTACTCAATTCCTACTGCATCAAATGCTTTGTAAAGTCCGAAGTTAGACATTACTGTTGTTACAACCTTGTTTCCGACAAGCTTATCTCTGTCCTTCATATAACATCCATAGATATAGAGAATATGGTCACCTGTTATGACCTCGCCCTTCTCATCTACACACAGACATCTGTCAGCATCACCGTCAAACGCAAATCCTACATCAAGATGCTCTCTTCTTACTAAATCCTGAAGTCCTTCAATATGTGTAGAACCGCAGTTTGCATTAATATTAGTTCCGTCCGGAGCAGCATTTATAACATATGTCTTAGCTCCAAGTGCGTCAAATACAGCTTTTGCAAGTGTCCATGCACTACCATTAGATGCATCAAGACCTACTCTTATTCCTTTGAATGAATAAATTGCAAGACTCATAAGATATCCCATATATCTGTTACGACCTGCTGTGTAATCAACTGTACATCCAATGTTTTCTCGTGTTGCGTATGGAATTTCTCCAAGCTCACCATCAAGGTACTTCTCGATTTCAGCGATAACATCCTCTTTCATCTTCTCACCTGCAGCATTAATAAGCTTAATACCATTGTCATAGAAAGGATTGTGGCTTGCTGATATCATAATACCGCAATCAAAATCCTCTGTTCTTGTTACATAGGCAACACTTGGTGTTGTTGTTACATGAAGAAGATACACGTCTGCTCCTGATGCTGTAAGACCGGCTACGCAGCTGCAAGAAGTACCATAATAACACGCCTTGTATTTCTGCCTGTTAAAAGCAGGGCTTCTGTAATCCCTATGTATACAACAAATGAACCGACTATGAATCTTAATGTACTCATGACACTTGAAGTAAGCGGTATCATAAGTGCAATTATGCCAAATATACCACAAGCATAATGTTTCCTTACCAAAGATGATCACATACATCAACAATGTAAAAACACACAGCCAGCCAAGTATAATTCCGTTTATCTGCTTAACATCTGACATCTCTCCAAGCCTGCCAGTACATGATTTAATAAGTACTCCGATAACAGGAAACAGCTTCTGTGTCCGCCATGCCTTCTGCACATGATAAAAAGCCCATGCATCTCCACAAAAGCCTCTTAAAAATGTCATATAAACAAATATTCCCAAAGGACATATAGCAAGTGCCAACAGCTTTCCTGCATCTGATATAACATCTTTTATAAATGCTTTTATAGCTGCCACAATCCTTCTTTCCTCATCTCTATGCTGCTTATACATAGAAACATACATATCTGTAAGTAACACAACTATCAATGTACAGCCTACTATTCTGGTTGCACTTGCAAGTGCTGCAGACACTCCTGCCATCATATAGTTTTTTTTCTTTGTATTATAGAAACACAACACAACACACATAGTAAACAGGCTTTCTGTATACATAGAACCATAATATACAGCACATGGTCCTGCAAACATCAGAAATATGATTATATTTTCTATATCCACTCTGTCATACTTATCCGTATCGAGCTCCAGCCATGCGAATCTCACAGCATAATATACTGCAATTATTATGCATATGTTAGACACCAGCATACCAATAGCATATGTGTTTATATATCCACCTGTAATAATCCTAATCAGGGCACACACCATAGGATACAGCGGAAAAAAAAGCCCAGTTAGCCATGCCTGAAGACCTTGGAAGCTTATATCCTTCCTCCGCCAGCTCCTTATACCATTCTGCATCCCATGGATTCATATAATACAACAGGTTATGTGGTGTATCTGCCACAAGATTCATGACTGGAACCATAGCCCGCATTACAAGGCGTGATAACAACCACACAACTATTATTTTAGTAAAAAGTCTGAGCTTTTCATTATTCTTATAGTGCTCTATAAATACTGAAAACATTTATATCCCCAATACGTATCTTATATTAACTATTATACTTGCAACAAGCGGTATTGCAAACATAAGCACTGCAAGTACTACTATAATAGCCATATACACACCACTTGCACATGCCTGCATCCATCCCGGTATTCTTATATTCTTATAATGATCAACAACCATAATGGCAATCATAGCTATAAGTACAAGAACAGATATGAGCAATCCTTTATCCTTAGCAGCCGGCTTAAATGTAAATACTATCTCATTTTCGCCACTATTAACAGAAACTCCTGTAAACATTCCTGCAATATCTTTAGTTTCGCATTTTTTCACCATTCACTGTCACTGTCCAGTTATCACTCTTTATTATAGGAACCATAACATAATCATCCGTGCTGTTTCCATTAACCTTTACAGTAACCGAATTGTTTGTGTATGTAACCTCACTCTGCTTATTCTCATACTTCTTACATAGAGAATTAAGCTTATCAAGGTCAATACCACCCATAGTAAATATGTAGTTTCCAACTGACACCTCACCATTATTATCAAGTGGTCTTGCATAATCAAGTTCCACAGTAACATCCTCATTTTCAAAAGTGCCAATATATATAAGTCCATTATTATAATCAGTTGCATAATACTTATTACTTACATTACCTATAGTTGGTATATCTATCTGATTTCCATTAACTTTTATTGTAAGGCTTCTGAACAGATTAGAAACATTAGCATCCGATGTACCTATATTACAATCTGCAACACTCATATACACTGCTGCTTTTCCACTTATCTTATCCTTATAGGTCTGTACAACATGCGTTGTCTGTGTTGACTTATCTGGTGTTGTATTATCAGAGGCTTTATTTATATCTGCTGTCTGTGCTGCACTTACCTCGTATGTTCCTGTACCTGAAAGCTTTCCATACTCTGTTACAAGCTTTTCTGAATCACCACTTAAGGCACTGTACATAAGATTATGAAGATATATCCAGTCCCCGGCTGTTGTGTTCCAGTTATATCCGGATTCTGTGCTGTTTTGCTGGCTCACTTCTGAGAGCTTTGTAAAATCTTTGCTAAAATCTATTGATGCTAACCTGCTGCTTGTAACCATCGCAAAAAGGAAGCTGATAATTAGCCTTGTACAGGTCATATTCGTTATCTTCTGTTCCTTCCTTCTCCAATGTATACAATGAACTGTCTAACTTATTAATATTAACCGCTTCTGTTACGTGTATAAGTGCATCTGAAAATACTGTTCCGCCTGAATCAAGTGCCCAGAGAAAATACTTTGAATGTCCCCATCTTACAGTTTCTTTTTGTGTATTCTTCTGAAGTGCTGCTGTAAAGCTTGAAAGTGAACCTCTCTTTCATAACAAGCGGATAGTTCGCATTCATACTTAAATCAGGATTCGTCACTCTGTCTACAGGTGATGAGCTTATACCAAGATTATTCGTTGCATTAACTGCAAGCTGCACATAGTCACCATACTGATATGGCGCATATGTATAAAACTTAGGTGGTCCTGTCATGGCAAATGCTCCTATGAACACTTCAACTGCCACAAGACTTATGACAATACTTACCTTATAACCATTCTTCATAACTGTTACACCTATAATGTGTATTACAAGCATAACTGCAAATACCGCAATAAAGAATACAAATGCTGCTACATATGAGTTCACTGGGAGTTTATCATATATCACTGCCATAACTGCACATATAATAACAGTTACCACTGCCTGTATAACAGCCTTCTTTTTTTCTTAATACAGTCATTTACCAGCACCTTATCTGCATATGCACAGGAAAGACATATAAGTGTAAATGCTATAATATAACCATTTCTTAATGTATAACCATTATATGAGCCGAAATGCCACATAATGTTAGTACCTTCCGCTATTGCCTGTACCATAACGATAGCTATAAGTGATATGGCATACCAGTTAAATCTTCTTGCAGCTTCATCATTCTTATATCCCACTGCTTTCATGCTTCTGTGAATTCCTGTAAATATTATCACGAAGAATAATCCCATGCCATAAAACATCATTATTCTCTCAAACTCACCGAGGCTGAAGCTTCTGAAGGTAGGATTAGATATCCATGATAAATACTGGCTTACAAGCGACTCTGTATTACCCGTTCTTTGTGACTGTGAAAGCTGTGCAAATACTGGTATAAGCATAAATGCTGAAAGAGCAATTCCTGTGAATGTGCCAATGCCTACATTCCACGCCTTCCCTCGTCTTTCCTTCTTATCACACATGAATATAAGATACATACCGCCAACGAGAAGAATATATACAAGTGACATAGCAGCAAGATAATAATTGATTATGAACATAACTGCTACCATGATGATATAAAAAAGCTTCTTTCCTGTCTTTTCCATAACATCAAGTGCCATCATAAGAAGTGGAAACAGTGCAACTATATCCATCCATGGTGTGAAGCATGATGCATACAGCAAAACATATCCGCAGAAGGCATATGCTACTGCAAACAACACCTTTATGTTATATGACAGTGAGTTATATCTTTTATTAATAAGCGCATACATTGCAACTGACATGACAAATGTTTTTATAACAGTAAGCACTGATATAAATTCAAGTATATAATCTCTTGGACAAAGATATAAAAACAGATTGAATGGGCTTATCATAGAGAATGCTGACATACTCATTGACACATTTGTTCCAAGACCTGTATACCAGTCAAACCATATTGATGCCTTACCATGCATGAAATCCCACAGATGTGCATAAAGCGGTGCTACCTGCTGCATGTTGTCAAAATAATCTATTCTGCTGCTTCCAAAGGGCCATATACCCTTAGCCACAAGAACTATTAACATAACAAGTAGTGTTATCAATCCCGGAAACAGATAACCCAGTATCTTTTTTCCTTTATTATCAGAACTGTTATTCATATATATCTCCATTCATGTTTATACGTGTGTTACTATACAGGTAGACTTACCCTTTACTATGATATTTCTCTTGCCTGCACTTATAAAGAAGCTCTCACCAGCCTTAAACTTCATCTTATTATCATAATCATCTGTCATAATAGTTCCTTCTCCCTCAACTACTATAACTGATACAAAGGATGCCTCATCAACTGGTATTTTCGCCTCGTCCTCAACCTCGTATTTAATTACTTCAAAGTACTTACATTGTACAAGTCTTTTTTGCCATATAATGTTCATTATGTGTAAGCATTACATTGCATTTGTTATCTCTTACATACTTAACAGGATTCACAACATCAAGTGACTTGGCAACGTGAAGCTCACGTGGATTACCGAACTTGTCCCTTCTGTCATAATCATACATACGGTAGGTACAGTTAGAATTCTGCTGTATCTCACATATGAATACACCTGCGCCTATTGCATGGATTGTTCCAGCCTTAACCATAACAACATCGCCCTTTTTGACCTCAATCCTGTTAAGTATGTCTGTGATTGTGTTATTATTTATACGTTCTTCTATCTCTTCCTTAGATGCGTCCCTTGAAAGCCACAGTACAGATATGCACCTGGTTCGGCATCCAGCACATACCACATCTCATTCTTTCCATATTCATTCTCATTCTCAAGAGCATATTCATCGTCTGGATGAATCTGTATAGAAAGTGCCTGCTTTGCATCTATGAATTTTATAAGGATAGGGAATCTGTCCTGTGCCTGACATTTCCATCCAAGGGCCTCTTTTTCCTATAATATTCAGATAATCATTAAAAAGCATGCCCTTATAATAGCCATCTGCTATACGGCTCTGACCATCTGGATGTGCAGAAAGCTCCCAGCTCTCGCCTATAACATCATAGTCACATTTCTTTCCAAAGACATCTCTTATCTTTGTTCCACCCCACAGGTTATCCTTGAAGGCTGGATCTAACTTTACTATAGGACTGCTATCTGACCTTACGTAGTTACCTTCATTATTACCTGTTTCATATCCATATATCTTTACAAGATCATTTTCGAGTATGGAATCACCTATTCCTACCTCTATGATAACTACATTCTTATCTGTTTTGTTAGCTACCCTGTGCTTAGTTCCTACTGGCACAAAGACACTCTCATATTTATGATAATCCTTTGTTTCAGTTCCCAGCGTTATAGTCGCAGTTCCTTCAACTACAGACCAGTATTCTGCTCTTAACTCATGCTGGTGCAGATTCATCATCATACCTGGAAATACCGTTACCTTCTTGACCTTATAACCCTTTGAATAGTTAAGAAGCTCATGAATACCCCATTCCCTGTATGATATTCTGTTATAATCAAAATATGTCTCATACTGATCCATATTATCTTTTACTATTTCTTTTATATTATCAGCAGACTTTTTTGGATGATATATACACTGCATCCTCTGTATTAACAACAACCATATCTCTAAGGTCATTAGCTACTACAAGCTTTCTTTGTGCGTTGTTAATAACCGATACGTTACTGCAGTCATTCTTAATTATATAATCAAGCTTACCCTCTGCATGCTGTTGTTCTATATCACATACGTTGTCTATATCTTTCCATGTTATATCAGCTTCAACAACCTTAAGCTTATCACAATCCTTAAGCACCAGTGATTCTATGCTTCCACTAGGAATATCCCTCATAATATTCTCTGAAAAACGGATTGCCCTTCTTATTGCTGGAACCTTTCTTTTGGCTGTTCTGCATGTTCCATAAAGTTCAGGCTGCTCTTTTCTTACGATATTTATCATATCTCCAGCTCGAAATACAAGCATTCCGCTGTTCCACAGATATCCCTCATCATAAGAGTAACAATCAGATATTTCTGATGAATAGCTATCAAAATCAACATGAGGTATGAGTCGGCACACATCACAGTTATCCCTTAATATATATCCGAGATTCTTTGCCTGGTATTCAGGTTTCACACCAATTGCTGCTATTACACCTGACTTAGCCATATCCTTGGCGCTTATTATGGCATCCTTATAGCCTTCTCCATCTATAAAATTATCTGAATTAACTATAAGCACGAATTCCGTAGGATTAGCAAACATAGTTCCAAGTATAATCGCTGCTGCTGTTCCTTTTGCTGTTCCCTCAAGAATCAGTCTGTACCTTAGACTCTGGAATGCCTTCATCTGTCCATTTACTATATTTTTATATGCCTCATTAGTTACTATTATAAATTCATCACAATATGGCATATTTCTCACAACAGTTTCCTGAAGCAATGAACGTCCTTCTTTAAAATTCATAAACTGCTTAGGATAATTTTTTCTGGACAATGGCCATAAACTATCGCCACTGCCGCCTGCCAGGATAACACACTTCATCTAAATGTCCCTCCCAAAATATACTAGTTAATTATTATCACTATTTTCGTTTGAAATTTGTCTGTCTTGTTTATCATCGTCTGAATCAGAGGTTGTCTTTTCTTCTGTAGTTGTTTTCTCTTCTGTAGTCTGTCCCTCTGTTTGTCCTTCTGTTTGTCCTTCTGTTGGTTCCTCTGTTTGTCCTTCTGTTGGTTCCTCTGTTGGTCCTTCTGTTGGTTCCTCTGTTGGTTCCTCTGTTGGTTCTTCTGTTGACTGCTCTTCTACAGAGCTTTCTTCCTGATGTTCTCTTGATTCTTCGTTATTTCTTGTAGTCTCTCTCTGTGTTTCTTCCCGTGTATTCTCTCTTCTTTCAGTCTGTGCAGTATTGTTTTCTGTCGTATTTCCTTCTTCTGTCTGTCCCGCAGTAGTGCTGCCAGCTGTTGTACCTGTCTGCTTTGTTGTTGGCTGTTTTGTTGTATAATACTGCATGTCACGGTAATCATAATCTTTATTAACTTTTTTCTTATTATTCTTTCCAGCTATAACAGAAACAAACAATACAGAAACAAGTGCAATAACAACTATACATCCTGCAATCCATGACATTGCCATTCTGGCCGGTAATGAAAGTGCTGGGAATAATCTTCTTATAAAGAGTGTAACAGCATTTTCATGATGTCTGTTTCTCTTCTGGTATACAGAACTTACAGCCTCCTGCTCATCATATTCATTGCTGTATTCTTCTGACTCATCATCCGATTCATCATACTGTTCATTATCATCGTCTGAATTTTCATATGTATCTTCATATATCTCATTTGAAATATTATCATTTGCAACAGCTGCCTTAGCTTCATCAGCTGTGTTTTCTAAAGCAACTGCCTCTCCTGACAGTATAAACTTAATCTGTGCTATCCAGCTTCCAATATATGAGCTGTCAACATCTGTCATTCTCTCAATAGCATCTACCGACTGCATCTCATATGCATATAACTCTACAAGTGCCATCTGTACAGAATCTAAAGACTTTAACTTTTCATCCTCCTCATCAAACACCAAAGGACTTCTGAATGCATTTGCCTTTTTCTTCATATACATAAGAAACTCTTCATCTTCACGTATTTTTGAGAACTTATATTCTTTAATATCTGTTTTTTCACTTAATTCCTTTGAATTCTCATCTACTGCATTTACAAAAAAATATGTTGATACGATAACTGCAATCTGTTTGTGAATATTTTTCGTCAGATCTATACCATTTATCTTATTGCATACCTGAATAAGAGCTTTTTTAGCCTGTGTTGTACTCTTTGCTTCATCCCTATATACTGGATATGAGAGTGCATATACTTCTTTATATATCTTATTGCACAACTCCTTTTTCTTCACCTTACCATCTACAACATCCTGTATAAGCTGAACAAGCTCTTTATCCTGTTTATTATTCATACATATCTCCCTATTTTAATATAATGATGTCGGGGTCAAAAGCCCCCGACTTTGATGCCTACGGATTGTTCCGTGCTACGCACTCCCACGTCTACGCTCCGCTTCGGTCCGTGCTAGACATGTGCCACTGGCACATAGCACCCTACCCAATATTCGCATATCGTGGGATTATCATCCCACTTTTATGCTCATATCGGGGCGGGTCCCAAGGTCTTTCACCCACCTATGAGCGAGCTCATGTGGGCTCAGACCTTTTGACCCTGGTATCATATAATAAAACTCATAACTTACTTTTTACTTACTATCCCGTTATTATAACACCTTGTTACATAATTGTCACTATCACTAACACCATCGGGAAATATCACTAATCCCACCATGAAATATTAAAAGCCGCGACCCTGCAGAAAACCTTCCCACATAGCCACAGCTTAATAACTGATATCTATGAATCCGACGATAAGATGATATCATAGCTAGAAATTAGCATATATAAAATCTGAGGTAGTACTTGTGCTTCCATATATAAGTATAAACATTATAAATACTATATATATGAACCACCTGAGTACAATGTTCCTTGATGCGCCATATCAAAGTAAAAACCTATAAACAAGTAAATGTTCTTATGATACAGAACACCTGATACCACCAGCTTTTAGGGTTAATGTGACATGCATGTAAGCTCTCCCCATGTATCCTTGCATACACTGGCTGCAAGCATGCCGCTTGAATGCTGCTATGATAACACCATTATACATGCCATACATTATATACTTCCATGCTGCTCCATGCCATACACCTACTATAAAGAATATCAGAAGATTAGAAAGACATATAGGAAGCGTTTTGCCAACATGCTCACCAAATGTTTCTTTCCCCACTTGCCAAACTTATTCATACATCTTTGACAGACAGAATGGATAAATACATAATCCTTCATCCATGTACCAAGTGTTATGTGCCATCTTCTCCAGAATTCACCTATTGATTTACTGGTGTTATAGGCGATTCTACACATACTATCTGTATGTTGTTTTCCCTGCAATACTCAACAAGCTGCTCAAACTGTGCTATAACAGTCTTATCAAGCTCCTTGTTGGCATTTCTTTTCATCGTCTGTGTATATTCAGGATTTCCCGGAACTTCATTTATCCTGTATCTGTAGCAGAAGCCCTTTCCCATATAAGGTCCACCTGCTGTAGCAAAATATCCATCTGTATCAAGTCCTGCTGACATATCGTAGTTTTTATATTCATCAGTTTTCTTTAACTCAACATTTGTCTTTGCCTTATTCAAAGTGCATTTCCATGTAAGCCTTCTTGAAAATACATTTCTTATATCCAGATAAGACTTGTTCTTCCACAGATATTCTGCTTTAATCTGCGGATCCTTTATCTGCTGATATATAAACGACCTTGAAAAATGATTCTGTGATTGTCCATTCATCCAGTAATAATAGTCAACATCTATAACTATTTTTTTAACGTCATTATCCTTGCATACAGACTTTAAAACATAATACATATCATCAACCGTTTCACCAGGGATACCCATATTAAATGAATTCACTCTCAGCTTTTCGTCTATATAACTTGTATCTATACTACATCTTGTATGGGATGCTCCAAGAATTATTGTATCATATCCACTATCTGTTTCCGCATTTTCAGCCTTAACCTGGTTAAATATGAACCTTATATATCCACTTTCTGCAAACAGATAGTCACATACACATATAACTGCCGCAAGTACACATATAAATATTACGCATCTAATGTGTGGCCATAACTTTTTCATACCACGCCTCGTTTCTTTTATTTGTTAGTTTTACATTCATTACAAAGCATTACAGCTGATTATATCATTGTCAGGCATATTAATTGTTAACAATATGTTAACTCTTTTTGAATTTCCTGCGAAATACTCTAGCAAACATAAAATAAAAGCTGAATCTTTAACCATCGTTTTTAAGAATCAGCTTTTATTATTAATTACTTATATTTTATGTTACCACTGAAGCCTCTAAAGCATTTTACTGAACAGAAGCAGCTGTTAATCCTTTGGTTGTTTCTGTTGTAGCTCCTGTTGTTGTTTCTGCTGCACCTGTTGTTCCTGATGTAGTACCTGTTGTTGTACCAGTTGTTGTATTGTCCTTGTCTGGTGCAGTAGTTTCAGGCTCTCCTTTTTTCTTTTCAACCCTGATTGTTATATCCTTCGTTTTAGTGTCACCCGACTTATATGTTGTAGCAAATGCAACATTCATATCACATGCACCATTAATTCCTGGGATATTTGCTGTACTTGTGTACTGCCATATATTATATCCAAAGTCAAGATCTGGAACTTCATCACCATCTTCATACAATCTGTTACTTGGACTGTTATAATACTTATAGAAATACCATGCAAGCCATACATTATACTTTGATGTAAGTTTGTTTGTGTGAACCTTATTTACCCAGTCATTCTTACTCATATATATATCATAGCTGGTATCCATGGCTCTTTACTGTATCGCAGAACGCTTCACATATGCTTGTAAGCTCATCTTTGTTAAGTCTGTCACATGTTCTGTAGCCGCTTGATGTCTCCCAGTCGAAGGCTACAGGATATGTTATGTTATAGTCCTTTATAAGATTAAGAGTATATGATGCCTCTTCATATGCCTCCTGGACACTTAATGCCTGTGAGAAGAAGTATACTCCTACCTTGATGCCATTAGCTGTTGCCTGTTCTATATTGTATCTGAAATAATTGTCCTCATACAGATTACCATCATCACCTATAGATCTTCCGGCTACCTTAATCATGGCAAACTTATAACCAGCATCTGCAACAGCACCCCAGTCAATGCCGCCAGCATCGTTCTGCCAGTGTGACACATCAATTCCGTTGACTGTTTCTGTTACTGTCATACCTGGTGCTTCATATTCATAATGAACCTTGTAGTTTCCTGCATTCTCAAGTGTAACCTTTATATCCTCAGGATTACCACCATAATTCTTAACCTCATCACCTGTCATCGAAGCAACCACATTACCCGCTTCATCTGTTATAGTAAATCCAATAGGTGCTGATGAATTATAAAGATCATCAATCCTTACACCTGCAAGTGGTGCATATTCCTCACCTTCTGTAACTGTTTTATCAACATTATCAACTATAATATCATAATTCTTTTCTGGTTCATTTACCTTACTGTTACCAGAATCTGGTTCATCAACATCTACATCAGCTCCTATTTCAGTTGTTGAATCATCTTCTATAATCTTATCTGCAAGGTCCTCTTCTGGTATAAGCTCAACCGGCTTATCCGCGCTTATGACTATTTTCTTACCATCATATTCAAACTCAAGTGATGAATCTGTTTCTATCACATCTGTTTCTGTTTCCTCTTCCGCCTCAGTCTGTGCTGTAGTTTCCTCTGTAACTTCTTCAACTGTAGCCATAACTATAGTCTGCATAGTTTCTTCCTGTGCCGTTTCTACACCAGCCACTGTATCAGCCTTTGAGTGATTTCCAAGCACTACTGCAACAACGATACCTGTAACTGCCACTGCACATACCGCCCCTGCTGCTGACAGGCAGACAACCTTATGAAGTGAAACGAATTCTTTTAGTTTGTTTAATAGTTCTTTTGCTTTATTCACTTTTCATTCCTCTTTTTCGTATTCTGTATATAATGTCTATCAAGCATCATCCACAGCCTTATATCATATTATAACGATTCCAGGGTCAAAAGATATTCTACACATGATATTCACCATATACACCTCTAGTTTACAATTAACATATTTTAGCACATGCACTTACACTTTTCAATCAGTGTTTAATTAATTATTGCAATTGTAACATTAAGATATGCGGCAAATGTGACCCATAACAGATATGGAACCATAAGCCATGCTGCGGCCCTGTTAACATGAAAGAAACGCCATATTGTAAATATTATAAGCACCCACAAAAGCATCAGCCATATAAAAGCCAGCCATAATGCTTTAAACTTAAAAAATATTACAGACCAGCCTATATTCACAAAAAGCTGTACTCCATATAATACAAGAGCTTCTGTCCTTTCATCATCCCTTGTTTCACACACTATATATGAGGCTATCCCCATAAGTACAAAAAGTATTGTCCATACAACAGGAAAAAGCTGACCTGGTGGCGAGAGTATGGGCTTATGAAGATTTTTATACATCTCCATTGAATTCCCAGTAAGAAGCCAGGATATAACACCTGCTCCCAGACTCACAACCAACGCCAGTATCAGCCTTTTCCAATTAATTCCTTTATTTGCTGTCATAAACCTTCTCCAATCTGCTGCATATGCTTTTATACATAGCTGCATTTATAATCTAGGATATAGTTTATGTAAAGATATAATGATTATTCATAAATACATACAAAACCATTGTCAACATATATTCTGTCTTACTATTCTTTTACAGACGTTCTTCTGCCTTATCAAGTGCCGCTGCCACAACAGCATCCATATCATAATACTTATATTCGCCAAGTCTTCCGCCAAATATAACTCCATCCAGTTCTTCTGCAAGTTTCTTATATTCAGCATAAAGCAAACTGTTCTTCTCATCATTGACAGGATAATAAGGGTCATCCCCCGGCTTCCATTCAGAGCTGTACTCCCTGCTTATAACTGTTTTAGGCAGCTCATTGCCATTCTCATCCTTACCGAACTCAAACCATTTGTGTTCTATTATTCTTGTATAAGGACTCTTTTCATCAGTATAATTAACCGCTGCATTGCCCTGGTAGTTAGGCATATCCAGCACTTCTGTTTCAAAACGTACACTTCTGTACTCAAGTGTCCCAAGCTTATAGCCAAAATATTCATCTATCGGTCCTGTATACACAACATTTGATGCAAGCTTATCCAGCTCTTCTTTTTCTTTAAGATAATCTGTGGACAGTCTTACCTCTATTCCATCAAGCATATTTTCAACCATTCTTGTATATCCACCTATTGGAATACCCTGATAAAGTGCATTAAAATAATTATTATCAAATGTAAATCTAACTGGAAGTCTTTTTATAATAAATGCAGGAAGCTCTGTGCAAGGTCTTCCCCACTGCTTCATTGTATAGCCCTTTATAAGCTTCTCATATATATCTGTTCCAACAAGGCTTATTGCCTGTTCTTCAAGATTGTGCGGCTTACTTATGCCTGCTGCCTGTTTCTGTTTTTCTATCATCTTACGTGCTTCATCTGGTGTAACAACACCCCACATTTTATTAAATGTATACATGTTAAATGGAAGTGAATATAGCTCACCATTATAATTAGCCACAGGTGAATTCGTGAATCTGTTGAATTCTGTGAATCTGTTAAGATATTCCCATACCCTTTTATTATTAGTGTGGAATATATGGGCTCCATACCTATGTACATTTATTCCTTCTATCTTTTCTGTATATACGTTACCTGCTATGTGATCTCTTTTATCTACTACAAGTACTTTTTTTCCGGCATCTGCTGCCTGTCTTGCAAATACTGCGCCGTACAGACCGGCACCAACTATTAAATAATCATACATAACCTCGCTCCTTTCTCATGTTTGGGCGGGTCAGAAGGTTAAAAGCCTTTTCGTGCGAGCACGAACGGCTTTTCACTTTCTGACCCTGGCTGTTTTACTTTTTTGACGATGCCTTCGAATTGCTCCGCAGCTTCGCTGCTCCCATTTCTGCAAACATTCGAACTCCGCTGATTTGCCTTGCAAATCGCTCCCTTCATGTTTGGGCGGGTCAGAAGGTTAAAAAGCCTTTTCGTGCGAGCACGAACAGCTTTTCACTTTCTGACCCTGGCTGTTTTACTTTTTTGACGATGCCTTCGAATTGCTCCGCAGCTTCGCTGCTCCCACAATTCTGCAAACATTCGAACTCCGCTGATTTGCCTTGCAAATCGCTCCCTTCTCATGTTTGGGCGGGTCAGAAGGTTAAAAGCCTTTTCGTGCGAGCACGAACAGCTTTTCACTTTCTGACCCTGGCATCGTCATAGTAATGTTTAAAGTAGACGCGGTAGAATATTGCCCAGGTATCGTTAAAAGCTCTTATACAATCTTTTATTCCAATCCTGTTTGAGTCTTTTTCTCTTACGAAAACTACTTCTACCGGCATCTGTGCTATCTTAAAGCCTCTTCTGTGAACTGCAACAAGAAGCTCTATGTCATACGCAAAGCCGGATGTCCTTATAAGATGCCCTACTGGTTTTATAGCCTCTGCCTTAAACACCTTAAGTCCCGTCTGTGTATCCTTGACATTCAGATGGAACAGTAAAAGAAGCATTATATAATAGCACATGCTTATGACTTTTCTTTTAAATGGATATTTAAGCTTTGAATCCTTATGGAACTTGCAGCCTATAACCACATCCACATTGTCGGTAAGCATCTTGTTAAGATATCCTTCAAGCTGTGATGGGTTAAGCTCTAAATCCGCATCTACGAATGCTATATATTTTCCGTTTGCCTGCGATACTCCTGCTATTATTGCATTACCCTTTCCCCTGTTTTTATCAGAGGTCACCAGTCTTACTCTCTTATCCTCTTTCTGTGCCCTTATAATCTCAGACTTTGTGTTATCCTTACTTCCATCATTAACTGCAACTATCTCTATATCTTTTACAAACGAGGAAACTATATCCAAAGTTTTCATTATACTTGAATATATAAGTTTTTCTTCGTTGTATGCCGGCATAATAACAGACAGCATTCCGTCAAGTTCAATCATATACTTCCCCCTATAAACAATACTGATAATTGTACACTAATATATATATTGTATCAACCATAGTTTATCACGCAGGTATAATGTAAGCAGCAAAAGATATTTTATATTTTCTGCCATATCATACTTATATATCACAGATATTAAAAAAAACAGACCTCTGTATTAATCTACTTAGAGGTCTGTCTTTAATCACCTATACAGCCTGTGGTATGAAATATTATTTTCTTCTACATGCTGTATATTAACTTAATGCCGGCAACGGGAATCGAACCCGTATGGGAGTATAAGTCCCGCAGGATTTTAAGTCCTGTGCGTCTGCCAGTTCCGCCACACCGGCTCTTTGGTATATTTTAATACATAACAAGTACTTGGCGCAGCCTAAGTTAAGCTTTACTGCCAGCAAGTCTGTGCTATGTAGAATGGGCGGAGAAGGATTCGAACCTTCGAAGGCAGTGCCAGCAGATTTACAGTCTGTCCCCTTTGGCCACTCGGGAATCCACCCATTTATCATAGGCAGACATAACGAATCATATCTGCCAACGAAACTTTTTGAAGTTTACCACACATATCAGTTCATTGCAAGTCTTTTTTTATATTTCTATATATTTTCTATATATTTTATGCATAGCCCTGCGTGTATACACATAGCCGCTGCCTGTAAGCATACTGAATCACCCGGCTAATATCGCATTTCCACAGATGTTATTCTAAAACCTTTATATTTTTTAAAATTATCATTTCCTATGCTGTTAATATAATTATATATGCTTACAGTCTCTTCCGGAACAAATGTTATCTTAACAAGACCATCGCTTCCAATCGCATCTGCTGGAATAGTAAACATATTCTTATTATCATTAACCTTATCTTCCCTTATCTTGTCACCATACTCATTCTTATGATACATAACTGACACATCTGTATTATCATATGCTTCAACTGTTCCTATATACACATTGTTGGCATACACCTTTGTTGACGTATTATAGCTTGCACCATATACATCAAGCACTACATCAGAAGGCACATTTGTATTAAATCTGTAATATAACGCTGCTTCATTTCCATTGGTTGTATATATTCCAGTATGAAGGGAATAAAAGCCCTTGGAATATCTATATGGTATCTTTAACTTTAATGCTGTGCTTTTTTCACTGCTGTCAGTATCTGCTGTGTCAGGATCACCTGCTTTATCAGCCTTATCATCTATATTGTCAGATAAATTACTATTCTCAGCAGCAAGCATCTTCTGGAAATACTTATCTAAGGCTGAATCTCTGTTAGATTCCACGCTGTCTTTATCGGCTTCATTATTATCTGCATCGTCCTGTTCATTTCTTCCTGATGGATCTCCATATAGCTTTTCTTCTTCAAGAAGCTTCTTATACTCCTCAAGCTTTGATATATCATATATATCAACATCTCCAAAGTTATAATCAAGTCCATGCTCTCCCGGCCACTTTGAAAGCTTTCCATCAACATAATACAGATCATACTCCTGTGATACCTGCCTTTTGATCCAAGCACAAGTGTTGCAAGGTAAAACACAGCAAGCGCCGCTGTTATAATATAGCATATTACATTAATTATCTTTTTATTCTTCATATATATCCTCATTTCTGTCATACTTACCGGCTGTATCAGGGCTGTAAATGCGTTAACACCTGCTGTAAACCATAACCATATAAGAAACGCTTCCATAATAACAACTAAAGCTGTTGCACAGAGTTTTATATCCTTCTTATCTGCAAGATAATCATATATACCTATAAATATTACATAACTTCCAACTATAAAACGGCACATAGACATAACTCCACCTGTCAGTGGGATTATAAGAGTTATTATAGCAAATAGAACCTCTTCATAATATCCATTCCTTAGCATATATACATATACAACTATTGCAAGAATAACTACTAGTGGTATCCAGTATCTTTCAGCATATATGTTGTTGAAGAAATCCCATATCATATTACCTATGTATCCTGCGCCATCCTCTCTCCATGCTGTCTGCACATGTCTGAACGCCCACGCATCACCACATACCCAGTAAAGATGCAGCATATTTACGAATATTCCCGCAGGACATATAAATATCTGGAGCATTCTTACAGGTGTGCATAAGGTATCCTTTATAAAACTGCCAGCCTTTTTAAGGCTTATTTTTCCACTATATAAATCTCGATACATTCCAAGCACAAGCGGAAACACTAATATAACACCGACTATCCTTGTACAGCTTGCAAGCATTGCCGCAAATGCTGGTATCCAGTAATTTCTTTTACCATCCACATCCTTTTTCAGATAATAAAAGAATATTGAAAGAAGCATCATAAACAAGGTTTCAGAATAAACACAATGAAGATAAAAGGTGTATGGTCCCATGTATAAAAAAGCACCACTGCTATATATCCTAATCTTCCAGGTTTATATAGTCTTACTGTCTTTACAAGATAAAGTCCTGTTATATAAGTAAATATAGAGCTAAGTATTATACCTGCCTGTTTATAGTCAAGGAAAAAGAATATATATTTAAACCATCTTATAAGCACTGGAAACAAAGGAAAAAACGCCCAGTTTGCCTGTCCATCCCCTGTTTTTATACTGCCGACAAGGCTATAACCCTTCTCAGCTATTTTTATATACCAGTCTGCATCTCCCCCAAGAAACATCTTGGCAAAGGTTACATTATTACCAAATGCAGAGTTAGTAACACATCCTATAAATATATAGAATAATTTTGAAATAAACAAAATTATAAATACATCCCATGCAAGTTTACGGTTTTCTTTAGTAGTTAATCTGTTCCATACTCCAGACATTTTTTTCTTTCATACATTCTCCATTCTACTAATTACTGTTCTTCCTTCATAAGCAATGCAACATATCTTTTTGTTGCATCCTGCCATGTAGGAAGTGGGGTAAAGCCATTTGCTGCAAGCTTGCTCTTATCAAGTCTTGAATTAAAAGGTCTTGCTGCTTTAGATAACCCATACTCTTTTGTCGTTACAGGAACAACCTTTGTATTAAGTCCTGCCTGCTTATATATTTCAAGGGTGAAATCATACCATGATATATATCCACCCTCATTCGTAGCATGATAATATCCATACTTATCTGTTTCTATCATATCCACTAAAAAGAACTGATAAGTCAAGGGTATATGTAGGCGTTCCTATCTGGTCACATACAACTCTTACTGTATCATGTGTCTTTCCTACGTTAATCATTGTCTTTATGAAGTTCTTTCCATTAACACCAAACACCCATGCTATTCTTACTATAAAGTACTTATCTAAAAGCTCAGAAACCGCAAGTTCTCCCTCAAGCTTAGTCTGTCCATACACATTAAGCGGCTTATAATCCTTGCAGTCAGGCTCCCATGGCTTATCACCCTGGCCATCAAACACATAATCTGTACTTATATATACCATCTTGCAGTCAAGCTTCTTAGCTACCCTTGCTATATTTCTTGTACCACCTGCATTAACTGCACGCACCTTTTCTACCTTATCATCATCTTCTGCCATATCTACAGCTGTCCATGCAGCGCAATGTACTATAACATCCGGATTAACTTCTGTGATAATATCTTCTACTGCCTTTTCATCAGTAATATCCATCTGGACATATTCCATGTTAACAACAGCAGTCCCATCGTCAGCTCCACTGTACTTTTCTGCTATATCACTTCCTACCCCTGTATATCCTCTCTTTGCTAATTCATTCATTACATCATGTCCGAGCTGTCCTGATACTCCGGTAACTAATACTTTCATGCTTATCCTCCGCGTCTTAGTTATTATTTCTATATCCATTTACAAAATCATACACTATTTTACCAAGTCTTTCAGGTAAATATCTGTTTACTACTGCTTCATAAGCTGATTCATCCACATTTGTATTATAATTGAGCATAATCTGTGCAAGATTCTTTATCTGTTCATCAGCACTGCAATATAAATCAAATGTATTAATATTTCCATCTGTTATCTCATCAAATATAGGAAGGTTACTTGCAATTATTGGTTTATTGAATCTCATAACTTCTATTATTGGCATACCAAAGCCCTCTGCCTTTGACGGAAACACAAACGCAGACATTCCAGCATACAACTCAAGCTTTTTATTATGTGCAACATAATCAAGATATGTTATATCCTTATCTTTTTCCATTGCATCGTGTACAAGAGTATTGATATCATCCTCCTGCATCTTTCCACCAAGAATAAGCTTCTTTTTCCACCAAGCTCCTTATATTTTAAATATCCATTTATAAGAAGATCAACGCCTTTTCTTTTTTTCCATATTTCCTATATACAGGAAATAATTTTCATCTGTACTGATCCAATTTTTCCTGACTGGATTAGATATTATATATGCATTGACATTATCTATAGCTTTAGCTTCGGGAAAGAACTTCTCTGTTGTACGTTTTGTCTGCTCTGAATTATACAGAATCATATCCGTATTTTTTAATGTCTTTTTTAAATTATGCTTAAAATATATGTTATACACTCTTCCAAAATATTCAACATATTCTATTGGAAACATATCATGTATAGTTATCATTATCCTGTAATCACCCTTAAGCTTCACCGGTATGATTGTATTAACCTCCCAGAATATATCCGGCTTTATAAGCTCAAGCTGTTTCTTTACAAATGCGAAATATGAATACACTCCAGCACTTTTATAAACCTTTTTGCCCTGCGTATATACCTTTATCCCTTTATTCTGAAACGATTTAATATATTCGCTTTCAGCCACATCTGATATAAGAACGAATTCCATATCCTCATACTTTATAAGCTGTTTTAAAAAATCGTTAAGATACATGCCCACTCCACTTGGTCTGCTGCCAAGTGTTCTCGCATCAATCGCTATCTTCATAACCTTCCTCTGATTCCATACTTAATTATCACTCTATATACCAGCCGCATACCTGTCCATAAGCTGTGCCAGACCTGCTGCTGACTTCTTCCATGAATGTGTGTCAAGCACCTTAACTGCTGCTTCCTTTTCTTTTTTAGCATCACTGTTATCAAGCAGCTCATCCAGATTAACATCCGCGTCATTACAGTTAATATACAAAGCCGACTCTCCATATATCTCATGCAGTACCGGAATATCCCCCAGTATGATACGGGCACCCATACACAATGCCTCCATAGGTGGAATTCCAAAGCCCTCATATGTTGATGGAAAAACAAATGCCTTACAGTATTTCATAAGTGCCCTTGCCTCTGCATCTTTTGCATAACCAATCAAAACAACATTAGGCAGCTTTTCTATGCCTGACCTGTCACCAAGAGAACGGCCTGCTATAACATATGTAACCTCAGGATGCATCTTTGCATTTTCAAGTATCCATTTAAGATTCTTATTAGGAGCAAGCGATGCAAGGTAGAAATAATACCTGCCTCTCTTTATCCTTGAGGCATACCTGTCAAATATTATTTCATCTACGTTATCTATGTTAAAATGCTGCCATCCATTACCAGCAACAACTATATCTGTATTCTTCAGGCTGTAGTTATCAAGAATTTCACGCTTTGAATACTGACTTACCGTCATAATCGCATCAGCTTTCTTAAACGCTTTAAGATACATAAGCTTTCTAAACAGTATTTCATGCCAGTCACCCTGTTCGGTAAAGAAACCGGATGTGTCTTAAATGCAATATCATGAACTGTTACTATTCCATTTTTCATTAAAGTGAAACTTCGTTACACAGATACACCGGTTTTGCTTTCTGTCTGTTAACATAGTGCTGAAATGTAAGCTGTTCCCATTTTCTTCCAGATACACCTTTAAGTATGACAATTTTTATATTATCATACTTCGTTTTATAGCTGTTAATCTCTGCTGATGTCCCTTCTGAATCTATCTGCGGAACTGCTATTTCAACATCATATGGCTTGTCCTTAATCATTTTATCAAGCTGAGCTGTTATTTCTCTTGCATACCTTTGTACACCCAGAACCTGTCCATATAAAAATCTTCCATCAATAATATATTTCATACCGAACCTCGATTCCTGCTTTGCAACTGTTTCTTTGTTTTTTACTACCTGTTACTGTTGCCGTTAGGCTTGTATGTCGAAACGAATTCCTTAACAAGCACCTTAACTGCTGCTGCATCTTCACTATATGCTGTTTCTTTAAGTATCTCTAACCTTTTCTCAAAATCCTTCTTTTCAAACTCTATCGGTTTGCCTATATGAATGAGCTTATTATCTGTATCCTGCATGCCTTCCTCTGCCATCAGAAGCTCCTCATATAACTTTTCTCTGGACGTAATCCTGTATACTTAATCTCCATATCAACACCAAGAGTATAGCCGGAAAGTCTGATAAGATTCTTTGCAAGATCATCTATCTTTACCGGGTCCCCCATATCAAGTATGAAGATTTCTCCACCCTTTGCATATGCACCTGCCTGGATAACCAGTGATACTGCCTCAGGTATCGTCATAAAATATCTTATAATATCAGGATGTGTGACAGTTACAGGTCCTCCCGCTGCAATCTGTTTCTTAAAAAGCGGTATAACCGAACCATTACTTCCAAGGACATTACCGAATCTTACTGCAACGAATTCTGTCCCTGATATCCCATTATAATACTGGATAATCATTTCACATATACGTTTTGTGGCACCCATAATATTAGTCGGATTAACCGCCTTATCAGTACTTATCATAACAAAACGCTTTGTCCCATATTTGTCAGCCATATGTGCCAGGTTCCACGTACCTGCAACATTATTCTTAACAGCCTCATCAGGACTGACTTCCATAAGCGGTACATGCTTATGTGCTGCTGCATGATATACAATATCAGGTCTATAGTGAGAAAACAGCCACTCAAGTCTTGTATTGTTTCTTATTGAACCTATGAGAGTGACTACATTGGCATCTGGATTACTCATTTTTAATTCCTGCTGGATATCATAAGCACTGTTTTCATATATATCAAATATTATAAGACACTTTGGATTATGCTTAACAAGCTGTCTGCATAACTCCGAACCGATTGAACCGCCACCGCCTGTAACAAGCACTGTCTTTCCAGATACATATCCTAATATAGACTCTACATCTACCTTGATAGGATCCCTGCCCAAAAGATCATCTACATCTACATTTCTGATATCCTGAACATTAATCTCTCCATCCATCATCTGATACACACCGGTATGATCTTTAAGTTACAGTTAGTTTCCTTGCATATATTGAGTATTTCTCTTTTGGTATCCTGTGATGCTGATGGAATAGCAAATATTATTTCATCTATATCATAGTATCTTGCATACTCTTTTATCTGATTCCTGTTACCAACTATCTTTACTCCTCTTATATACTTTCCAACCTTTTTTGCATCATCATCTATGATACATACAACCTTTGAGTTATCAAGATATCTTGAGTTGGCTATTTCTCTCATGAGTACGTTAGCCGCCTCTCCGGCTCCTATTATCATTATCTTTACCTGTTCTGATGTATGTCTGTATTCCTGTATAACAGTTCTTAACATTCTATACATAAAACGGCTTGCGCACATTGCTACAACAAGGAATACACCAGTCATGAAATAACAGGCTCTTGGAAGCATTTCACCTGTAACTGCGGTAAGGCATATATGAACGCCTTCTGCAACTATACAGGCTTCTACTATCTTATACAGCTCAGCTATACTGGCATACTGCCACAGACTATGATACATCCTGAAGCACCAGAATATAATAAGTGTTATTATTGTAAATGGAATCCATGTATCCTTAAAGCTATCTATATATTGTGGTTCAATCGCTGAAAAATCAACATTAAACCTCATTACAAGTGATAGTATTACACTTCCATTAATGAGAATAATATCAGTTATTATAAGAAAAAATCGTCTTATAATAAGCTGAAGCTTATCTTTTCTTGTCTCTCCCATATCTAACCTCTTTCCTGCTTATCCATAAGTCCCACAATCGTTCCTGCTCCATAGCTTACATGAAGCATGAGGAATAATACTGGAAGCAGGATATTTGTTATATTTTTCTTTTCACCTGCTTTAACTGATGATACCGCCGCCATAGTACACGCCAATGTTCCATACAATACCCACATAACAACGGTAAGTGTTGTAATAATATTTTTTATTTTCCCAGGCAGCCATATGCTTTCCCTGCCATTTTTTTCTTTGTACCACTGCGTGATAACCGTATTCTTACATCATCAGCCACTTTAAGTCCTGTTAAAGAGAGCGCAGATGCCATAATAGCACTTACAAACGCAAATGGCACAAAATGATATATGCTAAGACACCCTGGACACACTTTGCTCGTCTTTCCTATCCAGAAACCGTTTGCATACTTCTGTTTAAGCATAGATGAAAGACTGCTCCTTGTATACTGGTATGAAATAATATCAGGATCAAAGCACAGCTTATATCCTGCCTTTCTCATACGATAATGAATCTCATTATCCTCTGTTCTAGCAAGCTCTTCATTAAAAAAGCCAACCTTTTCAAACACTTCTCTTCTGTATGCCGCATGGAATAAGGATTTAACATATGTTTTTCCTGGATTATTCCTGTAAGCTGCTATGCTTGAACCAAACATACTGCTTTCTGCGAGCAATAACGTTTCCTTGAATGGTGTTGGCTCATCTATTATATTAGGTCTCTGCCCACCGCATATATACTCACCAGTGTTAAGAACTGCTACATTCTTACTCACAAAATCCTGTGGTATAACTGCATGTGCATCTACCTTTATGATTGCATCTCCCTTATACTCCCTTAACGCTACATTCCATCCACTTGGAAGTGTTCTTTTAGGATTATCAAGAACTACTACCCTGTCGAATTCATTTTCATTATTTTTTGCAAAATCAACCATAATATCCCTTGTCTTATCAGAAGACATACCATCAACAAGTACAATCTCCATAGACTTATGGTCATAATCCTGCTCTTTAATGCAGCTAAGTATATTGTTTATGCTGTTTTCCTCATTGTATGCAATCACACACATAGTTATAAACAACTTGTCCATCTTACGTTATTCCCTTTCTGCACTTATTACCATACATTTATGCTCTGACAATATTTTCTATATATCCTTGCTTTATTATACATTTATGCTTCTTCCAGCAGCTTTGCTTCCTGTCCTTCCTGTTACTGATAATCTGTCATTTCCTGTTACTGATGTGAATGTATCCCATAACACCCTGCAGTCTTCCACAAAGCCAAACTTCTTAAGCGCCTCAAGATTATATTTCATCTTGGCAGGAAGTACCTCTTTAACATAAGCCTCATCTGGGTCAGCTGCTCCCGCAAGTATCTTATCTTCATCTTTATACGCTATGCTCGTCCTTGATGTAAGCCCTGCTGGCAGAAGTAATGTTGCATACATTTCTTTTGTATATTTTTTTACATATTCAGGAACCTCAGGTCTTGTTCCAACCAGTGTCATATCTCCGTTGATTATGTTAAATACCTGTGGGAACTCATCCGCTCTTATCTTTCTTAAAACTTTTCCAACCCTTGTTATTCTGTCATCGTTATCTACTGTCACAGAAGCTCCAAGCTTTGGTGCATCAACAACCATAGTACGGAACTTGTATATGCGGAATATCCTTCCATACTGTGTAACTCTTTCCTGTCTGAAAAAAAACAGGTCCTCTCGAATCAAGCTTTATACAAACAGCTATGACAAGCATAGGAACTGCAAGAAACATAAGCATAATAGATGCCACAACTATATCAAACAATCTTTTTTATCTTAAGTGACATCTGTCTTTTTTTTTATATTGTAATATTTTCTGACTTCCCTGGTCCTCATAACCCCAGGAAGCTCATTCCATCTTCTTAGCTGCATATTAGCTACTCTCCGTTCACTTGTGCTGTTATACCATCTTCTTAATGCTGTTAAAGTTTTCTATTAAATAACCAACCTGTTCATCTGTAAGATTAGTATGCAAAGGAAGTGTCACCTCATTATGATACATTTCATATGAAGCCGGATAATCTGATATATCAAAGCCAAGCTTCTTATATGCTGTATGCATAGGTAACGGCTTAAAATGTACATTAGTTGCAATGCCTGCCTCTGCCATTTTTTGTTATAAAATCATTTCTTGCCTGTGTATCTTTACCCATAAGGCGAACAAGATAAAGATGTCCACTTGATGTGTATTCATCTGTATAATGCTGTAGATACTCTATATCAGGCGCCTGTATGCCTTCGTTATACATGCCTATTATCTGTCTTCTTCTTGCAAGCAGACCAGGATATCTATCCATCTGTACAAGACCTATAGAAGCAACTATATCTGTCATGTTGCACTTGTAGAGTGGTGCAACTATATCATATTCCCACGCTCCAAGCTTTGTTTTTGCAAGTGCATCCTTAGACTGTCCATGAAGTGACATAAGCATAATATTTTTATATATTTCTTCATCATCAACACCAGGAAGCTCTCTCCATACAAGACCTCCACCCTCTCCTGTTGTAAAATTCTTTACAGCATGAAACGAAAATGATGTAAAGTCTGCACATTCCCCACTCATAAGCCCACCACGGCTGGCTCCATATCCATGTGCTGAATCTGCCAGTATAAGAACCCTTCCAAGTGCCTCCTGATATAAAGATGCTGGCTTAAACAGATGCTTTTTGCTTTCAAGTATGCTTCTTATCCTATCGTAATCTACCATAACTCCAGCGATATCAACCGGAATAACAGCCTTAGTCTTATCTGTTATTGCATGTTCAAGTGCATCATAATCAAGGTGATACGTTCCCCTCTCTACATCTATAAGCTTGAGTGTGGCTCCTACGTGACATACTACACTTGCAGATGCTGTGTAAGTATATGCCGGAACAATAACCTCATCTCCTGGTCCTATATCAAACAGTCTTAGGGCTGTTTCCATGCATGCTGTAGCCGAATTAAGGCATGCACCTCTTTTCGTATGTGTGAATTCTGCCATACGTCTTTCAAGTTCTTTAGTCTTAGGACCTGTTGTTATCCATCCTGATCTTAATACTTCACCTACAGCTTCAACTTCTCTTTCTGTCATATCTGGTGGTGAAAATGGTATATTCATCCTCTTTGTCATTATTAACCTGATACCTCTTTTCTATACATATCTATGATATAAATGTCAGAAGTGAATTCTGACATTCACCTTAAACATCTTCTCTTAAATACCTGTCTTACATACCTGAATTAAATATCTACTTTGATGACGATGCTGTTGGTTCTGCTGCCGTATGCTCAGTTGATGATGCTACCTTAGTCATAGCTGGAAATGAATAAGTCATATCTCCTGCTGTGTCGAGGAATCGACACTGTATAACTAACATTATTATATCCTACTGCGATAACGTAATCGTCCTGTTTCCACTTGTCTTACTGAACGTGCATGGGATAATTCCAATATATACGCTGTCAACATATAAAGCCGCACCCTCTGGCGCTGTTATCTTTACACTATAGCCGCTTGTATGACTAGCTGCTGTCGTCTTAGCTGTACTTGACGTAGTACCTGATGAGCTTGTTGACGTCATATCTATAACCTTAGTCGTATAATCCGAATTCACAACAAAAGTTTCTGTATAAGCCGTATAATGATTAGCCTGCAATACAAGACTATGCCTTCCATAGCTAAGACTTACCGGCTTAGAATAATCCACTTCACTTCCATCTATCGTCATAACTGCATTCGCAGGTGTTACCTGGAAGTTGACAGTTCCCTTCTTAGTAGCTGGTGTCTGATATTCAGAAAAATCAAGAGCTGTAGTTTCATCTTTCCTTACAGTAACTTTCTTTACAGCTTTCATATCTCCATTCTGTATCTCAACATCATAGCTTCCAACCGGTGCTGTAACCATCATATTATCTGTAACTTTGTTAAATCCATTGCTTCCAAGTGTTATATATCCTCCTACAAATGCATCTATGCCTGTAAGCTCGATATATCCATGTCCGTTATCAACCACTATGGAATAAAGCTTATCACCTATTCCGCGCAACGTCAGAATATCCTCTTTTACAATCTGTGCCATACTTATCTGGCTATCCGAAGAGCTTATAAAAATATTGTCTGTATATGTAAGAACTGTCTGTCCTATAGTAATATTTTTCTTTGATTCATCAAAGGTAATATCCGATACATCATTTCTTTCCCATGCATCCTTAGAACCATATATCTTTAATGCTTTGCCTGTCTTATCACAATACACATCATATATCTCACCTGGCTGCATAACAGATGCTGCTTTTATCTTTCCATATGCATCCTGAATATCGGTTCCTCCTGTATATATCACAGAATATTCTGTTCCAGACTCTACATCCACAAAATGCATGTTCTTAAGGCTGGTATCCACAGCCACAAGCAGTCCTACAAGCGTCCTATCCTTATTATTGCCAGTAATATCTGATATATTTCCCTGCTTTCTTGCCGGTGTAACAGCACTTCCCGGTATAACTGTCCCACCACTTTTTGTACTTTTACAACCCGCTGCACATAAAACAACAATGACAACAAGCAGGAATGCCGTCATCCTTTTAAACGTTCTTTTGTAAGAGTTAGAATGTCTTTGCATATTATTTATTTTTGTATATATATTATTCATCTTTACTACCTGATTAAAGCCTGTTTCCTCAAATAAATATACCCTCAATATAGTATATCTGGTTGAATTTTACCACACACAGCATATTTTATCAATCAATTCTCTTTTTCTTCCATTCTGCTCTATGACCTTCCTTAATTTTTCTACATTTTTCTCCGGAATCCATGACTTGTTTGCATTTATATACTGATTGATTATCTTCCAGAACTTCTCCGGATATGACAGTAAAACCATGAGCAGCCCCATCTCTTCATCGCTTAATGGACATATTCTGTCATATTCATCAACAAGCCTGTAAAACATCCGGCTGTCCCAGTTATACTTCTCCATCACCTTTCTTATAAACTGGTACAGATCATTAATCTGACATTCATTTTTGTATCTGTCAAAATTAACAATATACGTATTCTTACCATTGAGCAACACATTATGATATGTATAGCTTCCATGTGACAGCTCCATGTTTTGCGCTGCCATCATAAGACGTTCATCAAATGCTTCACTCATAAGCTGTTCATTTGCCCTGCATGCTTCTTCGTAAAAGGCTTCAATACTTTTAAAGGCTATTTGTTCAAATATCTGTTTTCCCTTTTTTTGTTTAAGATAATTGTATGCCTTTTTCAGCTCCCTTGTGTGTTTTGCATATGTTTTTCTTAACTCTGTCTCTTTTGTATAGCCTGTAATCCTTCTTACCTTCTGACATGCTTCAAGCTCCGTGCTTTCATCGCACACATTATCCTGCACATACAACATATCTGGTGTTATCTGTCTTAACGCCGCATGCATATATGCCATAGCCGAAACAGCCATGCACATATCATTTTCATCTCTTACATTACTTTCTTTTGCATCAAACCAGTTCTTCATTATATATTTTCTTCCATCCTCGTCCTCAGATATAATTAACCCCTCTTTATTTCTCATGTAAGTATCAATACACGTATATCCAATCCCATCAAGCACCTGTGTCAGCTTGTTTTCTCTCTCATAGTATCTGTCCGCTTTTTTCACATTGTATGAAAAGCTTATAGCCCTGATCTGTCTGCACTATAATCCCCCACGTCCCCTTACCATACGTCTTATTCCTATATCATACTGTTCTAATACCTTTTCTGACTTCTCATTCACAGACATAAACCTCCCATTAATCCTACTTATCATATGATATGAACTTATTAAAAAATGCATGTCCTTATAAATTCCTGTGATATTAAACGACATAGGATTTTGACGTTACCAATATTTTTTGATAAAATCATTTTGCATTTATAATTAACAGCTTATTATGGCATAGTGCAGGATTGGAGATTTTATGAACAAAAATATATCTAAGAAACAGGCTTACAGCTTTAACACTTCGAATAACTTTAAAATAGAACTCCCTGAAGATGTTTCATTTATAATAAACACTATTGAAAAAAACGGACATCAGGCATATGCTGTTGGCGGATGTGTACGTGACACTATAATGGGTGTTGTTCCAAACGACTGGGATATCACAACCAATGCCCTGCCAGAAGAAGTCAAATCATACTTCAATAAAACAATTGACACCGGCATACAACATGGTACTGTAACCGTCATGCTTCATTCAACAGGTTATGAGGTTACTACATACCGTATTGATGGCGATTATCTTGATGGCAGGCATCCCTCGTCTGTTGAATTCTCTGACAGGCTTACTGATGACCTTTGCAGAAGGGACTTTACCATCAATGCTATGGCATATAATGACAGAATGGGTCTTGTCGATGAATATGGTGGCATAGATGATATTAATAATAAAATAATAAGATGCGTTGGAAATCCTGTAGAAAGATTTACAGAGGATGCTCTCCGGATGATGCGTGCAATCCGTTTTTCTGCACAGCTTGGATTCACTATTGATGATAACACTTTTAAAGCCATAGAAAAATTGAGCACAAATATACAAAAGGTAAGCATGGAGCGTGTATGTGTTGAGCTTAAGAAAACACTCATGTCTGACAATCCTGATTTCTGCCGCTTATATGGAGCCACTAATCTGTTCAAGGATATACTGCCACAGCTGCACGACAGTTTTACTTCAAGGCAGTCTAAAAAAATTCTTCTGACATGCAGATACGTAGAAAAGAATTTTGCTTTAAGACTCGCCGCATGCTTTTCTACTGGCAATCCAGAGGATGCATATAATACGCTCCGGCACCTAAGAATGGACAACAAAACCATTGATACTGTGGTAAAGATTCTTACATATTCAAAAGACCGTGTAGAAGAAACTGAACCTGCAATCAGGGAAGAACTCCATAAGTGTGGACGTGATATATTTGAATTCATTATCAAGTATGAGCTTGCTGCTGTAAAAGCAAGTGAGGAAGTAACCTTTATAACCAATCCAGGCAGACACAATCATCTTATAAAGCTAAAAACTATGGCTGATGAAATACTTGCGCGTGGCGACTGTTTTTCTATCAAAGATCTGGATATCACAGGACTTGACCTTATAGAATATGGCCTTAAAGGCACCCAGATTGGTGATACACTAAACTATCTGCTTGAAATCGTGATTGAAAATCCTAAGCTGAATGATAAAGCTACGCTGATTGGATTGCTGGATATGAATTAGAATATGAGCTAGGCTATCAAGTAAAATATGAATCCGATATGATTTTTTATAAACTGATATAAAAGGGGATTAAGTGTGATGTGCACTTAATCCCCTTTGTATCAGCTTTTCTACTTTGCTATGAATCCTGACAATCCATACATCTATAACAGCTCTGGGCTGCAAAGCCTGCAAAAAACATTATTTACTTTTATTTAGTCTCTTTATTCTCGTTATATGCCTTTCTTGCCTCTGCTACTCCAGCCTTTATTCCGGCAACTCCGGCTTTAGCTACTTCTTTTCCGACTTTAGCAGCTTCCTTTCCTATGCGTGAAGCTTCCCTGGCAACTTCCTTTCCAACCTTTGCAGCTTCGTTTGCCGCCTTCTTAGCTTTCTCTTTTATCTCTTCCATATCGATATCAGCTGATGCCCCAGCACCACTATCTGACTTGCTGCTGTCCGGATTAGATAATGCAGCCTGTGCTGCTGCAAGCCTTGCTATTGGCACTCTGAATGGAGAACAACTTACATAGTCAAGTCCTGCCTTATGACAGAATTCAATACTTGATGGATCGCCTCCATGTTCTCCACATATACCACACTTAAGTTCTGGGCGTGTCTTATGTCCTTTCTCAACAGCCATCTTAACAAGCTGGCCCACACCATTCTGGTCAAGTCTTGCAAATGGGTCTGATTCATATATCATGCTCTTATAGTAAGAATCAAGGAACTTTCCAGCATCATCTCTTGAAAAACCAAATGTCATCTGTGTAAGATCATTGGTTCCAAATGAGAAGAACTCTGCTTCTTCTGCTATTTCATTAGCAAGAAGAGCTGCCCTTGGAATCTCTATCATAGTACCTATCTTATACTTAATATCAGAGTTCATCTCTTTCTTAACAGCTTCTGCCTCTTCTATAACAATATCCTTTACATACTTCAACTCTTTTCTTTCTCCAACAAGAGGTATCATAATCTCTGGTGTAATAGTATACCCTTTTTCCCTTGATACTTCTATAGCTGCTTCCATAACCGCTCTCGTCTGCATTCTCGCTATTTCTGGATATGTTACTGAAAGACGGCATCCCCTATGTCCCATCATTGGATTAAATTCATGAAGTGTATCGCACTTTGCCTTTACCTCATCAATAGTAAGTCCCATATCATCTGCAAGTGCCTTGATATCTTCTGCATCTGTAGGCACGAACTCATGAAGAGGTGGATCAAGATATCTTACAGTCATTGGTCTTCCTTCAAGCGCCTCATACATAGCCTTAAAGTCAGCTTTCTGGAATTCTCCAATCGGCTTAAGTGCTTCAACTCTCTGCTCTACTGTATCAGAAAGAATCATTCTTCTGAACTTAGGTATTCTGTCTTCACCAAAGAACATATGCTCTGTTCTGCAAAGTCCTATACCTTCTGCACCAAGCTCTACCGCTTTCTTTGTATCCTTTGGTGTATCTGCATTCGTTCTTACACCAAGCTTCCTGTATTCATCAGCCCAGCCCATAAGTCTTTCAAAATTACCACTTATAGTTGCTGCAACTGTCTTTATATCACCTTTATATATCTTACCAGTTGAACCATCCAAAGATATATAATCACCTTCTGTAAATGTGTATCCACCAAGCGTGAACTTCTTAGCTTCTTCATCTATAGATATTGCACCACAGCCTGACACACAGCATGTACCCATACCACGGGCTACAACCGCTGCGTGTGATGTCATGCCACCACGTACAGTAAGTATTCCCTGTGCCGCATGCATACCTTCGATATCTTCTGGTGACGTTTCAAGTCTTACAAGAATAACTCTCTCTCCTTTACCACCTTTACCAAGCTCCTTGGCTTCATCTGCAGTGAATACAATCTTACCTGCCGCTGCACCAGGCGATGCTGGAAGTGCCTCACCCACAACTTCACCATCTTTTAATGCCTCAGAATCAAACATAGGATGAAGAAGCTGATCTAGTGACTTGGCATCTATTCTCATAACAGCTTCCTGAGGAGTTATCATTCCTTCATCTACAAGATCACATGCTATCTTCATAGCTGCCTGCGCCGTTCTCTTACCATTTCTTGTCTGAAGGAAATAAAGCCTGCCTTCCTCAATGGTAAACTCCATATCCTGCATATCCTTATAATGTCCCTCCAGCTTCATGGCTAGCTCCATAAACTGTGCATAGCACTCTGGAAGATCATTTTCAAGCTGTGTTATAGGCTGTGGAGTACGTACACCTGCAACCACATCTTCACCCTGTGCATTGATAAGATATTCTCCATATATTCCCTTTTCTCCTGTTGATGGATTTCTTGTAAATGCAACGCCAGTACCAGATGTATCACCTTTATTACCAAACACCATAGTCTGGACATTAACTGCTGTTCCCCAGTCACCTGGAATATCATTCATTCTTCTGTATACAATCGCTCTTGGATTGTTCCATGAACGGAATACCGCCTTTACCGCTTCCATAAGCTGAACCTTTGGATCCTGTGGGAATTCTTCTCCCTTTGACTCCTTGTAAAATGCCTTGAATCTTGTAATAAGCTCCTTCATATCATCAGCTGTAAGCTCTGTATCATACTTAACACCCTTAGCAGCCTTTACTTCATCTATAATCTTTTCAAACTCAGACTTTGATACTTCCATAACTACATCTGAAAACATCTGTATGAATCTTCTATATGAATCATACGCAAATCTTGGATTACCTGTTTTAGCGGCAAACCCCTCAACTGCAACATCGTTAAGTCCAAGATTGAGTATTGTATCCATCATTCCCGGCATAGATGCTCTTGCACCAGATCTTACAGAAACAAGCAGCGGATCGCTATTGTCCCCGAATTTCTTTCCGTTGTATTCCTCAAGCCATGCAAGTGCTTCGAATATCTGTGTCTTTATTTCCTCTGATATATTCTGCCCATTATCGTAATAATTCGTACATGCTTCCGTTGTAACTGTAAAGCCCTGTGGTATCGGCATACCAAGTCCTGTCATCTCCGCCAGATTAGCTCCTTTTCCTCCTAGCAACGCTCTCATAGAAGCATTTCCTTCTGAAAATCTGTAAACCCATTTGTTCATAAGATTCCCTCCATTCATAACCCATGTTAAATTGTTCCGTACAATGTCATTGTTAAAATTATAACATACCCTGGCTGATTAAGCAATAAGCTTGTACGGATTTTTATACATATAGTATGATTATATTCATATTATGGAAAAATATTCATGATAGATGTATTGTTGTTTAACACACATTCTTAACGTACGGACGACAGCATATATGAGAAAAGCAGGTGTGCATACATCAACGATGCCAGAAGCTTTAATTGGATATTTCTAAGACTTTTCATATACGTAATGGTAGTTTCCGCTACCGTTCGATACGGGACATCCATGTCCCATATCTCACTTCCACAGACATCCGTGTCTGTGGATAGCTGGGTAGAGAAAGAAAAGTCTAAGAACTATCACAATTAAACTTCAAGTACATCTTATGATGTTTGCACACCTGCTTTTCTCATATATGCTGTCTGACTTTGGCTTAATTTACAAAAAATGAATGTGTGTCTAAATCAAAGGGGAGAAGCAGGGCGGAATTGTGCGCTTTACGCACAATTCCGCCCTGTTTCGTCCTCTTGATTTAATTGAATATTCAGTATTACATTATGCCGTAACACAGACAAATGTAAGCTACAGACAGTCCTGCATACTATGTGAAATGCACTTGAAGTTCAATCGTGCTGAATCTTAGACTTTTCCTTTGTTCCCAGCTAGCTTCGTACATGGATGTACGAAGCAATGAGGCCGCGCCACGGACGGCGCGTCCGAATGGTAGCGTAACCTATAACTACCTATATGAAAAGTCTTAGAGACAGCCGATTGAAGCTTCTGGCATTGAACATCGTATGCAGGACTGCCTGTAGCTTATATTTGTCGTCCGTTCGTCACCAACTAATATTCAATTAAACAACAATATTTCCATGTCTATGAGTAAGCAGCCACGCTGTTACAACAGCAACAGCCGGTACTGTAAGTATAACTCCTATACTTCCGGAGACTCCCTGCATAATCTCTATACCTATATTATACGAATTAATAATCTGTCTGAATGGAAGATTATATGCATAGTTAATAACAAGCTCACTTACTGCACTTCCTACAAAAGCAAGTATAAGCGTATTTGACATAGTTCCCATCATATCACGTCCAACATTCATACCGCTTTTAAACAATTCGAGGCAGCCAAGCTGTGGGGCTTTGTCATGTATTTCATACATTGCCGATGATACAGACATCGCAACATCCATGACAGCCCCCAAAGAAGCTATGAGAATTCCTGAAAATAACAGCCCGCCTATCTGGATATTAGTTATCTGCCCTACATAAGAAAGCGTTTCTATGTTTGATACATTATATCCGTCTATATCTGCCACCTTGCCAAACAGCCATGCTGATAAGCCTGCAAGAAGCACACCTGTTACTGTTCCGGCTATTGCACATATTGTTTTTACTGTAAAGCCACTGATAAGATACATAGTAACTATTGTTGTTATAATTGTAATGATCACGGCAGCCCAGAATGGAGAAAATCCTCTGTATATGAGAGGTATGTATATCATAAATATTGACACGAACGTAAACACAAGTCCAACTACTGACTTAACACCATTCTTTCCACCTATTATACATATGAGCAGTAAAAATATTCCTACAAATGCAGCCACTGCCACTATTCTATCCTTTGAGTATACTGAGACATTTTTAGAACTACCCGATACACTCATATGCACTACCACCGAATCTCCCTTTTCACATACTGCTCCGAACAGGTTTCCCTCGGCACTTGTAGCATCTACTACTTCTCCCTTATACTCTCCAGATGTAAGCTGCACCTTTAACCTCTGATATCCGACCCTTATTCCGTCAGGTGACAGATTATCCTCTACCACCTCGATCACTCTGGCATTCTCATATGAATAACCCAGTGTTGTTACTATTGGTTCTTTATCTGTAACCCTCAGCCTGTCTGCCGCAAATATAAATGCCGCAATACATATCACAACAACCACTGCTTTTACAACCACTTGTTTCTTATCTGACATTTACTTTTTCCTTCTTAAAGCATATTAATCCATATATTTTTACTGGTTAAGCTTCTTTTTCTTTCTTTCTACAAGTATAATACCTGCGGCACCTGCCATTGAAAGACCTGCTGCTGTGTACCATACTGCTGCCTTAGCTGTATCACCAGTCTTAACCGTGCTGCTTGAACCAGACGCATTTGCTGATGAATTTCCTGAACCAGATGCATCCTGACCAGCTTCACCATTATCCTCTGTTTCGTTTCCTGCTGCATTGTTATTATTTTCTGTGTTGCCCTTGTTATTATTTTCTGTGTTGCCTTTGTTATCATTATTCTCTACAGTCGCAAGACCCTTAACTGCATCCTGTAATGATGTTACTGCACTTGCTATATCTGTTGTTGTGCTTTCTGCATTTTCTGTAACAGCCTTTGCTGCTGTTATAGTATCTTCAAGAGTCTTTAAAGAAGCCTCTGTATAATTACCTGCCTTCTTAGCTGTATCATATGCAGCTTCTGCCTTTGCTATTTCTGTATCAAGTGCTGTCTTATCTGCCTGCTTTACAATCGTATATGCAGTCTTAACACCGCCATCTGCTACAAGCTCTTCATTAGATGCTGCATCATAAGTCCTTACTGTAAGAGTTGTATCTGTTATATCAAGAACAGAATATGTAGGTCTCCAGCTCTGGCATCTTGCTGCTATATAATCCTGCTGTGTACCAATAAGCTGATAATACTTACTACCAGTTGCTGAATTAGCCTCAAAATATACAGTACCTTCTGGATCTACTACCTTGCTTGAATCCTCCTTGCCTGACTTGAGGTTATAGCAGTTATTATCATTAATATATGCTGTGAAGTTCTCTTTATCATCTGTTGATGGCATATTTTCTTTTGTATATTTTTTATGGCTGTCAGAACCATCTGATGATATCTGATATGTTCTTGAATATGTATGATCATGTCCCTGAAGAACCGCATCTATATCATATTTATCTATAACAGGAGTAAGCTGTGTCCTAAGAACAATACCATCTGAATCTGAATGGTCATAACCAGAGCCATAAATATCCTGATGGAACATAAGTATTCTCCACTTTGCAGAAGGATTCTTCTCTGTTGCTTCCTTTATCACATTTTCATGTGTAGCAACATTATAGTTGTTGGTATCAATACTTATAAATAATGTATTGCCATATGTGAAGTAATAATCTGTACCTGCAGTTGTCTTTGATGCTGTATTAGCATCGCTTGTCTGCTTGTTAGGATAATTAAAATGATTAGAATAGTTAACTGACTTAGAATCATGATTACCGATTGTTGTAGCAACAGGAAGACTTCTAAGTACAGATGGATTAAGAAAACCTGCATATTCTATCTGCTGCTCCAGCTTATCAGCATCGTTGGATACACCAGTCTGGTTAATCTGGTCACCTGCTGACATAATAAAGCTTAAGCCTGGGAACTTTTTAACAGCATTGTTAAGTGTATGATACCAGTTGTATGAATCGTTCATTGCATAGTATTGTTTATTCTGGTTACCAAGCTGGTTTGTAGAAGCACCTATCTGTGGATCACCTACATACATTACTGAGAAGCTGTCTGTTGACTGTGTCTTATAGTCATATGTCTCAGACCATGCTCCATTTACATAATACTGGTACTTGTAAGAAGTATTCTCTGCAAGTCCTGTTACAGTAACCTTTACATGGATATAATGTATATGTCTTGTCTCCATCCTTAACAGTCTCAACATCAGCTTCAACTGACTGTTTACCTTCATATGTCTTTATTTCTTTTCCAGAAGCATCCATAAGCTTAATCTTAGGAGTTTCATCCTTAGTTGTTGAATACCATGCTGCATTAAGCTTAGCTGCATCCTCACCTGGAGTTAATGCTATCTGACAGAAGTTAGTTCTTACGCTCTCCCACTTAGTCTTCCATTCTGCCCATTCTGTGCTGTTTGCATATACATTTGATTTAACATTATGAGCATCTGTTTCTTTTCCATCCTCTGTATAACAGGCATCCTTTACTTCCATTTCAACATCTGTTGATTCTGCTGCTGCATTATTCCATGCTGCTCTCTTTGAGCTTCTTGCCCATGTTTCTGTTGTTCCCATAGCCAGACTTGCTACCATCATTGCTGTAAGTGTTGCTGCTGCAACCTTTTTTCATTCTTCTCATATCTTCCTCCTGATATTATGTCTTATTGACATTATGCTGGACATCAGACATTTCATATTCAGCCTATGTTGCTGCTTTCCCAATCTGAAATGCTGGCTCCAACATAAAAATGCAACCTTAGGTTAATTTAATATTTCCACCCTGCGATACGTATTTTGCAGAGATAAAATATGTTTCTTAACCAAAGATTGCTTATAATATAAAGAGTATTATTAAAATCTATATGTTTTATTACGTAAAATATCCGTAAAGGATTCTTAATCTCTTGTAATATATTCTCTAATATATTCTCGTTAAACACTCCACAGCTATATATTTCTTTATCTTCTTTTCAGCCACTTTAAGTCCCGATACTCACCCCACTATAAAATGTTTTTAAAATATCCTCATAAGTTGCACCACTCTCTGCCATATTCTGTGCCGTGTATACACTAACCCCGAAACCATCTCCCACTCCTGTTGTTGTTATCTTTACGCCACTATCCATATATTCTATTTTATAATTAGGTGAATTCAGTCCCAGAATCTTTGCAAATGTGCTTCCTGTCATCACCATATTGCCGACCTGCATCTTAGATACATATCCATCACTGCTTACCGATACAACCTGTACCTGCTTATCAAGCCCCTTTTTATCCAGTGTCAGACCATCGTATGCTTTTTTCAAATGCATTAACAAAATCCTTGTTATTATGTCTGATGAGAACTTACCAGCCTTAGCTGTATTAGTCATAACAGTCTTAGCCCAGCCGTTAGTATCTCTGTATCTCTCATCAATCTTTCTCTGAGCCTCTGCATATGAACGGAAGTCCTTAAGAATGAAGTAAGTATCTGCTCTTCTGCCTCCATCATTATTAAGAAGTGAGTTGTAGATATCCCTGAACATCTCTGGATCTTCCTGAGAATACTTACCATTGATAAGTTCCATAAGAACCTCTCTTATATTCTGGTCGTTGTTGAAGATTTCCATAGGATCATAGCCACCCTCATTCTCATAACGGATAACTTCATCAGAACGAAGACCGAATATCTGTGCATTTTCAGCACCAACCTCATTAACAATCTCAACATTAGCGCCATCCATAGTGCCAAGAGTTATTGCACCATTAAGCATAAACTTCATGTTACCTGTACCTGAAGCCTCCTTAGATGCTGTAGATATCTGCTCAGATACATCTGCTGCTGCAAATATAATCTCAGCATTAGATACTCTGTAATTCTCAATGAATACAACCTTAATCTTGCCCTTGATAGAAGCATCATTATTAATAACATTAGCTACATTGTTGATAAGCTTGATTGTCTGTTTAGCAATCTTGTATCCTGCTGCTGCCTTGGCACCAAAGATAAATGTTCTTGGAACCATGTCATAATCAGGATTTCTCTTAATCTGATTGTACAGATACATAACATGTAAGATATTAAGTAACTGTCTCTTATATTCATGAAGTCTCTTAACCTGTACATCGAAGATAGAATTAGGATCAACATCAATTCCGTTATTCTCCTTGATGTACTTGGCAAGACGAACCTTGTTCTTATACTTAATCTGCATGAAATCCTGCTGAGCCTTAGGATCATCAACATAGAGCATAAGCTTCTCAAGCTGGCTTAAATCTGTAACCCATCCATCACCAATCTTATCTGTAATCCAGTCAGAAAGAAGTGGGTTAGCATGCTTTAAGAATCTTCTCTGAGTAATACCGTTAGTCTTATTATTAAACTTCTCTGGCATCATTTCATAGAAATCTCTTAACTCCTGCTTCTTTAAGATTTCTGTGTGAAGCTTTGCAACACCATTAACAGAATATCCGGCAACAATTGCAAGATTAGCCATCTTAACCTGTCCATCATAGATAATAGCCATCTTACGAACCTTCTCCTGATTTCCTGGATATTTAGCCTTAATCTCTTCTACAAAACGGCGGTTAATCTCTTCAACAATCTGGTAAATTCTTGGAAGAAGTCTTGAGAATAACTCAATAGGCCACTTCTCAAGTGCCTCAGCCATAATAGTATGGTTAGTATATGCAACTGTCTTAGTTGTGATATCCCATGCCTCATCCCATTCAAGTCCATTCTCATCCATAAGGACTCTCATAAGCTCTGCAACTGCAACAGTTGGGTGTGTATCATTAAGCTGGAATGTAACCTTCTCATAAAGCTTCTTTACATCACCATTGTGCATATTCTTATATCTTTCAACAGCTCTCTGAACTGATGCTGATACGAAGAAATACTGCTGCTTAAGTCTTAATTCCTTACCTGCATAATGGTTATCGTTAGGATAAAGAACTTCTACAATATTCTTTGCAAGGTTCTCCTCCTCGATAGCCTTCTGGTAATCACCCTTATCGAAAGAGTTAAGGTTAAATGTATTAACAGGCTCTGCGTCCCAGATTCTAAGAGAGTTAACTGTGTTATTACCATATCCGATAACTGGAATATCATAAGGAACAGCTATAACTGAACGGTAATCTTCCTGAACGAATATATCACGTCCAGTAGCTTCATCTCTGTAAGAACGCACATACCCACCAAACTTGACTTCATATCTGTATTCAGAACGCTTAATCTCAAATGGATTGCCATCCAACATACCATACTTATAACGGATACCACAGCCATATGCAGGATATTCAAGAGTTGCTAAAGAATCCATGAAACATGCAGCAAGACGGCATTGCATTAAGAAGCTTTCCGTATTTTGGTCCGAGAGTCTTCATCTGTGGCTTGAATGAGTATGAAGTAAATGCTCTTACATCATCTGTGTACTCAACTTCCTTAACATTAAGCTCGTCAGCGATAATAGCTGTGTAGAACTCATCAAGCTTCCAGTCTGCCTTAATGAACATCTTGCCGATTGGCTGACGGTTCTTGATATTAGTTGAATTACGGCATGCACGTCCGATAACAACTGCGTCTAATACATCATCCATAGTTTCCTCAAGCTTCTTGTCAATGAACTGCTCATTAACCTTAGGGAAGTCGCATAAATGTATTGAAATAGGCGCATTTTTATCAATGCTGCATACAAGATTTCTATAAATGCTTTCTGTCATGAATGGAACCATTGGTGCAGAAATCTTAGCAAGAGTTACAAGTGTTGTGTAAAGAGTCATGTAAGCATTAATCTTATCCTGCTCCATTCCCTTAGCCCAGAATCTTTCACGGCTTCTTCTTACATACCAGTTAGAAAGCTCGTCAGTGAAGTCCTCAAGCGCTCTTGCAGTCTCTGTAATCTTATAGTTCTCAAGGTTAGTATCAACGAATTTAACCAAAGAATTAAGCTTTGATAATAACCATTTGTCCATAACTGAAAGCTTGTCATATTCAAGCTGATACTTAGTAGCATCAAAATCATCTATATTAGCATAAAGTACAAAGAATGCATATGTGTTCCAGATAGTTCCCATGAACTTTCTCTGACCTTCTGTAACAGCCTTATCATGGAATCTGTTAGGAAGCCATGGTGCTGAGTTCTCGTAGAAATACCAACGGATTGCGTCAGCACCATGCTTCTGTAATGCGTCAAATGGGTCAACAGCGTTACCCTTTGATTTACTCATCTTCTGTCCATCTGCATCCTGAACATGTCCGAGAACGATAACATTCTCATATGGAGCTTTGTTAAAGAGCAGTGTTGAGATAGCAAGTAATGAGTAGAACCATCCTCTTGTCTGGTCAACGGCTTCTGAAATGAACTTAGCAGGGAACTGCTGTTCGAACAATTCTTTATTCTCAAATGGATAGTGGTGCTGTGCAAATGGCATTGAACCTGAGTCGAACCAGCAGTCGATAACTTCTGGAACTCTCTTCATTGTTCCCTGACACTTAGGACAAGTACATGTAACTGCATCAACATATGGTCTGTGAAGCTCAATATTATCTGGACAATTGTCTGATTTCTCCTTGAGTTCTTCGATACTTCCGATAGACATCATCTCACCGCAGTCCTCACACTGCCAGATATTAAGAGGAGTACCCCAGTATCTGTTACGTGAAATTCCCCAGTCCTGAACATTTTCAAGCCATGCGCCGAAACGTCCAGTTCCGATAGTTTCCGGAATCCAGTTGATTGTCTTGTTGTTAGCTATTAAGTTAGCCTTAACTTCTGGATCACTCATCTTGATAAACCAAGACTCTCTTGCATAGTAGATAAGTGGTGTATCACATCTCCAGCAATGAGGATATTCATGCTCTACCTTAGGTGCTGAGAAGAGGATTCCTCTGCCCTCAAGTTCCTTAAGAACCTCAACATCACAGTTGATAGCGCCTGCTTCCATCTCTTTCTTAGTTGGCTTAGCACGCATTCCTGCAAATGGAGTCTCAGGCTTCATAACACCAGCCTCGTCTACCATCTGAACAAATGGAGCGTCATATTTTCTACCAACTCTTGCATCGTCTTCACCAAATGCAGGTGCAATATGAACGATACCAGTACCATCTTCCATAGTTACATAATTATCGCAGTATACGAAAAATGCTTTCTTGTGCTGCTTGTCAGCGGCATCCTTAGCGGCACACTGGTAAAGTGGCTCATATTCCTTATATTCAAGGTCTTTACCCTTGTATTCTTCAATAATCTCATAAGCAGGTGTGCCTTCTTCTCTCTCGATTCCACCAAGAACCTTATCAAGAAGTGCCTCTGCCATGATGTATGTGAATCCATCTGCTGCCTTAACTCTCGCGTAGGTCTCATCTGGATTAACACAGAGAGCAACGTTAGAGCAGAGTGTCCAAGGAGTTGTTGTCCATGCAAGGAAATATGCATCCTCTCCTACAATCTTAAATCTTACAACTACTGCTGTACGCTCTTTAAGAGTCTTGTAGCCCTGGGCAACTCGTGGCTTGAAAGAGGTGTACCACAACGAGGACAGTAAGGAACGATCTTGAAGCCCTTGTATAAGAGACCCTTATCCCAGATCTGCTTTAAGTGCCCACCACTCTGACTCGATAAAGTCATCATCATATGTTACATATGGGTTATCCATATCAGCCCAGAAACCAACTGTAGATGAGAACTCCTCCCACATGCCCTTATATTTCCATACAGATTCCTTACAATGCTTGATAAATGGCTCAATACCATACTCTTCTATCTGTTCCTTGCCATCAAGCGTCCTCACTTACTTTTCGTAATATAATACTATCCTTAATGTTACCCATAATATTATACTGCAAAGTTCTGCAAGGATGCTTGGAAGTGATATTCAACTATGCTCTACTCACACCGGCTTCCACCATCCCGGCTCGCTATTGCTTTCTTTCATAATCTACTGTCTTCGTCATCGCAGATAATGTGATTGTATATAATTGATCTTAAAATGTCAATAATTAAGCTGTATTATTTATTATAATTTATCACAAAATTACCTGTTATTGTGTTATATGATGCATTCCTTTAGCCCTGCTATGCCCGTTCTTTTCTGCGTTCAATTCCTTTTTCCTTATAATATCGCGCTTTATCGGCATACATTTTCTCCTCTGCCTCACGTAACATTTCATTAAAGCCTGTTATTACATTCTCACTCCAGATAACACCTGATGCCATATTTACAGAACGCTCATTCATTAGTTCTTTTAACTCTGTTATACGCTTTATTAATGTATTCTCATCTATCTGTGTACAGATTACAAGGAACTCATCTCCACCTATACGAAATACTGCATCCACTCCAAACACGTCTGTAAGGCATCCACATGCATTAAGAATAAGTCTGTCGCCTGCCTCATGTCCCATTGTATCATTCACATATTTCAGTCCTGTAACATCACAGTAAACAACGCCTATACTCTGTTTTTTATCTATACTATCTACACAGTCTCTCATAGCGAAACGGTTTCCTATATTGGTCAGGGCGTCCTTATAGCTCATATCCTCAAGCTTTCTCATCGTATTCCTGCGCTTTATACATGATATAATAAAAGCTCTCATAATCTCTAGTATACTTAAGGCATATTCGAGTGTAAGCAGCGGTGGATTGTCTATTCCCATAAATGCAATAACTTCACCTTCGTTATATATAGGAATTACAATTATCGAATGAATACCCTGTCTTTTTAAATTATCATATTGAAGTGGATCACTCTCTTTTATCTCTTCAAGATCCTTAATCACGATGTTTCCGCCTTCTTCAAAACACTTATACCAGTTAGCACATACATCCGGAGGCACATTCTGAAGATTATCCTTCTCTGGACTTACTCCCTCTGCCGTCCACTCATATGTATTATCATCTCCACCATATATATTTTTTTCAAATATATAAGTTCTTTCTCCATTAAGTGCTTTACCTATATACCCAAGAAGTGTGTTTATTGTTTCATCAGGTGTATCTGCTGCAAGTGCCACCCTCAAGCCCTCATTCACAAGTGTTTCAGTTTCTCTATACTTCTGGATAAGCTTATCCTGTGCAAGCTCCTCACTTATATCTATGCCTATTTCCAACCTGTACTTTCTGTTTCCTTCACCCTCTATCAGTGTATCCTTTATTATCATATATTTATCTAATACAGGATTATAATAACGCCATTCCTCAAAGGCTCCTCGGTAAAAGTCTGCTGTTGTTACACATACCGCATTTAACAGAAGCTTTTTGTAATACCTCATAACACTTCTTGCCTTTTATATCCTCTATTGATTCTAAGCCATACGCTTTCAATGCTTTATGATTCATATATACAATTTCATTGGTTTCTATATCTGTTGCATATACATATTCATTCAGATTTATAAAAAAATCCCCTATTTCTTTTATATTTTTCATACGCATGTCTCCCTTTATTATTGAATCCGTAATATTCCCCATTCATTAAACGAATCAGCATATTCTATATATAATTTCTCCGTAACAGCCCCTGTTTCTTTTACATATTATACCACAAGCATAACTTTTATTTCAATAATGAAATCATTTCCCTGTATTCTTGCACTTATATCTCCATTCATACGCTCCACAAGCTCTTTTGCAATAGATAAACCCAGTCCGGTTGAGGCTCTGCCTCTTGCCACATCTGCTTTATAAAAACGCTCAAACACATGGCTTAAGTCAATATTTTCAGGATGTTCCGTATAATTGCTGATTTTAAGCAAGGCATGATTATCCTCACGGGTAAGCCTGATACTTATATTCTTTTCCCCATGATCAAGACCATTTTTTATGACATTCTGTATAACTCTCCTTAAGCCCTGCTTATTACCTGATATATACAGCATTTCCTCAGTAATACTAATCTCTGGGCAGATGCCCTGCTTTTTCCATTCATCATAATAAGAAAATACAGCTTCTTTTAATATTCTGTTCATACAACAGTCCGTAAGCTCCAGCTTATATGAATCATTTTTAACTTGGTAAATGTAAAAAGCTCCTCCAGCATTTCATTGAGGCTGTTAAGCCTTTCTCTGATTATATCAAGATATCTCCTCTGGTCATCTATATTGTCACATTCCTCTATAAGCTGGAAATACCCATCCAGCGATGTAAGTGGTGTCCTTATATCGTGTGAAAGATTAGTATATGTGTCTGCTATCAGCTCTTCTTTTTTTCTGTACTCGTTTCTCTCTTTTTTACGCATGTCAAGTAGTTCATTCAATTTATCTGAAAGCTCACCTATTCCCCCCATATCTATTTCACGTTGAATCAGCTTGTTACTATCGTGTTCCATAAGAAACGACAACTGGCGGCAGATGTCCTTAATCTGCCGCTGGTATTTCCACATAATAAATGCCTGTATAATAATTATTACTGCTAATATTCCAATAATAATCCTCATTCTCTAAATATCCCTTTTCTGAAAAATATAACTACTTAATGACAGCATTATAATAATAAATACAGCTGCCACACACATTGAACTAACAACATCATCCCTGCCTGCATTCATAGGAAGCATTGCCATCCTTCCAGTTACTGTATACTTATAGATGCTGAAGTTCTGAAGTCCCTTTCTGTTAACTACATAATCTATAAAGGCATATGCAATACTCATTATATTCATAGTAAGACATATCGACAAGGTCATGCTTATGACATTATTCTTAATTATAACTGCTATCGCCATACATATTAACACAAACGCATAATGAAGCATAAGTTCTGTTAAGAAATAAGGTATAATCTCTTTCCAGTTACCCCACACCACACATTTAAACGCAAGCATATTCGCTGCTGCCTGGAATACAAATATCCCTGCAAAGGTAATTGCTGTAAATAAGGCAAGCGCAACTGCCCTTGAAACAATAAGCATCCCCCTTTGTGACACCTGTCCACCAATATTCTTAATATAACCGCTCTTAATATCTGCTGTTGCAAACATAACCGCAAATATTACAAGAAAAAGTGCATAAAACTTTCCCTGTGCATTAGAAAAGAAAACATCCATTACCGTAACCTTCTTCCCTGGCTCCGTAGGTAATTCCACACTCATACCAATATTGACATTATCTGTATTCTGCTGCGAAAGCTGTTCTTTGTTGCTGTCATCTGCCTGTTGTTCCTCTATGTCTTGTGCATTTATCACATCAACTGTCTGACCATCAGTATCTGCCTGACTTTCCACTGCCTGCTGCCTCTCCCACTCTTTATTAACTGCATCATAATCTATTTTTGAAAGAAATGAAGTAAGCAGTGCTGATGCCAGCAATATAATCCATATTACATACATACTCTTTGTACGAAACATTCTGTATACATCCATCTTTATCATATTAAGCACGATTGTCACCCCCTGTAAGCCTTAAGAAATAATTCTCAAGTTCTTCACTTGTAATAGATATTCCTTTAACTGGAATTCCCGCCTTTGCAAGCTCCATATTTAGCATGGCACTTTCTCCCAGTCTTTCAAATATATGAATATGTTCTTTATCTATAACCTGATAGCTGCTAAAGCCCATATCATCAAGCACAGGAATAGCCTGCTTAGGATTATCAAGTGTAAGCTCTATGCGCTCACTGCATTTTTTCATAAGTTCTTCTCTTGTAAGCTCCTGCACAAGGCATCCATTATGAATAATGCCATAATCTGTAGCAATCTTTGATAATTCCTCAAGAATATGACTTGAAATACATATTGTCATACCTCGCTCCTTAGCAAGCTTCTGGATGGTTTCACGCACCTCCACAATCCCCTGTGGATCAAGTCCGTTAATCGGCTCATCAAGAATAAGCAGGTCAGGCTCACCTACAAGTGCAAGAGCAATTCCTAAGCGCTGCTTCATTCCAAGCGAATAATGCTTTGTTTTCTTTTCTCCAACAGTATCAAGACCCACTGTTTTTAACAGTTCTTCTATATATCCTTTTTTCTTAATCCCTGTAAGCTTGCATTTAATGTTCAGATTGTCATATGCCGACATATTGCCATAAAGTCCGGGAGCTTCTATAAGACACCCTACTCTTGAACGTACCTTTTGTAAGTCCTTTCCTTTATACCCAAACATTTCTATTTCGCCATAAGACGGTGTTGACAGTCCGCTAATCATCTTAAGACAGGTCGTTTTACCGGCTCCGTTTCTTCCAATAAAGCCGTATATTGCACCCTTTTTAATGTGCATATTTACATCATCAACCGCCCTGTGTCTGCCATACTGCTTAGTCAGATTCCTTGTCTGCAATAATAATTCACTCAAAACTTTTTCCTCCTTTTCTTAACTGCTCTTATCATAAAAAATAAATCCTAATCAATCGCAAATAAATAGTAAAAAAAGAGTAAATTATTCATGCAGGCGATATCCAATCCCCCATATTGTTTCTATATATTCATCAGGTGTAACGGTCTTTATTTTCTTCCTGATATTGCTTATATGCACATCCAGGGTCTTTGTTTCACCCATATATGGCTCATCCCACGCATATTCGAATATATCCTCCTTGCTAAACACCTGCTTCGGGTTTTTAAGCAGCAATTCCAGTATTGCAAATTCCTGTTTTGTAATCTTAGGAAGCACCCTGCCACCGATACTTACCTCAAAGGTAGAGCGTGTAAGCACCATATCTCTGAACTCAAGCCTTCCGCTGCCTTGTCCTTTTTGTATACCAGCCTTTGTTTTTACTTCTGTTTCTGCCTCCGTTTCTGCCTCTGCTTCACCCTTTGTTTCTGCTTCACTTTTTGTTTCTGCCTCTATATGACGAAGCTGCACCTGAATACGTGCCAGTACCTCTCTAATCTCAAATGGCTTTGTTATATAATCATCTGCTTCTGTCAGAACTCCGATTTTATCATCTATACTATCCTTTGCAGTCAGCACAATCACCGGAAGCCTTCCATGTTTTCTCATTCCAATTCCCTGAAGGATTCCACCTTCTGCCTGTACTCTTGCAAGATTAGGATTAACCGGTGTTCCACAGTCAACGCATGCATCATATTCTACAACCCTGCTTTCGCCTGTAACAAGGTCAACTTCAACCTCAGCTGCACCTACCATAAATGGTGGTGGTGAAATAGGTGATGTATGTGTATTAGTAACAGAAAGTGCCATATCATTGCCGCACATGGAAGCTGTTGATATATCGGCCAGGGTTACACATTTATCCTTGTTCTCACCTGATTCGCATATTACTTTCTTTCCGTCAAATGTGACATCACATTTCTCGCAGCCTAACATCTTAGCACCAAGCTTTTCGATTCTGCTTCTTAGCTCTAAGGCACAGTTCTCAACTGCCTTTCCAGTAACATATGTTGTACTTGATGCATATGAGCCTGAATCATAAGGTGATATATCAGTATCAGCACCGAATACACTTATATCGTCTGTGCTGCACTCAAGCACCTCCGCAGCAATCTGCGCAAGTATTGTATCACAGCCTGTTCCCATATCAGCAGCTCCGATGTTCATAGTATATACACCTTCATCATTAAGCTTTAGTGTCGCACTGCCGACATCAACTCCTGATATACCTGAGCCCTGCATAGCCATGCCCATTCCGACAAAACGTGCCTTCGTATCAGATATCTTTCTCATAGGATACTTCTCATCCCATTTAATCATCTCTTTAACCTTTGCTAAGCATCTGTCAAGTGCACAGCTTGTATTGACCTGACCATAGTAAGCAGGCATTACATCGCCCTCCTTAACTATGTTTTTAAATCTTATTTCAAAAGGATCCATATGAAGCTTGTCTGCCAGTTCATTTACAGCCGACTCAACTGCAAAAAGACCCTGTGTGGCACCATAACCTCTGTAAGCACCCGCTGACATTATATTAGTATATACAACATCACTTACAAAGCGGAATGCCTCTGCCTTTCCGTATAACGGAATTGACTTGTGTCCTGAAAGACCTACTGTCGTTGGTCCATGCTCCCCATAAGCTCCTGTGTTTGACAGAGTATATAAATCTATTCCTTTTACGATACCATCTTTAGTTGCACCGAGCCTTACATGCATCTGCATCTCATGTCTTGGAGATGAAGCTGATAATGACTCTTCCCTTGAGAATATAATCATAGCTGGCTTCTTAGTCTTCCATGTGACAAATGCCGGATATATTTCTGAAACCGAGGTCTGCTTTGCTCCAAAACCACCACCGATTCTAGGCTTTGTAACACGTATCTTTGATGGAGATATTCCAAGTGCGTGTGATATGATTCTTCTGCAATGAAATACTATCTGTGTAGAACTTACAACATGAAGTCTTCCATAAGTATCGATTGTACAGAATGTCCTGAAGGTCTCCATCATACTCTGCTGGCATGCCTTTGTATGATATGTCCTGTCAATTACAATATCACACTCGTCTAGTACCTTATCGATATCTCCGTTGCCGCTCTCATCATGCGCACACAGATTTCTTTTATTATCAGCTCCAACCGGACACATTGCTTCCCAGTTATCCTCTGGATGTACAAGAATCTCATTATCCTTTGCCTTAGTGAAGTCAAGCAATGGTTCAAGTACCTCATACTCTGCCTTAATAAGCTTCATTGCCTTATCAACACAGCGCTCATCCACTCCCGCAACAATCGCAACCGGATCACCTATGAATCTTACATGTTTATCAAGAATAAGCCTGTCATAAGGACTTGGCTCAGGATACGTCTGACCGGCACAGGTAAAACGCTTCATATTCTGGTCAACATCCTTATATGTATATATTGCCTCTATTCCGGGTACCTTCATTGCAATATCTGTATTAATGCTCTTAACATATGCGTTGGCATATGGTGAACGCAGAAGCTTTACAACAAGACAATCCTTTGGTGCAATATCATCTGTATATACTGGCTTTCCAAGAAGCAGCTCCATTGCATCCTTCTTTCTTACCGCTTTATTAACCGACTTCATCTATTCAGCCTCCTTTGCTTTCTTTGCCTCAAGGAAATTCATAATTCCTCTTAACTGGCCTTCATACCCTGAACATCTGCACAGATTTCCCGAAAGGAATTCCTTAATCTCATCTTCATCAGGATAAGGATTCTCCCTAAAGAGTGCAATAGCATTCATAACAAAGCCCGGATTACAGAAGCCACACTGCTCTGCCCCCTGGTCAGCTATAAATGTGACGAATTCAGACGCCTCCTCCTGTAATCCTTCGAGTGTTGTAACGCTGCATTTATCTGCTCTTGCTGCAAGAACTGAACATGAAAGGACAGGCTTATCATTAAGAAATACTGTACATAAGCCACAGTTAGATGTTTCACAGCCACATTTTACGCTGTAACAGCCATGCTCTCTCACGAATTCATAGAGTGTCATGTCTGCCGTAATATCTGCTTTAACAGATTTTCCATTCAACTTAATATCAACTAACATATATTCTCCAATCCGTAATCACCAATTAATCTCTGTTAATATTCTGAAGTGCCCTGCCTGCTAGAACGCCTGCAAGATGGCTTCTATACTCAGCACTTCCTCTCATATTGCCCGCTGTAGGCACATTTTTCTTAACAAATGTACTGAATTCTTCTAACGACTTCTCGTTAATACCGCCTGCAAGTATTCCTTCTGTATCTTTAACAACAATTGCTCTTCCCGGTCTTGCACCTATGCAGATATTGCAGACTCCAGTATCTTTAAACTTTACTCCTGCACATGTAAGCACCGGCAGATCTGTTTCTGTTATTCTCACTGCTTCATAAAACATATTCACCAGTCTTTTCTTAACAATAATATTAACAACAATGTCCCTGTCATAATCACGGTCAGCATACTCAGTTAATGGAACAATGCCTCCCTTGTATAGTTCTACATAAGAATCCAGTCCGATTAAAAGCGTAAGCACATCAGAAAATCCATATCTTCCATATATACTTCCACCAACTGTTGCAAGATTTCTGAACTGCACACCTACAATATGCCTTAAAGCCTCCTTAGCACAGCCATCTGTATATTCATTAAAACTCTCATGAACTTCTAACTGTCTTAATGATGTCATACATCCAATCTTAAATTCTTCATCTGATTCTTCAATCTTATCAAGTCCAAGCCCTGACATATCAATAGCTGTATTCATTCTGTTGTCGCCCATACGCATCCACATCATGCCGCCGACAATACGGTTAGCTTTCTTCTGATTAAGCTCATAGGCTTCTTCAAGGCTTTCTACTTTCTTATAATTCTGTATAGTAAGCATAAAAACTCCAATCTATTTATTAGTGATATGAACAACGGACGGTTGTGACGGGCGCAGACCCGTTACCTGCAGGTGATGACTCTCATGGCAGCTTAGCTTAGTGGGAGTAAATGCCGCCATCTGCAAAGCCTATTAGTGTGCAGAAAATCAAACGCGCTACGCTTGAACGAGATTTTCTGCACACACCTTTAAGCATATGGCGGCATAACTCCCACACAGCACGCTGCAAATCGAGCCCTCGCCTGCTGGCATCGGGTCTGTGCCCGCCACAACCTGTCTGTCATCCTTCACTACTAAATTGATAAATAATCTCATTCTCTTTCCTTATATAAATATAACGGCTTGTAAAACCCTTGTCAATCTGATAAAATTCATTCGCTACTATTTATGTAAATTAATTTGTTGGATAATTGTTAGGAAGTCAGCCACGAAAAATAGTTGAGTCCAACACAGGATGCTTTGGACTCAACTATTTTTCGTGGCGTCCGTTCTAACAAACCTCCACAAACCAATTCGCAGAAAGGATTTTAACATGAAGAATTTTAAAAGATTTACCGCCCTCTTTTTAGCAATGCTCATGCTTTTTTCATTAGCAGCATGCGGCAATTCTACAACTTCTGATAAGGGCACAGAAGAAGCTACTACTTCAGCATTTGACGTAATGTCACAGTTTAATGAGATTGGCGTAAGCTATCCTCTTACTGTTACTGACCAGGCTGGTAGAACCGTAACATTTGAAAAGGCTCCAGAAAAGATTGCATCATCTTACTACATTTCAACAAGCCTTCTTCTTGCACTTGGATTACAGGATAAACTCGTTGGAATTGAAGCCAAGGCTAACACAAGAAATATTTACAAGCTTGCAGCTCCTGCAATCGTGAGCCTTCCTAACATGGGAACAGCCAAGGAATTCAACACAGAAGCATGTGTAGCTGCTGCACCTGATGTTGTATTTCTTCCAATAAAATTAAAGAAAACAGCTGATACTCTTGAAAGTCTTGGAATCAAGGCTGTTGTTGTGAATCCAGAAGACCAGTCACTTTTAGAGGAATGTATAACTCTTGTTGGAAAGATTACTAACAATGTCGGTCGTGCTGAAGCACTTAATAATTCAATCAAGACATTTTTAGCTGATAACAAGACTAATGTTTCTGGCGAAAATACACCATCTGTATACCTTGCAGGTAACAGCTCTGTTCTTTCAACAGCAGGAAGCAAGATGTATCAGAATACTCTGCTTACTAACGCAGGTGGTAAAAATGTTGCTTCTGAGCTTACAGATACTTACTGGGCCAATGTTTCATACGAACAGATTCTTACCTGGAACCCTGATTACATCGTTGTCGCTGCTGATGCAACTTACTCAGTTGATGACATCTTAAGCGATGCTAATCTTGCCGGCTGCAATGCTGTTAAGAACAAAAATGTAGTAAAGCTTCCTAACGATATCGAAGCATGGGATTCTCCAGTTCCTGGAAGCTTCCTTGGAAGTATATACATTGCCTCTGTTCTTCATCCAGAAAAGGTTACTAAGGATTTCTATGAAACTTGTGTAACTAAATTCTATGAAAGCTTTTATGGATTTACACCTGCAAAATAAGGATGATTTATGTTCAAGAATATTAATAATTACCGGAACAAAATTATACTTTTATCAGTCATACAGGTACTGCTTCTTATAGTAGTACTTGTATGGTCTGTCATTACCGGACAGTATCCACTCACATTAAAAGGACTGCTGTCAGGGAACACTATGTCAATTATGGTCTTTAAAAGACTAAGACTTCCACGCGCCATTATGGGTATTATTGGAGGTTTTGGCCTTTCAATATCTGGTTATGTATATCAGATGATATTTAAAAATCCACTGGCATCACCTGATGTTGTCGGTGTTTCTTCCGGTGCAAGTGCCGGCGCAGCTTTGCTATAGTTGCGGTTTCGTCTTTAACCCCTGTTGTATCAATATCCGCATTTGCCGGAGGAATAATTGCCCTTATAATCACATTACTTGTGGCTTATCTTGTTCCCGGCAGAAACAGTTACACAATTGTACTTGCTGGTATTGCCATTCATTCTGTAGCACAGACAATTCTTATGTTTCTCAAACTTGCTGCAGATCCTGAAAAACAGCTTGCTTCTATTGAATACTGGATCATGGGAAGCCTTAACGGTGTTTCAAAGGACAGCCTTGCTATTCCTTTCTTTGTAACATGTGCAGGCTTTATAATCATGACTTTATTATACAGACAGATTCTCATTCTCTCGATAAATGAGGATGAAGCTGCCGCTCTCGGTGTCAATGTCACAGTTCTCCGTTTTATCATATTAATGATTGCAACGTTAATCGTATCATCAATTATATGTGTAACCGGACTTATCAGTTTTATTGGACTTATTGCACCTCACATTGCCAGATTACTCACAAGACGCAATGACAGATTCACATACATATCAAGCGGACTGGCTGGTGCCATCATCATGACAATTGCTGATATATTTGCAAGAAGTGTATCCTCATCGGAACTCCCTGTAAGCATATTTACATCACTCCTTGGTGCACCGCTGCTTATAATCCTGCTTATCAAAGCTAACAAAAAGGAGGTTGCATAATGTCCGATTTATTCAATCCAAAATTTTATGTTTCAGATGTATCAGTATATTATGGAAGCAAATGTGCTGTCCAGAATGTAAGCTTTAACATACATCCCGGACAACTCACAGCTATTATCGGCAATAACGGCTGTGGTAAAACCTCGCTTATAAGAGCTGTCATGAATCTTGTTAAACATAATGGAAAATGCATGCTTGGTGAAGTCCAGCTTGAAAATATGTCTGTCAGAAAAAGAGCCGGCATGATAAGCTACATTCCACAAAGAACCGGAATAAGCATAAGTATGACTGTAAGAGAAGTGTGTCTGCTCGGATTTAATCCACAGCTTCACATGCTTGAATCATATAACTCCGACATGAAATATCGTGCTGATAAAGCTATTGATTCCGTTGGACTTGCCGGATTATATGATACAGACTTTCTCACATTAAGCGAAGGCCAGAAGCAGTTATGCATACTTGCACGCACACTTATAGAAGATTCGGTGCTTCTGCTTCTTGATGAGCCTGACAGTGCGCTTGATTTTTCTAACCGTCATATGCTTATGAAACATATCCAGAATATTATTTCTGATAACAAATGTGCTCTCATGTGTATACACAGTCCGGAACTGGCACTTGAGTACTGCGACAGGATTCTTCTTATGAAAGATGGAAAAATTGTTTCAGATATTGATGTACATGCAGCCAGTCTTTCAGAAATCAATGAAAAAATGTCTCTTATATATGATAATATCAATGTTACTGAATGTACTGATACCAAGGGAAATGTACACAGAATAGTTCTTGCTTTGTAATAGGGGGATTTATGAATAATTGTTATTTGGATGCAGAAGCCGTAATTACATTTTTCAGGATGACCGGCAGAAAACACATTTTTATAACAGGCAGCCGCGGCAGTGGAAAATCTCATCTTGTTAATAATATGTTAAAACATATGTCCGATTCTTTCAATCTGTTACAGAGTCATAGAACGGATACGCCACAGGTTGTCATTAAATCTAATCTGGTTGCTGACAATAAAGAATTCGTAATTGGTGTACCCCGGACATCTGGAATTAATCCTGCATCTAAAGGCAATAATATGACAATTATTGAAGATGGATTTATTAATTGCGCAATTCCTGCCATTGATACACATCTTGATACAACTCCTGAAAGGTTATTTGTTATTGATGAGCTTGGTTATCTTGAAAGCTCTTGCATCCCATTTCAGAAGACTGTTGAAAAACTGCTTGATAATTCACATGTTTTAGCTGTAATCAGAAAACAATCCACAGAATTTCTAAACAGAATCTATAACAGGAAAGATGTTCTTGTTATTGATATTGACAGCACATTTGAAACGCTTTCTTGCATTATTATGGCTTCCGGTATGTCAAAACGTTTTGGCTCTAATAAGCTGATTACAGACTTTAATGGACGCTCTCTTTTTGAAAATGCAGTATCTATAAGCCATTTTGCCGACTTTGGTGAGACACTTGCTGTAACACGGCATGATGAAGTTGTCCATATATGTGAAGATAAAAATATACATTTTCTCCGACACGACATGCCATACAGAAATGAAATGGTCCGGCTTGGAGTTACCAGAATTCTATCAGATAACGCTTCTTCAGGTAATCTGCAGCCTCATGGAATCCTTTTCCTGCCATCAGACCAGCCGCTTATTACAAGGACAAGCCTGCAGCTTCTGTGTCTTACATTTCTTTATTATGATGATAAGATATGCAGACTTTCCTACAAGGAAAATGCTGGTTCTCCATGTATATTTCCTGCAAAATATTACGATGAGCTTCTAAACCTTCCTGAGAAAAAAGGCGGCGGGTTCTTAACAAAAAAATATCCCGCACAGGTTGTATTAGTTCCTGTACGGGATGAATATGAACTATATGATATCGATACTCCAGACGATATTACTCGTCTTTTGAAGTTTCTTCATTAGCCGGTTTGCTCTTAGGAAGTATCACATTAAGTAATATTGCCACAAATGCTGCAGGTACAATACCAGACTCACCAAACATAAGCTGTACTGCCTGTGGTGTATGTTCAAGGATTGCAGGGCTTACACCCATACCATAGCCTACACCAAGTGCAACCGATACAATAGAAAGCCTTCTTGCATCAAGCTGCTCCTTAGTGATAAGCTGGATACCACTTACAATAATTGATGAGAACATCATAACTGCCGCACCACCAAGTACTGACTGTGGCATGATTGATATTAATGCTCCAAGCTTAGGTATAAGTCCGCATAATATAAGGAATACCGCACCTGATGCAAGTGCAACTCTGTTAACAACCTTAGTCATTGCAACAAGTCCTACATTCTGGCTGAATGATGTATTAGGAAGCACACCGAACATTGCTGCAAGTGTTGAACCAAGACCATCACACATTACGCCTCCAGAAAGCTCCTTATCTGTTGCCTCTCTTCCCATTCCACCTTCCATAACGCCTGAAATATCACCAACAGTCTCTACTGCTGTTACAACAAACATAACAAGCACAGGAAGTATTGCTCTTAAGTCAAACACTGGCTTAACTGGCATGAACTTAGGAATCGCAATCCACTTAGCTTCTGCAACCTTATTCCAGTTAAGTACCCATGACTTAGTATATTCAACTCCCTCAGCATTAACTGCTGTATGTGGAAGCACACAGCCCATAATAGCTGCTACAATATAACCAACAATAATTCCAACAAGAATTGCAGATGAACTAAGATATCCCTTAGTCCAGTGCTTAACGAATAATATAACAATAAGCACAACAAATGCCAGGAAAAGATTTTCCAATGAACCAAAATCCTTAGCAGAGCTTCCACCACCAAATGAATTGATACCTACTGAGATAAGAGACAATCCTATTGAAAGAACTACTGTTCCTGTTACTACTGATGGGAAGAATTTTCTTAATGGTTTAATAAATGCTCCAAGTACAGTCTCAAAAAGACCACCTATAATAGATGCACCCATAATTGCACCATAGCTAATATTCCGCCACCCATAACCTTGGTTACACTGCTGAACACTCCGATAAATCCAGAGCTTGTACCCATAATAATAGGTACCTTGCCACCAACAGGTCCGATTGAAAACAACTGAATAAGTGTTACAATACCTGCAATAATCATTGCGTTCTGTAAAAGTGCAACCTGGATAGATGCATATTCGCTTCCTGCCCCAATTCCACATGCACCTGTAATAATAAGCAACATCAGCCTCATATGAAAAGGTCTAGGGAAAATCATTATGTAAGTACGGATTTTCCTTAGACCTTCCTCCTATATGACTAACGACTTACTCTCATTATCTTTGTACATCAAATGAAGCGTTATTCATAAGTCTCTTTATCTGAGAAACACTTGTGATGTTAGTATCGCCACGTATAGCGTGCTTCATTACTGAAGATGCAACTGCAAAGTTGACAATATCCTCATGCTTCCAGTCATTCTGCATAAGTGCATAGATAAGTCCTGATGAAAATGCATCGCCGCCACCAACTCGGTCTACTATCTCAAAATTAATTGTCTTGCTCTCATAGGTCTGTCCATCAGCATAATAAAAGGCCTTAAGAGAGTTATTACTTCTGAGTGTACATATCTTACAGTTCTTGCAATAGCCTTCATATGATACTGCTCATCTATTGCCTTAAATACTCTGTCCATATCTTTGAAAGATGGGTCCATTGTAAGACCATCTTTAACATCTGTTCCATCTTCTCTGTATACATGAATAGGCTCAATGCCAATAAGTACATCTACATATGGAAGATATCTGCTGAGTACATCCCTTGCAGTTTCAAAAGACCATAATGTACTTCTGAAGTTAGGATCAAAGCTTACTGTAAGTCCAAGCTTCTTAGCTGCCTTAATAGCCTTATCTATAAGACGGCGGCAGTTATATGAAAGTGCAGGTGTGATACCGCTTAAGTGTAACCAGTCATAATCCTTTAAAATATTCTCAAAGTCTACATCCTTATAATCATATTCAGCAAACGCTGAGCTTCCTCTATCATATATTACCTGTGAAGGTCTTACTGAGACGCCCTCCTCAAGATAGTAAAGTCCCATTCTTCCGTCAGCCTTAATAATATGCTTAGTATGTACATCATTAGCCTTAAGGTAGTTAATACAAGACTTACCAAGATCTGTGTTAGGTAATACTGTAAAAAATGTTGAATCAACACCAAGGTTTGCAAGGGAAACCGCTACATTTGCCTCTGCTCCGCCATAATTAACGATGAAATTGTGAGTTGTAACTATCTTCTCATAGTTCGGTGGTGATAATCTTAACATCAATTCGCCAATTGCTATGAACTTCATATGTGCCTCCATCTATCATTAAACTATTAAACCTAATATAAGTAATATTTTATATGCATTAACAATAAACTATATTTATTGCTCTGTCCAAAAAATAATACTCCATTAAATGATACTACGCAGCCAATAAAAATGCAAACTGTATTTTTAGCCTGCATCTGCTTTATAAGTTCAACCGCCTTTTTAGAATCCTGTATTTTCTGTACTGAATTGTTAGTCCTGATAGTCCGTTCCTTAACATCATTTATTATACGTTTAACATCACCGTTAATTACGCTCAGCTTTTCAAGTGTATCTGAGGCCTGATCGCTTGAATTATCAACAATCATTGTTACAGCCGTTCTCACCTTATCCATTGTTCCATTTGTCTTATCAGCAACCTCCTTAAGTGCATTTCCTGCATCAAGAAGTGCCTTTGCATTCGCTGATATATTTTTACAATTCAGTCTCCCTATGACTGACAATCTTACCTTCCTATAACCGTCATTGACTTAATCCACTTTCAAATATATAATTTTATAACACATATGAATTCGTTGATTGCTTTGCAATCCACACAATTATCATCATATATAGGGATTAGTGTGAAAAATAAGATTTTTCACACGCAAGATTTGTGCTTCGCACAAACTTGAGATGCGCTGAGAAACAGCGCAAGAATGGAGGATTTATTATATGAATTCACCTCAACAGAACACTGTAAAATGTGGCGGAATTAAAACATTAACCAGTCTGCCACATATCTATGCTATTGTTTTAATGGGATTATTTACATTTATTTTTTTAAGTATTGAATATATGTTTGTAAATGGGCTTTCTCTTCTTGTATCAGAACAAAAAGCCACTCTTTCACAGAATTATGTACTTGGTGTCAGTACAGCAGGTTTTTTATTATATCCTCTGCTTAAACATTTCTTAAGCAGGAGGCTTCAAAACATTCTGATGATTTTAGCAGCCTTGCTCTCTGTTTTTTTTACAATACTCATTACATGCAGTAAGTCATTTGAATATATATTTCACGCAGGAATTATTCTTTTTATACTTCTTGGTCTTGTTGGAAGTAATGTATACTATGTATCTGCATGTATGATTAAAAACCGTCATTTGGCAAAAACTGTCGGAATCTCATATTTTTTGGCATCCTGCTTCAGTTTATAAACCATAATGCTATTCATATAAAGATCATACAGCTTGTTATATTGTCAGCATCTATAGTGATGCTTTTTATCTTGTTAATATGGAATGAACATATTCTTAACCGGTATAGCTTGTATATCACTAGCGAATACACTACTGACAATATGATTAAAAAATATACAGATAATAATGTAGATAAAAATAGAGATAAAAATAGAGATAAAAAAACAGATAAAAATATAATAAAGGAAAATAAACATTACATTCCTTTATTTATTAGTATTGTAGCCCTTGTAATGCTGATGGCATGCTTATTCAGCACTCTTGATAGTGCAGTAACGCTTATCCATTCTGATGGAAGCATTGATATAGGGCAGGGTGCCAGAATTCTGCTGCCTCTCAGTGGCCTTGCTGCCGGCTTTATATTCGACATTAACAATAGAAAATATACCGGAATCATAATGTACTGCATAATGATTCTTTCAACCATGTGTATTGTGCTGCTTGAATTTTCCAAGCCTTTTACAGCTGTACTTATTGTTTTCTATCTGTCCGCTGGATTTTTTGCTGTTTTCTTTACATCAGAATTCATGGAGCTTTCCTGGTATGTCCGAATTCCTGAGCTTTGGGCAGGAATGGGACGTGCTGTTAACAATATTACAGCTGCTGTTATTGCCGGCTTTGTTTTACAGCTGCTTTCATCTGATAATAATCTTTTAAAGATTATTCTTATACTTGTTTTATTTGTTCTGGTAAGTATTATTTCAGTTGTATATACATTTGAAAAATATTATTTTATACAACAGTTTACTATGCGTACAGATGAAGCTGCAAATGAACATGACAAGCTGCAAATATTAGCAGAAAAATACTCTTTTACTGAAAGAGAAAATGAAGTATTTAACTACCTGGTTACTACTGAAGATAATATCCAGACTATTTCAGAACATATGCACGTATCAAGGCGTACCCTTGAACGATATATTTCAGCTATTTATGAAAAAACCGGTATTAAATCACGAGTTGGACTGGTTAATCTTTATAACAAATAATTCTTTTAATATTTATATGTCTTTATATCATCTGTTTTTCAGTTTTAGGCAGCGTGGCGGAACTCCGCCACGCTGTTTTAGCATATTGGCGGACTTCCCTTATATACTTTTTTGATAATGTTATATATAGTATTAACAACATATACAGCTGATATGTACGTAATATTATACGCTCTTTTAATTCTGGGAGCTTTGTGTGAAATACAGATTTTTGCACAGATTTTGCACAGAAATAAACAAATAAATACATGAGAATTATTATCAAGAAACAGGAGGAATGATTTATGGTGAAAAACAAAAAATGTCATATCAAAAAAATCGCCGCATTAGCTGGAGCAGTCGTACTCGCAGTATCATCCGCAGTTTTATATGCCGCACCACCGGTAAAAGCTGCCAACGGACCATGTGATACTGGCGATTGGGCTTATGCTTATATTAATGTCAGAACTGGAGAAGATAGTACTACTATATTTTCTTCAAAAGGAACTAATTCCATCGATGGAATGTCTTATGACAGACAAACCAATACGCTTACATTAAATAATTATAAAAACAAGACTGCTGGAATAGCTACTAATATGATGGGTGATGATTTCAAGATTAACCTTATTGGTGATAATGAAATCGGAGGTATAGGTTCATATGGTGATGCCTGGGGCGGTTCCATCAATATATGTGGTAATGGTTCCTTAGTTATTAATGCTGACAGGGCAAATGATTATGGTGTAGCCTTCTTTGCCGAAGGTACTAATTCCGTACTTTCAGTTGCAGACACCTGTAACGTCACCATATATTCCGGTTCAAAGGCAGTAGTGTATACAAGCGATAATCTTACTGATAAACCAATCAGAGATAATGGAACATTAAAGGAATATGTAACTTATAATATTTCACATCCACTGCAAATATCAAGCTTATATGCCAGGTATTATGAGTACGACCCATATACAACTAATACAGTATATAAGAACGAGGCAGATAATACTTCATTATATTATATTAAGGAACTGACACATGTTGAATCTGGGAAAGTAACTTATACAATATACAAGCTTACCACAAAGAACGCTCTGGGTGACGTATATTATGCTGACAAGATAGGTGAATATGATAATATCCCTGCTGGATATACTAAAACCACATTAGACAATCCTATTTCATATTATGAATCAGATGGCGGAAGTGGTGGAACAAGCCAGGTTATAAAATACAGCTACCAGTGAAAAATATGTATCTGCATATGCATATGAAAACGGAGAATCATTTTATAAAATATGTAAGCTTCTTGAAAAGCTTGGTGTAGATGAACGAAGCAATGATGAAATATGGCTTATTGATTATAGCAATCCTGTGACAACATATAATCCTGTATGGGGAAGTGATAATCTTCCAGACGGATACAAGTATGACGGAACAGAGATAGAAAGTCTTTATAATGTTGAATGTATAGCAGACAAGCTTACATTTACAGCTAAATCAGCCGGTGACAGTACAACAGACAACCCATCTGAAAAGCCATCCGAAAAGCCAACTGAAAAACCAACCGAGAAACCAACTGAGAAACCAGGCGATGAGAAGCCATCAGCTCCAGACCAGGATTCCAATAATACAATAGTAGATGTATCCGACGGCAGCACAACAATCAAGGTTGATGAAATCCGAAAGATTATAGAAGATAACAAAGCAAATGATGTTATTATCAAGTCTAACAATGATGTTACATTTACATTTGCCAAAGGAACTATGTCAGAAGTATCACAGGTTGCAATCTATGACTTTTCAACAGCAATTACTTCTGATATAAAAGAAGCTGGAAATATGCCGGCAGCTGTAACAGATGATATATTTGTATCTAAGATAGTATACAATTATTCTGGTGCACTTCCTGCAAAAGCAAGCATTAAGTTAAATGTTGGAAAAGCCTATGCTGGCCAGACACTTTATTACAGCCAGCTCTTAGATGATGGAACAATAATCAGCATGATGTCTGCAGTCGTCGATAATGATGGTTATATGACAGTAGAACAGGATCACTGCTCAACATATCTTATAACGAAACAGAAGCTTACAAACAATAAGCTGGAAACACCTAAGACAGCTGATAACAGTAATATTGCACTCTGGCTTACACTACTTATAGTTCTTTGCAGCAGCGCAACACTTTATACCTTTGCTGTAAAAGCTAAAAAAATCAATAGATAATTGAATGAATAATTAATTGATAGCTTAAGCTGTTATGTCATAATTTATACCAAAATACTACACCTTATTTTATAACCATTAGAAACTAAAAGTGGTTTAAAATGGTTCAAAGAGGTGTAGTATTTTGTTGCATTACCCCTTATTGTAATATATAATGTAATTAGTTTTTTACGTTAATTTTATATGAAGGTGAGTGCTTTTATGGACATTTACGAATCATTAAACTCTATACTTGTTACGTTGTTTAACGATATTATGAATATAGAGGAAAAAAGCTTTAATTACAGATGAATTCAAGGATATTTCCGTGACCGATATGCACATTATAGAAGCTATCGGAATAGGTGAGCCTGGAACCATGGGTACTATATCCAAGGCTCTTGGTGTTACTATGGGTACGCTTACAGTTGGCATTAACGGACTTGTTAAAAAAGGATACGTTATCAGAACACGTGGCGAAAAAGACCGCCGTATTGTATATGCATCACTTACTGATAAAGGGATTGCTGCATATAATCATCACAAAAAGTTCCACAAAGATATGATTAACTACATCACAGAAGACTTAAGCGAAAGTGAAGCCATTGCACTTACCAAGACATTTACAAGACTGGAAGAATATTTCAAAAGCTTCTAAACATTCTTTTTCTTAAAAAATGCTTTTTTATATTCTGTTGGTGATACTCCCTCTATCTTCTTAAACACCTTAAGAAAATATTTTTCATCATTAAAAGCACACTGAAATGCTATCTCTTTAAGTGAATATTCTGTAGATATCAGAATATTCTTAGCTTCGTTTATTCTTACTTCATTAATATATCTCTTTAGTGAAATGTGTGCTGTCTTTTTAAACATATTTGACAGGTAATCTGGATTATAATGAAACAATTCTGCAATCTTAGAAACTGTAATAGATTGATTATAGTTATTGTGAATCCATTTTTTAATATTACTTATTTCTTCTGATATATCTTTATTCTCCTGTTCTTTGAATTCACCTGATAACTCCATTAAAAGACATGTTAGAAAGTAATCCATAAACTTACTCTTAACCTGTGATTTTCTGAATGATTCATCCAACAGCTGTGAAAACAGAAGCTGTACTCTTTTACTATATTTTAAATCTCCATACTCAGGTAATATATAATTATCATCAGCTTCATGTTCAAAAAGTTTTCATGTCATCATCACAGACATATGATCCTTCTGGTACATAAAAATGTGTCCAATAATATTGAAGATATTCTGTTGAACTATTGTAACCATAATGAAGAGTATTGCTTCTTAATATTATATATTGATTCTCTGAAACTACATACTTAGTATTATCCTGTACTATATAAAGGCTTCCCCTTACAACTACAATAAGTACATATGAATCTATACATCTTCTTGGATGCAGAAAATTTCTGTCACGTACCAGCTGTCCACAAGATAAATATGTTAGTGGCTCATTCTGTGAAAAAAAACTATATATTTCATTTTGTTAGTCCTATCCTCTATTTCATATCTAAGTTTATATTTCAATATAAAGCTTATTTAAAAACATATTTTATGCCTCTTTATACATCTAAGTTTTTTTCACCATATATAAGTTTTATCAGTTGATATCAAGCTTTACTCATTAATATAATATATATAATTAGTAAAACTACTATGCACCTAATTAATCAGCATTATTTTACAATACTTCATATTAATAATAAAGGAGGTTCTTATTATGAACAAAGATTTTTACACACAATCTGTAAAAGATGTCAAGGTTAACGATGGTTTCTTTAGTCCTATTATGGAAACAACACGTACCCAGATGCTTCCATACCAATGGAATGCTTTAAATGATGCTATTCCAGATATAGAACCGAGCCACTGTATTGAAAATTTCAAAATAGCAGCTGGGATATCCCAGGGTGAATTCCATGGGAAGGTATTTCAGGACAGTGATTTATATAAATGGATAGAGGCTGCTGCATACTCACTAAAGTGGCACCCTGATAGCAGCCTTGAGAAACAGATTGATGAAGCAATCGATCTTATAGTAAGTACACAACAGTCAGATGGTTATATTGGCACATATTACACTATCAATGGTCTTGATAAAAGATGGACTAATATTATGGGAAATCATGAATTATATTGTGCCGGCCATATGCTTGAAGCGGCTGTTGCTTACTATGAGATAACCGGAAAGCGTAAGCTTCTTGATGCCATGATAAGATTTGTTGACTACATAGATTCCATCTTTGGACCAGAGGATGATAAGCTTCACGCTTACCCAGGACACGAAATAATCGAAATGGCTCTTATGCGCCTGTATAACATTACACATGATGAAAAGCACTTAAATCTCGCGGCATATTTTATAAATGAACGCGGAAAACAGCCATGTTATTTTGATGGTGAAATTAAGAAATATAATAACATCTGGAAATGGAAAGACAGCTACTTTAAATTCGATTATTACCAGGCAGGTAAGCCGGTACGTGGCAGAGGTGAGGCTGTTGGACATGCTGTAAGAGCCGTTTATCTGTATTCAGGCATTGCTGATGTTGCAAGAGCTTCTGACGATGAAGAATTGTATACAACCTGTAAGAAATTATGGGATAATATAGTTCACAAAAAAATGTTTATAACCGGTGCTCTTGGTTCCTCATCATATGGTGAATCATTTACCATAGATTATGACCTTCCTAATGACCTTGTTTATGGTGAAACATGTGCATCTGTAGCTATGGTGTTCTTTGCACTCCGTATGCTTAAAATGGAACAAAAGGGTGAATATGCCGATGTAATGGAGAAACTTTTATACAATGGAACAATAAGCGGCATGTCACTTGATGGCAAGAGCTTCTTCTATGTTAATCCTTTGGAGGTGTATCCAGAAAAGAATGAAAAGATTCAGGCTTTTAGACATGTCAAGGTTAAAAGACAGACATGGTTTTCTTGTGCCTGCTGCCCTCCTAACCTTGCAAGACTTGTTGAATCACTTGGTTCATATATTTATACAGAGAATTCTAACAGTCTGTATGTTAATCTGTATATAGGCAATCAGGCAAATGTATTTGATAACACTACTAAAATAAGCATGCACAGCAATTATCCATGGGATGGTAATATAAAGCTTAATATAGACAGTACAAGAAATGATATATGGAAGCTTGCACTACACATTCCATCATGGTGCCATAACTATACTATAAATGTTGATGGTAAACCAGCTGATTATACATTAAATGATGGTTATGCTTACATAGAGGCAAACTGGAACAATACACATACTGTTGAATTTAATATGGACATTACAGCACGTGTTGTACGTTCCAATCCTAAAGTGCGTGAGAACATTGGAAAAATAACTGTCATGCGTGGACCTGTAGTTTATTGTCTTGAAGAAGAGGATAATGGAAATAATCTCCACGAAATTGAAATGCCTGCTTCAACACAATTCAAGGAAGAATACCGACCTGATATGCTCGGTGGAATAGTAACGATATCCGCTACCGGACGTAAGATAAAAGAATCCGATAGTGATGATTTATATATTGACAATACCAATCCTGAATATGAAGATAAAGATTTACTCTGGATACCTTATTATGCATGGGATAACAGACATACTGGTGAAATGATGGTTTGGGTACGTGACTAATAATAAAAAAGGGGACACCGCACTAATTTTCTTAATGCGATATCCCCTTTTTGAAAGATTGTTAATCTTTCCGCCGGCCTGGCCGGCAATTATATATATGAGAGTTTTGGAAAAGTAAGCCTTATTATTTAGTTAACTCAGCAGTCTTATATATAAAGGTTACTGAGCTTTCCTTTCCATCCTTCTTATCAAGGAATGAATTATAATTCTTACCAAGCTTTATAACCTCCTTGATTGTATCTACTGCTGTATCAGCATCATTTCCTACCAGACTTGTTATAGCCTTTATACCAGAGGCGTTGAATTCAGCCATTCCATCCTTAAGGGTTATAGCACCATCATTAAGCTGTGTAACACCATCTGCTAATGTTGCTGATGATGACTTAAGTGTTGATGTACCATCAGCAAGCTGTGATGAACCATCTCTTAAAGCTGGATTGTTTGCATTAAGTGTTGCGAAGCCGTTGTATAACTGGGCAATACCTCCATTAAGTGTGCTGTTGTTTGCATTAAGTGTTATAAGACCGCTATCTATCTGGTCTATACCACCATTGATTGTATCATTGTTAGCATTAAGCTGTACAAGTCCCCCATTTATCTGGGCTGCACCGTCATTAAGTGCTTTGTTATTACCATTAAGTTCTGTAAGTCCTGTATCTATCTGGGCAACACCGTCATTAAGTGCTTTACTGTTTTCATTAAGCTTAACCACACCTGCCTGTAACTGAGAAGCTCCTGTATTTAACTTTTCATTACTGCTATTAAGAGTTGATACGCCTGTATCAAGACTTGCAATACCATTATTCAAATTATCATTATTCTTATTTAATTCTACTAAGCCATCATTAATCTGTGCTGCACCATCATTAAGTGTTTTATTCATGGAATTAAGAGTGTTAAGTCCATTACTTACATCTTCTGCTCCTTTTTCAAGTGCTTCTAGGGAATCTGTACTTGCTGCAAGCTGTGTTGCCACCTGTGAAAGCGCACTTGCTGCTCCCTGATTACCGGAAGCCTTGACTAAAAGTCCTAACTGGCTTGCATATAAGCCTGTCAGCTGACTGCCTGCACCATTCTTCACTACACTATTAGTATATGCTATAAGATATTTATTATACATTTCAGTAATCTTAGCTTCTATCTTTTCAGTTTCACTAGTCTTTGCAAGCACAGTAAGATCATCAGCTATTGTTATATCACTAAGACCTGCCTGAACAGCTGCTTTAGTAAGGTTTTCTACATCATCTTTAATATTCTGGTTCATTTTATAGGCAGTAATATTATTTTTAAGATCAGCAGCCATTTTTTCTGTAAGCATCTTCTTTAACTGTGAAACACCATTACTTACCTGTAAAGCTCCATCTGCTGCCTTCGTTACACCAGCTGTATAATCATTGATACCCTTTTTCAGAGCGGCAGCACCATTTCCAAGATTCTTAGCTCCTGTTGTGTATGCATTTATACCACTCTTTAAATCCGCAGTTCCTGATGCTGCAGCTGCTACACCAGCTGTATATGTTGATAGACCATCCTTAAGCTGTGTCGAACCATCTGCAAGCTGTGCTACTCCATCTGTATAGTCTTTAATACCCTTTTTGAGTGTTCCTGCTCCTGCTGAAAGCTTAGATGCTCCTGTTGTATATGCTGCAATACCTGTTGTAAGAGTATCAGAACCCTTTGCAAGCTGTGCTACACCAGCTGTATATGTTGAAAGACCACCCTTAAGCTGTGTTGCTCCTGCTGAAAGCTTAGATGCTCCATCAGTATAAGCTGTGATACCATCCTTAAGCTGGCCTGCTCCTGCTGCCAGTGCTGTTGCACCATCAGTATAAGCGTATATACCATTCTTAAGTGTTCCTGCACCATCATTTAGCTGGTTAACACCATCTGTAAGTGCTGGGATGCTGTCTGCAAGTGTCTGAGTACCATCCTGAAGAGTAACAGTTCCATCTGTAAGCTGGTCTGCTGCTGACTGAAGCTCATTCATCTTATCCTCAAGCTTTGCAAGAGAGAAGTCATCTACATCTACATCGTTGAGTACACTTGTAGTTGCTACTGACATAGACATATCAAGCTCAAAGTCATTAACATCTGCTGATATTTCAAAGTACTCCGGAATATCCATATCAAGGCTTTCACCATCAAACTTAAGGTTTAAAGTATCCTTTAAACCTGGCATGGTCATGCCAAGTGCTATTATATTATCACCAACCTTGCTGACCTTACCGTTAGTAACTTCTACATTACTGAATTTATCCGTTGGAAGAAGAGTTCCTGTGATCATTGTGAATGGAACATAAGCTGTCTGTGACTTTCCATTAACTTTTATAGTCTTCTTCTCATTGTTAGTGTAATCATATCTGATAGTAACCTTACCACTTTTGCCAATCATATCCTCTGGCTTTGTTTCTACACCATTTAACTTATAAGTAACCTTCATAGATACAGGTGCACTCTTACTTGAGCTGCTCTGGTTAGTTGTTGTATCACCGTTAGCATCTGTCACCTTTTCTGTTACAGTTACATGATCCTGTGTTCCATCTGCCTTACCAAACACATATACCATTTCGTCACGCGTATTTGTCTTCAATGTACTTGTGTTTGATACAGATAACTCATTTTTAATAGCATTTGATATTATGCTTTCTGTATTAGAAGCTGCCTCACTGCTTACTGCAACCTCGCTTGATACTTGATTATATGCTGTGTTTGTTCCACAGGCTGTAAGCGTTGATGCTATAAGAACAACACTCATTAATACTGAACTATATTTGAATAAAGTCTTCTTAACCATAACTATTCCTCCATTTTCTTACTTCCTGATATATTCTTATATCTGTTACGACATATACATCTTTGCCCGTTCATTCATCCATCTGGCTACATATCCAGATTCTTCTTAGGCTTAAAACCAAAGCTTGTATTGATAATGAGCTTATCACATAATACGAACAATGATGGAAGTATGAATATAACAACAAACATACTTATAATCGCGCCTCGTGCCATCAATGTACATAATGAACCTATCATATCAACTGATGCTATGCAGCCGACGCCAAATGTAGCTGCAAAGAAACCAAGCGCACTAACGATAATAGATGGTATTGATGCTGCAAGTGCTGTCTGTATAGCTTCCTTCTTAGCAAGTCCCTGGCTTCTTTCCTTCTTATATCTTGTAGTCATAAGAATTGCATAATCGACTGTCGCACCAAGCTGAATAGTACCAATAACAACGGATGCTATGAATGGTATCTGTGTATGTGTAAAATAAGGAATACCCATATTTACAAATATAGCAAACTCAATCGCTGCAACAAGTATAACAGGAAGAGATATTGACTTAAGTACAAACAGTATAATAACAAATATAGCTACTATTGATACTGCACTGACTGTCTTAAAGTCCTTATCTGTTATAGTTATAAGATCCTTAGTACAAGGAGCTTCTCCAACAACCATTGCTTTTGAATCATATGACTTTACAATATCATTTACCTTATTAATCTGATTGTTAATATCATCTGATGCTATCTTATAATCAGTAGCAATCATCATTATCTGATAATCCTCACCCTTAAGCTCTGATACCATCTTTGATGGAAGGAATTCCTGTAGGAATACCTGACTTAAGTGCTGTATCAAGTCCGAGTGCAAACTGTACACCGTCTACATCATTAAGCTTATCAAGCATTTCATTTGCCGTATCTGTAGACATATTCGTATCTGCAAGTATCATATATATTGAATTCATATCAAAGTTTTCTTCAAGCTTCTTGTTAGCCTGTGAGCATGCAAGCTCCTCTGGAAGCGTATCAGACAGATCATAATATACTGATGTATGGCTCTGTCCATATATAGCAGGTCCTAACAACGCAAGGAAGATAATAATAAATATCCACGAATGATTTACTATAAATGCAGCAAGCTTATCAAAGCCCGGCATAACATCTCTATGCATTGTCTTCTCTAATGCCCTGTCAAATGTAAGAATCAAAGATGGCAGTATAGTTACACATCCGATAACACCAAATATAACGCCCTTTGCCATAACAATACCAAGGTCAAGACCAAGTGTGAAGCTCATAAAACAAAGTGCAATAAAACCTGCAACAGTTGTTATAGAAGATCCGACAACTGATGTAAGTGTATTGCCAATGGCAACTGCCATCGCTTCCTTATGGTCATTTGGATACTGTGCCTTCATTTCCTTATAGCTGTGCCATAGGAATATAGAATAATCCAGAGTTACACCAAGCTGAAGTACCGCAGCCAGTGCTTTCGTTATGTATGAAACCTCTCCCAAAAGGATATTTGAACCAAGGTTATACACAATTGCCATACCTATACTTAGCATAAAGAATACTGGTACAAGGAATGAATCCATAAATATAGCAAGTACAATACATACCAGAACAACCGCTACAAGTACATAAAGTGGAGTTTCTTTCTCTGAAAGATTCTTTGTATCTGTAACTACTGCTGACATACCGCTTATGAATGCCTGACCTTCTGTTTCTTTTCTTATCTGTGTTATAGCATTCATAGTGTCATCACTTGAAGTTGTATTATCGAAGAATATAGCAAATAACGTTGTATCTGTGCTGTCATTCTCGAAATACTTCCTGAACTTTGAAGGTACCATTTCTGATGGAACATCCTCACCAACTATTCCTGTATAAGAAATAACCTGTGCAACGTGTTCTACATTCTCTACCTTCTTGATAAGCTTATTGGCAGCTTTCGTGTCCATATCCGGACAACCACCATAGCATAGGCACACCCTTATTGAAATCCTTCATAAGAATGTCCTGTCCCTGCATAGTGTCGATATCACTTGGCAGATAATACAGGATATCATAGTTAACTCTTGTATTAACATATCCAATTGCAGATGGAATAAGAAGCAGGATACTTAGAACCAGAATTGGGATTCTAAGCTTAACAATTACTTTTCCAAACTTTTCCATACATTCGCCTCATTTCTACGTCTGCGACGTCTTCTTATATTTTATCCACCTTAGTGATCAGCCTTAACAGCTCTCACAGATAAATATATTGATAAAAACTCTCAAATATGACTTGTGGTCATTTTCTTTACAAACGATATTCTAGCACAAAATGACTGATAGTCAATATCAAAAAATGACTTCAGGTCATTTTTTATAGATTTTTATTTTTTTCGTGTTAAAATAGTTACAGCTTAAAGAAATGAGGTTTTTGTATGGGAAAACTAGAAAGTAATAAACAACAAAAAAGAACTTCTCTTTTAGATACAGCATTTAAACTTTTTACAACACAGGGGTATCAAAAACATCTATTGCTGAGATATCACAGAAAGCAGGAATAGCCAAAGGAACCTTTTACCTTTACTTTAAAGATAAATATGACATCAGAAACAAGCTGATCTCTCATGAGGCAAGCAAGCTTTTCAAGAATGCTGCTACTGCTCTTAACAGGCACATATATGAGGAAACAGCTAAAAATGCTGCTTTTACAATCTCCTTTACTAATCAGATTGTATTTATTGCAGACCATATAATCAATGCTCTCAATGATAACCAGACTCTTCTTACTTTCATTTCAAAGAATCTGTCCTGGGGAATATTCAAAGAGGCTCTGACAACCAATGTTGCTGATGATGATCTTAACTTCAAAGATGTATATTACGATATGCTGTCCGAATCCGGACTCAACCTTAAAGAACCTGAAATAATGCTCTTTATGATAGTAGAACTTATAAGTTCTACGTGCTACAGCGCCATTCTCTACAAAGAACCTGCTGATATTGATACATTAAAGCCTTATCTTTATAACACTATACGGGCTATTATCAATGAACACACTATCAGCAATTAAATATAGTTTCTTCTTTTTTTCTACACATAAAATAAAAAGTTCAGGATAAACATCGACTTGATGTTTATCCTGAACTTTTTTCACGTTTATCTTTAGTTCTTCACTACTTCCCTCGTATATCACAGTATACAGACCCCCATCTGCATACTGTAATCCTGTTAACTTTTCTGCCAACCCTATATTCGGCTGACTGCAAAGCTTACTACTTTCTCATATTAAAATACCTTATTGCTTCAATTGAAAAGATTAACTAAACTCTTTTCTTCTTGTTATCATATACAACTACTGATAATACAAGTCCTGCTGCCATCATAGCTAATACTGCATATACTACTGGACGTGCTGTATCACCTGTTGTTGCGCCTTCACCTGATTCAGTAGATGGAGCTGTGGCTGCATCACCTGTGCTGCTATCAGCATTGCCATTATTAGTATTATCTGTTTTATCATCTGTAGATGGTGTTTCTGGTGTTGTTGGCTGTGTTGGAACTGTTGGTGTATCACCCTTGTTATTATCATCCTTACCAGACGCAACTGTACTTGGCTTAACTGATTTAGCCTCAGCACTTGTTACATCAAGTCTTGCACCTGAGTTAGCTGGTGCTGTCTCATTTAACTCAAGAAGACCATGCATATTGATTGTACCATCTTCATTTCTTGTTGGAAGAACTGAAGTATCTACATTTACAAACCAGTCTTTAGTTGCTTCAACACCTAAGTTATTATAAGAAGCACTTCCATTATAGATATAGTTATCCTCGCTATGAAGAGCAAAAGGAATTAAATCATCAAGTTTAGTGTTCTTATCATTGTTTAAAGAAATTAATCCCTTAACAACCCATTCTTTTCTGTTTGAATCCTTTGTATTAAGACCTACATTGTAAGCACTATTCTTAATAGAATTGTTGTATGATGTACAATCATATATCTTAATATCAGGACAACTGTTACTTGTGATTCCCTTAGCATGGTTATCAAATGTGATGCTGTTCTTAAGAACATGTCCACCCTTTAAGTAACCACCACCAAGCTTGAATCCGTTACCTTCACCATATTCATAGTTAGGATCTGTAATATCATCTGTTGTAAGCCATCCGTTGTTGTAAGCTACACAGTTTTCAATAGTTACAAAACCTATCTCACCTGATACTGACTTAGCATAAAGATCCCATCCATCATCAATATTGTTATGTGAAATACATCCGTAGAATCTGTTTCCGTTACCACATGTAAGCTTAGCTGCGAAACCATCTGCATCGTTACGTCCAGCATCACAGTTATCAAAAGATTCACAGTTCTTTACAAGGTTATCTGTTGGCCATAACTTATACTTAATACCAGTCTTGTTATCAGCACTTCCCTGAACGGCTTATCTGGATACCTGAATTAGCTGCATGTTCAACTGTACACATTTCAACGATATTGTTGTTACCACTAATCTGGATACCTACGCCTGATGAATCCTTAACATAGATACCATATACGTGCCAGTAATCACCAATGATTGATAAACTACAGCCTTCAAATACTGCCTTACCTGTATTCTCAGCAACAAGAGTTATCATTCTGCTTGCTGTACCACTTACGCTTCTCTGGATTGATATCCAATCCTTATATGTACCATCTTTAAGTACGATAGTCTGTCCTGGCTGTGCATACTGTACTGCTGTTGCAAGATTAAGTGGCTTAGCCTCTGTAGCATCACCATCTTTTTGTTCCATCTGGTGATACTATAAGAACACCATTCTCTTCTCCATACGTAGCACGCTTAACTGTTACATCACCCTTAAGTTCATCTGTAGATGTAATCTTATCACTTGCCTTTGGAGCATATGTATAAGATATCTTATTGTCACCAATATTAACTGATACATTTACTCTTGCAGCATCACCAGCTGATAATACTCTTTCTTCTGTCTTACCATCTGAACCTGTTACTTTAAGTGTACCATCACAGTTAGGAACATAGATAAATTCATAGCTTGCTGCACCTACTGTATTAGAAGAATATACTCTTCCGCTTGGTGTTATCTTATCGTCACCCTTATCATTAGATGTAATACCCTTACTCTCTGATTTAGTGAACTTGATGTTACTAATCTTAACACCAATCTTTCTACTTACCATCACACCAACAACAACTGTTCCATCTTCCTGTACTGATGTGAATGAATTATCTGTATTTTTAAGTTCTTCACCATTGCATACTGCTGTATATCCTTCATCTGTCTTCTCAAGTGAGAATTCATATGTTGAATCTGCTGCAAATGATGTAGCTGCCTTAAAGTCTTTCTTTGTAACAACTCTGTCAACACCATCATTATTAGATGAATCTGCTGATGTATAACCTGTTACATTTCTCATACAAGCTGTTTTTTGACTTGCTGCTATATACCATAGATGAAGCATAGTTGAAATACTTATGTACATAGTCAACCTTGCCCCAGTTGTTAATACCAAGTGTATCAGCTGCTACTACACCAAAACCAGTCTGGTTATCTGGTGTCTTAGAAGTATCTGTTACTGTAAATGTAGCTGATAGCTTAAAATTTTCTGTATCTGGATCAATCTTTGTATAGTAGTAAGAGAAACCATCTTCATCATCAGATATCTTACCACTTGTCTGTGAAGCAATTTCAATAGTTCCGTTTGTATTAGAAATATCTAAAGCTTCAACGTTGTTCTGCTTATTAGCTGTCTGTTCCTGTGAATCAAGATCATACTTAGTTACTGTTCCATCTTCTGCTGTAATAACCGCATTAGTTTTCTGTGCAGAACCTACTGTGGCTACATACCATTTCTGATCTGCATCCTTCTTAACTTCAACTGTTGCAACAGCATTAGCAACGAATCCATCGCTGTTTCTTATTGCTTCAATCTTAAACTCATAGCTCTTACCAGCCTCAAGTCCTGTTACTGTGTAATCTGCCTGGCTTGCTTTAAGATCTTTAACAACATATGTAAAATCACCTGTGCTTCCAGCTTCCTATAGCTTACTGCGTAGCTGTCTGCATCTTCAATATTAACCCAGTCAAGATATACGTTTCCGTTACCCTTATTCTGTGCCCATGTTATAACTGGCTTTCTTACTGCAAGTGTATATGCACCATAACTATATGCACCACTTGACTTATCAGCTGCACCAACTCTCTGTGCAACTGCTGTGAATGTATAATCACCTAACCAGAGTGGTGTAAATGTAACTGAATCTGTCTGTGCCTTAACATTAACTGTAGATACTTCGTATCCACCTTCAAGAATAGTAACCTTTACATTCTCAGCACCTTTAAGTTCATCTATAACTGATGTGAAGTTAACAACAAAGTTTCCATCTGCATCTGTTGTAACTGAATTGATAACAGGAGATTCTACTGTATCCCATGCAACTGCCTGCTTATTCTCTTCTGGATCATATTCTACCTTGATATCGTATATGTCAGCACCCTTAGCACTACCAATATAATATGTACCTGGCTTAACATTTTCTAATGTATATGTTCCTATCTCATCTGTTACACCTAACTGACCTATTGCTGTACCAGAAGTAACTCCTGTCTTAGCATATATAAGGTTAGTACCTTCACCAGATGCTCCCTTAGCTGCCGCTACAAGAGTAATCTTAGCAGTCTTTTCAACATTAACCTTAATTGTTGCTGTTCCATCTGCTAACTTAGTAGCTCCACTAAGCTGAAGCTTATTGTTATATGTAACACCCTTATATTCTGCTGGTGCTGCTAACTTAATAAATACATTCTTTGAACCATTGCCAGCTACTGTGAAGTAACCATCTGTTCCTACTGGTGTATCTGCTGTTACCTTGAACTTGCCATCTTCACCTGCATTAGAAACATCAAGGTCATTAGCGTTCATTTCATACTTCTCAATATACTTAACACTCATATTAAATATATCAAGACCATTCTTAGAACCAAGCTTATATGTACCAGCTGGAAGCTCTACTGTATACTTAGCTGCTGTACCCTTTTCAAATACTGCATCTGCAAGTGTAACTGTGGCACCGCCATCCTTAGCATACTGTAACTCTGGAACTCCTGAACCTTTCTGGGCTGCTACTAATGTAAGTCTGAAATCCTGCTTTGCTGTAAATGTGATAGCAGACTTTTCTTTTCCATCTGCGAATGATGGACTTCCATCTAATCTTAATGATGTTGTAAGTGTTTCCTTACCATAAGCTACTGACTGACCTGTAACTAACTTTGTCTTGTCACCATTCTTATATACATTAAAGAAACCTGATAATGTATCATCAGCTATAAGCTTACCATCAGCACTAAACTTTGATGCATCTACTGTTGCACCATCAACTGTATATTCTGGTAAACGGCTCTGAACCTCTACATATAAGAAGTTACCACCATTGTCACCACCAAGCCAGTACTAACCAGCTTCATCAAGATTAAACTCAATCTTGTTAACAATGCTTGTATCGTTTTCCATCTCTATAGATGTAGCCTTAGCCCCTGCTTTAGCATACAGGAATGAATGTTTATCTTTAACTGACTTTACTGCAACATAAGCTATAACCTTAACTGGCTCTGTTGTAGTAAATGTTATACCTGCCTGTCCTGTAGATGTATTTAATCCACCTCCAAGATTAAGCGCCTGTGAATATTCACCCATGTTACATTCAAGCTTATCAGCCAATGTCTTTAATGAGTTCTTACCACCCTTAGCAGCAACAGTGAAATAACCATCTGTTCCTACTTTAATATCTTCTGTGACCTTGCCTTCTGCGCCAAACTGCTCAGCTTTAAGGTCAGCGGCATCCATGACATAAGCCTTTTTTGCCACTGCTGTTCCTTCGCTTCCAGTACTTTCAGCTGCAACAACAGCCGCTGGAACAGAAGGGAACATACCTACCAACATAAGTACTGCGCTAAACATAGCGAATACTCTGTTAAAAGTCTTCTTCTTCATAACTTCCTCCTGATATATATTTGATTCACATTTCCAAAAAACTGTACAATATAAACAATTCCTCAATTAAAACAATCAATTCTTTAAATAATTATTATAATATTACCAAAAAAAACGCCTTTTCTTCTTTGTAACACTTTTATAATTATTTTTCTTTTACCTAATATTTTTTAGAAATATTTCACAAGTAAACGTTTTATATATTATTTATTATAATAAAGCAACCTATTTTGCATAAGTTTTGTAACAAAAATGGCCGTCGCAATAAGAAAAAAATCTTAATGCGACAGCCTCTTCTATTTTTTATTCACTTTCAAGCAGCTTATTGTATATATCCCTCTTAGATACACCTCTGTCCTTAGCTGCTGCCTTCATAGCTTCCTTCTTATCCATCCCCTGGTCCATATACATCTGTACATGCTCCATCTCAGACATAGCCTTCCACTTATCCTGTTCCTCCTGCTTTATCGCATCACGGCTCTTACCTGCGACAACAAGAACAAACTCGCCTCTTGGCTCATTCACTTCATAATACTCACAGGCTCCATCAAGTGGGTGCTTCATATATAATCATTGTTCTTGTTTCTGACTCAAGCTCTGAAAGTATGTCTTTTCTCTCATTTTTGTCCGATGGAAGAAATGCTTCAAATGCAAATCTTCTTGTAGCCTGTCCTGACATTGTAAGTGCTGTTATACAAGCTGCTGGTCCCGGAAGTGAAGTAACCCTTTATACCTGCCTGCCCTGCATTGTCGTTACAAGCTCCTCTCCAGGATCTGATATACCAGGTGTTCCTGCATCAGTTATAACGGCCACATTTTCACCCTTAAGCATTTTCTCAACTAGTGTTTTTGCCTTGTCATACTTGTTATACTCATGATAACTAGTCATTGGCGTATTTATTTCAAAATGATTAAGCAGCTTTATACTGTTTCTCGTATCCTCTGCTGCTATAACATCAACCTCTTTTAATATTCTTAAACCCTGAATGTTATATCATCAAGATTTCCTATAGGTGTTGCACACAGATATCAGCATACCTTTATCCGATTCTTTATATTTTCTCATTATCCATAAAAACCCTATCTATTCATACATTCCATATTAATAACCTTCAGTTATTATTTATATCCGTCATCCCAGTTCATTCTTTCATTCCATACATATCCAAGCGGTTCTTCAACAATTAATACAATAAATTTCCTCCACTTTAAGCCCACCTTTAACTGCCTCTATAAGCACCATATTGGCAGGCTTATCCACATATGGATATACAAGCCTCATTCTCTTCGGCTCAAGATGATACTTTCATAGTGTCAAATATATCAACAAGTCTGTTCGGTCTGTGAACCATATACATTTTCCCTTTGGATTTAAGACAACGGCTTGCTTCCCTTATAACATCATCAAGACTACACAGAAGCTCATGCCTTGCAATTGCCTTGGCACTGTCCGGATTAACAATACCGTGATTTTCATTCATATATGGCGGATTGCTCGTCACAACATTAAAAGAAGCTTCCCCAAATATAGTGGAAGCTTCCTTAATATCACCCTTAACAACACTGATTCTGTCCTCAAGATGATTAAGCTCCACATTTCTTCTGGCAAGCTGTGCGCTTCCCTCCTGAATCTCAAGAGCACTATATGTGCTACCTGGATTCTTAGACTGCATAAGCACCGGAATAATACCATTACCGGTACCCATATCCAGCACCCTGTCCTTCTTCCCTGCCCTGGCATAAGTAGACAACAGCACTGCGTCCATTCCAAAACAAAAAATATCTGTATTCTGTATAAGCTTTAGTCCATCTCTCATCAAATCATCAATTCGTTCATTAATCATCACTAATATGGGCTTTTCCTTCTTTTCTTTCTAATTCCTCAAGTGCCTTAAGTTCCTTATCATCATCAATGCGGACCTTATCAAATCTTCTTTTTCTCTTAAAACGAAGCTCCTCAACCGGATATTCCTTAAGTTCCTTTTCGTCATTATCATGAGTTATTAATACCTTAACTCTCTGCCTTAAAACATTGACACTTGAAACCTCACCAACCAGTTTATCTGGTGTAGTAACAGAATCTCCCACATTAGGCAGATGACTATTTAATTCCTCATATGTATCCTGCTCATTCTTTAAACAACACATAAGTCTTCCACACACACCTGAAATCTTAGTTGGATTAAGTGACAGGTTCTGCTCCTTAGCCATCTTAATAGATACCGGATTGAATTCTGGTAAAAATGTGGCACAACATAAAGGTCTTCCGCAGGAACCAATTCCACCAAGAATCTTAGTCTCATCCCTTACTCCAATCTGTCTTAATTCAATTCTTGTCTTAAATACTGCAGCAAGATCCTTAACAAGCTCTCTGAAATCTATTCTTCCATCTGCTGTAAAGTAGAACAGCACTTTATTATTATCAAATGTATACTCAGCCTTGATAAGCTTCATAGTAAGATTATGCTTTGCAATCTTTTCCAGACATATCTTATAGGCTTCCTTTTCTTTTTCCCTGTTCTTTGCTTCTCTTTCATCATCTTCTGGAGTAGCAACCCTTATAATTGCCTTTAGTGGCTGTACTAACCGCTGTATCTTCAACTTCTCTTTCTCCAAGTACAACCTGTCCATATTCAACTCCTCTGGCAGTCTCAACAATAACATGCTGTCCTGTTTCGACTGAATATTTCCCAGGTGCAAAGAAATATATCTTTCCAACCTGTCTGAATCTAACTCCAACAACTTTAGTCATTATATTCTCTAACCTTTAGTCAGTTTATTTGCATTTAATATGCGTTGAAACTTCCATAAAAAGCCACATATTCTCATATTGTCATATCCAATATATTACATCTTAACTTATACCTACATAGCCTCTTTCATAGCCATAATAAGAAGCTCTATACATAAATCAAAGTTAACATTAGCTTTGAGTCTTATTCTCACCTTATCTATTGAATTAAGTATATCCTGAATGCCCTCATATGACATAATCTGTGCCTGTGACTTAATAAGCGATATTTCATCACTGAATATAAGATAATTCGTATCATTTGTACTCTTAAACAATAATACATCCCTAAACCACATAGCCATAAGATCAAGATAATCATCTATTGTAAGCTTATAATTCGTTATGTCTTTAACTACAGACATAATCTCTGCTGATGACATCTCCTTAGCATTCTTTATAACATGCATGACATCCTGCTTAAGATGTGCAAACTCTGTACTTTCTACAATCGTTTTTGCACGTCCTATCTTTCCCTGTGCGAAATTCGCTGCAAATCTGCATTCATATTCTGATATATCATAATTGCTTTTAAGATATTCCTCTACAACACTATCCTTTATAGGTCTTAAATCAAGCATTACACATCTTGATAATATTGTCTGAAGGAATATATCTGCGTTGGTTGTAAGAAATATTACGATACCATAGACCGGTGGTTCTTCTATAGTCTTAAGAAGTGCATTCTGTGCTGCAACTGTGAGCTTTTCAGCCTCATCTATAATATATATCTTATATCTGCTTGAATATGGCTTAATCTGCATATCAGATATTATCTGGTCTCTTACATCATCAACACCAATACTTGTTGGTTTCTCATGCTTAACCCATATAATATCAGGCTGGCTGCCTGAATCTGCCTGTATGCAGGAATGACATTTATTACATGGATTAACTGTCTCTTCCATATTCTCACACTGCAGAGTCTTAGCAAATATTCCTGCTAACATCTTTTTCCCTGAACCAAGTCCGCCATTTATAATATATGCGTGTGATACTTTACCAAGCTTAATGGCACTCTGCATATGCTCTTTAATTGTTTCATATCCATAAATATCTGAAAAACTACTCATTTTGTTTATTCCTGCATCTTTCTACTTCTTTCTTATATGACTATGCTTATTATATGACTATGCTTATGCTGTGATATCAAGTAAGAAGCCCCCTTATATCATCTATCCTTCCAACGATTTCAAGGTGATTCTTTTCTTCTTTAACAAGTTCACCTGGCAAGTTCATCAAGATTCTTATCAACAAGCTTGACTATGCCATATACTCTGTGACGGCCTCTTCTGTCAAGAAAGTTCTCTCTTGAAAACTTATGCGAACGATTAACTACCTCGTTTAAAAAAGCCTTTTACGAGTTCTCTGTACTTACGCATATCTTTAATATCCATATGCTTTGCAATCTTTTCACCCTGCTCGGTAATTTCCTGCATCATATTTCCCAATTTTTCCTGAAGGTCTTTCTCCTCAATATTGCTAATCAGTGTAAACTTAAAACTATCATCTGAACTTGCTGTGCTTTTCCACTCTGTATCTGAGATGACGCTTTAATATCATTAACTTTAATATCCATAGCAAACTCCAATCATATAACATATTATCATAAATACAGCATTAAAACAATCTTGTCTTTATTTCCGCTTTTATATTATATATACATTCATCAATTGAACCGTTATTACTGAATCTTTTAACAATACCAGCATTTCTTATATTTTCCTCTGAAAAATCAACGCTGTCAGCTAAAAATCTTCTGCACATTTCCTCGTAATGTGGAACATCCTGCTCCTGTTCTCTCTTAATAGCCCTCTGCAGTCTTAGTCCATCTTCTACTTCAATATATATCGGAAGCATACACTCTTTTCCAAAGTACTCCACGAATTTGTTATATGCCTCTATTGTTCCAATAACTATGTAACGCTTTCCACTTCCAGGCTCTATCTGACCATCATCTGCTGTGAAATATTTCCACTCTCCGTATACAGTCTGATATTTTCTCATTTCAATGATTTTATTATTTTTCTCAAACTCGCAGGCTTTGTTATCATCTACAAAATAATACTCAACCCCATCTGTTTCACCAGCTCTCATAGGGCGTGTTGTATACATGGTTATTGTACTTAACCCAAGTGTTTCATCCTCTATAAGTGCCTTAAATATATGATCCTTTCCACTGGAACTTTTTCCCATTATAAATGCTATTTCAGGCATACAAATGCTCCTTTACATCCCTCATTTTTTGTATTTTTATCGTTGCGGCTATCTTTTAAATTGTTTTTTAAACTATTTTTTAAGTTATCCTCTGAATTATATTTCAAATCATCATTAATGTTATCGTTAGTATAAGGATATTCAAGTCCATCCAGTTCAAGTCCAACTACTTCAAGGCCATTATCTATTGCTTTGCTTATTATATTAACGACATTTTCAGATATAATCTCACCAGGACAAAGAATTGGAATTCCAGGTGGATACACATATACCATCTTTGCACTTATTCTACCATACAAAGAGCTGTCATTCATCATAATTTTATCATATCCGTTTTTATCACCTTCATTTAAAGCTTTTGCTATACTCATTAAAGCTTCATTTTTAAAATCAGCTATATTTACTTTTATATCTGCTTTTTTAATTGATGAAGTATTATTAAATATATTGTAACGTTCAGCATAATTTTGATTATTATTTGCACTATTGTTTATATTATTGGCATTATACCTTCTATCTATTTCACACAATGCATTGTAAAATCTGTCATAATACTCTGCAGAATCAAATATTGATGTCATAGCTATGGCATACTTTAATGACGACATTTCAACCTGTATTCCATACTCATTTAATAATATATTGTA
>VOFC01001469.1_pt1 | contig 154136 bp, 171 predicted proteins | sample 5384161 | NCBI WGS metagenome assembly VOFC01 (sample SAMN12384722, study PRJNA508395) | human gut metagenome | isolation source: healthy gut B | host: Homo sapiens | reverse complement strand
ATTTTGCTGCAGGGCTATGCTCTGTGTCGCTTTTGATCGTGGAGCCCTCTGATCACTGCTTTCATCTGTCTGCGCAGAAATCCTTATCCGCTGGTATTCCGCTGCTTCAGCGCAAAGCGGCGTTACCGCCCTTCTCTGAAAGCTCCGCTGCCAATATGCCTCCGGTCAATATGCTGCTGCGAAAGCTGGGATTGAATAAAAACATCTCACTCTGTATCGACTCCCGTTGGGCGCAACCATCAACGTGGACAGGCGCTGCCATCACCATCACGATCATGGCACTGGCTGCCGCCAACACCCTGCATATCTCCGTCAGATGTCGACCGCCATCGTCTTAAGCGTCCTTGCAACGCTGGCAGCCTGCGGTGCCTTCCGGAGTAGCAGGTTCCTCTGCTTCTGGATCCCGCTGGCACAGCCCCTGTTTGGCATCAGCAACGATATCGCCATGCAGGTAGTCGAGTAGGTTTATCATCGGAGTGATCCAGATTCTCTGAAACCGCCATCACCTCTTCTCCGCGATGTTCTTTTCGCCGCAACGTCAGAATATAGAGAATGGATCAAAGAAGGACTTCTAGGATCCGGCAGATGGCTAGATAAAATTTATCAGATAAACTAAAAAGGTCCACTGGACCTTTGTCGTATGCTTGGCAAACAAAAAATCACCAGAATACGCCAGTTTGGTGATTTGTGCCAGTTAGCATACGACAAAAAGGTCCGTACTGACCTTTGTCGTATAAAGCTATAACAAAATCACCAGAATACGTTTTCAGCGCTTCTGGTGATTTGTTTAAAGAGATCCCGCCCCCAAGATCTTATTTTGTTGTAAGTGATGAGGAAAAGCAGCATTCTTTGCTTACTCTCCCAAGCTTTTCCTGATGATCCACGGTGCCGGCTGGGATTCGAACTATTTTTCGAATTCAGTCTGGAAAACTTCCACCTGGATCACACATCCACATCTCCGATTCCCCATTTTTTCACAAAAACTTTCATGCCTGTTGCCACTTGAAGTCCAGCGTAAAACCACAAATTCCATATTTGGATTTCTGTTTAACAGGCACTCCACTTCCTGTTCCATACTGGCAGATGCCACCAGCATCGTCATTATCCGGAACCGGCAGATTTTTTATGTTTTCGTCATCCACATGATCGATGATCTCCACGTTCAGCCCAAACTGGCTGACATTCTTCATGGTAGCCCGGTCTTTATGATTATACTCCCTACTGCGATCACGGTTCCTTTTCTCCGTTCATAATAGCTGCTTCAACCGCGATCGATTCTCCCGAGATAATACACAGATTTTTCCTTCGAAAAGCGAGGTCGGTGGTCTGGCGGGGCTCGATGAGGAATCGGGACGCGGGCAGATCGTGCGCTTGGGCGGCGAGGACACTGCCGGTGTGCCCGATCGTATCGATATCGACTGCGCCGCCGCCACCGGCTCCGAGTTCGGTCGCGTGGGCATCCTGCGGCTCGATGATGGGGCGGAGTTCTACGCGAATATTCGCCCGGGGAATAACGGTGCAAGGGGTAGCTAATATGGGACGGGGCCTTTTTTTACAGACTACTTTTGCCCTTCTGCCCCTGCAAATTGATTTTTTTTCAGGGACGGGGATTAGATAATCATTTGGCTGCACGCTGGCTAAGTGAGTAGACTTTTTTGGAAATGCCGAGCACCCAACATATTTGCCTCAATAAAACCGCAGGTCACGGACTTGTGCTTTGTCGGTGTGGTCCGGGATTCGGTAAAAGTCTACTCACTTAGTTTTGCGTGTCCGGCAACGAGACCCCAGCCGGGGTGATTCCACCGCAAATTAGCTGCTCCCATCGCCGCAATTAGGCGCCGTACGGATTCCGGTCCCTCTCGATGCGTTGGCGGATGTGGGCGTACTCGATAATCAGTAGCACCAGGAGTAGGGCCATGATGGCTAGGTAGCTCACCACAGCGCCCATCAGACCCAGCAGCAATCAGGATCACCGGGAGCACCACGCTCACGGCAAAGCAGATCAGGTAGATCTTGGTGACGTCTCCAGCGTGGCGCAGCACCGTGATGATGGCGTAGATAAAGTCGATGGCCGCGGTGACGCCGCCGGCGACGACCATCAGCAGCGCCAGCGTACGGTAGCGTTCAAAGCTGAGACCGTACATAAAGCTCATGAGGGGGAATACCGGGACCTGCCAAAATGCGGCGCACGCGCCGGTGATGACCACGATCAGCGCCATAACGGCAACAATAATCAGGTCAAAGCGATGACGCTTACGAGGATTAGCCCAAATGCTCGACAAGCGCAGGAGCTGCGGTTTATAGACAAATCAATGCTCAACAGAATAGCCTGAGCTGGAAAAAACAGGGCATTAAAGTACAGCTGGTATTTGTAGGCCAGTGTTCCTTCCATCACAAACTTGGGCATGCTTTCGATAAGGTTGAACAGGAATAGCGCGCCAAAGAGTGGGCGCACTGGACAAACAGGTGGCCGACCTCGCGCAGGTTTACGCGGCGCGATTTTTCGGTCTCGAGCAGGGCGAGCGGCGCGGTGACCAGCACGAGCGAGGCGATTGCGGCGATGCCCATGGCCATGGCCGCGATGGGCATGCTGCGCGTGAGGAACAGCGCCACGCTAAAGACCGCGATGACGCCGACGGAGCGTAGCGTTTGGCTCATGCCAGCCAAGTAGAGTTTGTCGGCCTGCTGCAGGCGGCCTTCGTACACGTCGGCGACGCCGTCGATGACCTTATAGAGGTAGACGCCCAGGCCGATCGTCGCCATCTGCGCATCGTAGCCGCGGGCGCTGCTGTACATGAGCCCGCACGCCAGTGCGAGCGCTCCGCAGATCCAACGATTGAGCTGGTAGGAGGCGAAGGACGTCTTTTCGTCGATGTCCGAGACCTGGAAATTGCGCACGCCGTAGTTGCATGCGATCATGATGAGCGTGCCGGTGACAAAGGCGATGGAGAACTTGCCGGCTTCTTCGGCGCCCACGAGCTGAGTGGACACGATGGTGAGCAGCGGAAACGCCATGCCCCACACGGCGGTGCCGAGAGCGTTCCAAAGGTAATCGCGGCGGGTGGCGTGCTCCTCGTATTCCGCTTCCTGCATGGAGAAGCCGCCGCCGTAGACGGCACCGAGCAGACGGTTCCCCAAGCGTTGACCATGCGGCGGACGGGGCCGGGCTTGCGATCGCGTTCGCGCCGGCGACGTGTGGCTTGGCTGCTATCGGGCCCGCCGGCGTTGCGCTGACTTAGCTCTTGGATGCGTGCGAGCTCTTCGGCCGTGTGGGAGGCAGGGAAGAGGCCGTTCTCGATGCGGCCGCCCTGGGCCTTCGCGGCGCCGTCTCTCGATGCAGCGGGGTCGGCGACGCCATTGCGGCGGGCGATGGCGCGGCGGATGCTATCGAGGGGCGTGATACTCAAGGCGGTGTCCTTTCTATTGCTGCGCTCTAGTATAGACGCGACGGTGTTCGTTCGTGTTTTTGAACAGGTTGTTCGATAATTTCGGCGGCGCCATTCAGTAGACGGCATTTGGGGACGTTCCTTATGTGCCGGCACTTTGGGAACGTCCCTAAGTGCCGGCATCCGGGGTCGCTCCTTGGTTGTTGCCTGTTCAAGAGTGTCCCTAACGACTAGGCCGCTTGCCTGCGATTTTTGACCGTTGGGCGGGCTTGCCGCCCTTGCCGCAAAAAAACGTTTTTTGCATATCGGGTACAACGGGCTTTACGTGAGTAAAGTGCGCGCCGCGTCTACGTGTCGCGTTTTTAAAGGAGGCCCCATGCCTGGTGTTACCCCTGCAGAAGTTCTGTCCAACTTTGGTATTACGCTCGTTGAAGATCCCGCCGAGAATCAGCCCCGTCTGCTGGTCGATCTGCCCGCCGCGGAGCTCGTCGAGCACGCTATCCGCCGCGAAGAAGGCCGCATGGCATCCAACGGCGCACTGGTGATCGAGACGGGGGAGCGCACCGGACGTTCCCCCAATGACCGCTTTATCGCCGACACGCCCGACGTGCACGACAAGATTGCCTGGGGCGCCGTCAACCGCCCGCTTTCGGTCGAGAGCTATGAGACCATCAAGGCCGGCATCGTCGACTATCTCAACGAGCGCAACGTGTTCGTCACCCGCGGCATGGCCGGCACCGACCGCAACCATACGCGTCGCCTGCTTGTCGCCTGCGAGCGTGCCAGCCAGGCACTCTTCATTAAGCAAATGCTCGCCCGTCCGCTCGCCCGTGAAATCGCGCGCACCGGCGAGCCCGACTTCTGCGTGCTCGCGGCACCGGGCTACCAGTGCGATCCCGCCATCAAGGGCCTCAACTCCAGCGCCGCCGTGGTCATCAACTTCCAGGAACGCGTGATTCTGGTCGCCGGCACCGGCTACTCCGGCGAGATTAAAAAGTCGATCTTCAGCGTCATGAACTACCTGCTGCCCGTCGAGGACGACGTACTGCCCATGCACTGCTCGGCCAGCATGGATCCCGTCACGCACGAGACCGCCGTGTTCTTTGGCCTGTCCGGCACCGGCAAGACCACGCTTTCGGCCAACCCCACGCGCCTACTGATCGGCGACGACGAGCACGGCTGGTCCGACATGGGCATCTTCAACATCGAGGGCGGCTGCTACGCCAAGTGCGAGGGCTTGGATGCGTTCCACGAGCCCGAGATCTTCAATGCCGTTCGCTTTGGCGCCATCTGCGAAAACGTGGTGCTCGACGAGAACCGCAAGCCCAATTACGACGATATCTCGATCACGCACAACACGCGCGTGGCCTATCCCGTCGAGCATATCCCCAACGCGTGGACCAAGGGCATGGGCACCACTCCAAGCGTCGTGCTTTTCCTGACCTGCGACGCCTTTGGCGTGTTGCCGCCCATCTCACGCCTGACGGCCGACGCCGCCATGTATCACTTTGTGACGGGCTTTACGGCCAAGATCCCCGGCACTGAGCTCGGCGTCACCGAGCCCACGCCCACGTTCTCCTCGCTGTTCGGAGAGCCGTTTATGCCGCTCGACCCTATGGTCTACGCCAAGATGCTCGGCGAGCGTATCGCCGACGGTCGCACCCGCGTCTATCTGGTCAACACCGGCTGGATCGGCGGCGGTTATGGCGTGGGCCATCGCATCGAGCTTGCCTACACGCGCGCCCTGGTGGCCCGCGCCCTCGACGGTACCATTGAGGACAGCGAGTTCGTGCACGACGATATCTTCAATGTCGACATTCCCACTACGTGCCACGGCGTGCCCGACGGCATCCTGGTGCCGCGCCAGTACTGGCAGAGCACCGCGCGCTACGACGAGGCGGCGCACAACCTGGCGGTGATGTTCGAGGAGAACTTCGAGAAGAAGTACTCGCACCTGCCCGAGTCCGTCAAAGCCGCCGGCCCGCACGTTCAAGTACACGCCGACGCCCGTCATCGCGGCCGCGGGCTGCTGGGACTTCGCCACTAGCTTCGCCGTGAGTCCATATCCACCACAAAGGGGACAGACACCTTTGTGGTGGTTTTGCTCGCGTGGATGACTCGGGTTACAATACGCCTGACATATCGTCCCCTTCTCCGGATGGGGACAGCGCAAGCGTTCTTGTGACGGCACCGTAGGACTTTGAAGGTGGCCGTTGTAAGGGCGCTTTTTGTTTAGGCGCCCTCACTCGGGCGCGCACAATGAAGGGAGAGCGTATGAAGAGCTTTGTTGCCGAGGATTCGTTTTGGGAGCTGTTTCCGCAGGCGGCGGTCGGCGTCGTGGTCGTAAAGGGCATGAAGCCCGCGGCCCAGATTCCCCAGGAGGACGTGGACGCGATAGCGGCGCTGCTTGACCGCGCCAACATCGATGCGGAGCGTCATCTGACCAGCGATACAATCAGCGAGAATGCGCCGGTCAAGGCATGGCGCGAGGCCTATCGTCTGTTCAAGACCAAGAAAGGCGCGCGCTGCTCGATCGAGAACTTGCTCAAACGCGTGCTCAAAGGCAAGCCGGTGGGCCACATTACGCCCGCGGTGGATATTTACAACACGGTGTCGCTGACCTATGCGCTGCCCGTGGGAGGCGAGGATCTGCATGCGATCGAGGGGGACCTTCGCCTGAAGGTGACCGACGGTGGCGATGCGTTCTTGCCGCTTGGCGAGGAGGCGGACGATCCGACGCTGCCCGGCGAGCTCGCCTACATCGACGATGCGGGCGCTGTGTGCCGCTGCTGGAACTGGCGCGACGGCGTTCGAACGGCGCTGTCCGACGATTCGGCCGATGCGTTTTTGGCGATTGAGTGCGTAGAGCCCGAGCGGATGGGGGACTGCCAGGCTGCGATCGATCGCTTAGCCGAGCTGCTTGAGCGCTATCTGGGAGCGACGGTTGTCATTAAGACGCTTGTGACCCGCGACAATCCTTGCGTGGAGCTGTAGCGGCGCCTAGAACCTATTGATGCCCCAAACCACCACAAAGGTGCCTGGCCCCTTTGTGGTGGTTTTTATGTTGATGGGTTAACAAATAGGGTGCGCAGGGCTGGCGGCCGATAAGTACGGTTAAGATGTTTACCCGTTAGCATCATGCAAGCGAAAGGCGGTCGTCTCCCATGCAGCAGAGCGACGAGACACGTTTCGAGGACTTTGTCGGACTGATCAGCGGACTCTACAAGGAGATCCAGCGCATTAAGACATCTGAGGGCGCAAGGCTGGGCCTTAAGGGCTCCGACATTATGTGCCTGTACTATCTTGAGCGCAGCAAGGACGGTCTGACTGGTGCCGACCTCGCCCGCATGGCTGGCGTGACCCGCGCTGCCGTCTCGCGCACGCTGGCGCATCTGGAGGAGGGCGGCTACGTCGAGGTCGACGATTCGACCGATGCCGCCGTTAAGTATCGTGCTCCGGTTCGCCTGACCACGTTGGGCGGCGAGAGCATGAACGAGGCCGATTGCATTATTCGCGAGGTGCTCGACACCACCGGCAAGGCTATGGGCGTGGAGCAGCGTGAGCAGATGTATGCGTCGCTGCGTACGATTCTCAACACCTTGCGCGAGCTGTAGGGCCGCCTAGGCATTTGCTTCCAATTAACAACTGCATAGTCCCGTTTGAGTGCGTATGCCGTGCCGGGGCATTGCTGTCAAAATTCCCCGCGAGAGGTCCGCGAAAGAAAGGATTCGCTATGTCCATTCGTATTATTACCGATTCCGCGAGCGATATGTCGCCGGCTGAGCACCCCGCTCTGCGTGTTCTGCCGCTGTCCGTCACCTTTGGCACCGATGTGTACATGGATGGCGTCGACATCGATCACCAGCGCTTTTACGAGATGCTCGTGGAGCGCGATGAGCTGCCCAAGACCGGCCAGGTCAACCCGTACGCGTTTTCGCAGGCTATTGCCGAGGCGCGTGATGCCGGCGATGAGGCTGTGATTATTACCGTGGGCGCTAAGCTTTCGGGCACCAATCAGAGCGCCCGTACCGCGCTTGCCGAGGCGCCGGGCGGCGATGTGTACGTGGTGGATAGCAACAACGTCACTCTGGGTGAACGCATCCTGGTCGAGTATGCGCTGCGCCTGGTGGACGAGGGCCGTAGCGCGGCCCAGATCGCGGCGGCCGTCGAGGCCGTGCGTGACCGCGTGGTGGTTATCGGCCTGCTCGAGACGCTGGAGTACCTGGTTCGCGGCGGTCGCCTGTCTGCTGCTGGCCGGCGCCGTGGGTACGCTGCTCAACGTAAAGCCCGTGGTAGCTGTCGAGGACGGCCTTATCGTGCAGTTGGGCAAGGCGCGCGGTTCCAAGAACGGCCGCAACCTGCTGAACCAAAAGGTCGAAAAAAGTCAGGCGGCATCGACTTTTCCATGCCGCTGGCACTCGGCTATACGGGCCTTTCGGATGCGGTGCTCAAGAAGTATGTCGAGGACAGCGCGGCACTGTGGGCTGGCCACGCCGAGGGCGAGCTGCCCGTTCACACCATCGGCGCCACCATCGGCACCCACGTAGGCCCCGGCGCCGTAGCCGTAGCCTTCTTCCAGCCCGCCAACTAACCGACCTGCCATCAAAACCACCACAAAGAACGGGACAGGCACCTTTGTGGTGGTTTATGCTTTCCGGGTGGAAGGGAGCGAGCGATGGCGTCTGAGGGCTTTTTGAGCAGGTGTATGAGGTGGTCGAGCAGATCCCCGAGGGGATGGTCGCCACGTACGGTCAGGTGGCGCTGCTCGCCGGTCGCGCACGAAGTGCGGTACGTGGGGTATGCCCTGCATAGCAATCCGCGCCCTGGTCAGATTCCCTGCCATCGTGTGGTGTTTGCCGATGGCCGCATTTGCGAGGGCTTTGCGTTTGGCGGCCCCGATGCTCAACGTGAGCTTTTGCTAGGGGAGGGCGTGACGTTTACCGATTCCGGGCACGTCGATCTGGGTGCCTGTCGTTGGTCTGCCGGGCTGTAGCGGCTCGTTCGTGTCAAAACCACCACGAAGGCGCCTGTCCCCTTTGTGGTGGTTTTAACTGTAGGTTTACCGGGGCTAACTTATGGAGAAGGTGTGGCGGCGTATATTGACGCCAGAAAGTAAACCACGGTGAACTATATTGGTTTCAGCAAGGGAGCAGGCAATAGGCGATGAAAAAGCCTGCCCTGTTGAGTTTGATTCGCATCCCTCCCCTCTGTGCGATTCAACGGTGTACTTCGGGAACAGGCCCGCTGGCAGCTAACTGCCGGCGGGCCTGTTCCTGTTTGTCGAGGGGGTGCGATGGACGGAGTCGAAGCGGTCCGGCTCCAAAAAAGGCGGACGCCGCAGCGCCCGCCCTAAAGCAATCGAAAGCTCAAGCCAGCAAATCGCTCTAGTACACCATGCCCATGGCGTCCCGAACCTCGGCCAGGGTCTGCTCGGCGATCTCGTTGGCGCGACGGTTGCCCTCGTGCAGGACGTCCTTCACATAATCCAGGTCGTTCTCGTAGCGCTGGCGACGCTCGCGGATCGGTGCGAAGTACTCGTTGACGGCCTCGGTCACGTACTTCTTGAGCTGGCCGGAGCCGCCCATGCCGATCTCCTCGGCAATCTCGACCTCGGGCGACCGGTGCAGATGGCGGCTGTCGAAAGCAGGCCGGACACGCCGGGGCGGTTTTCGGGGTCGAACGTGATCATGCGCTCGGAGTCGGTCTGGCTCTTCTTGATGCGCTTGGCCGTCTCCTCGGCGGTCATCGAGATATTGATGGCGTTGCCGTAGCTCTTGCTCATCTTGCGACCGTCCAGGCCGGGAAGCAGCGGGGTCTCGGACAGCAATGCGTCGACCTCGGGAAATACCTTGCCGTAGCGGTTGTTAAAGCGGCGGGCGATGGTGCGGGTGAGCTCGATGTGCGGCAGCTGGTCCTTGCCGACGGGCACGACGTTGCCCTTGCAGAAGAGGATGTCGCACGCCTGATGCACCGGGTAGCTGAGCAGCAGGCCGGTCAGCGCGTGGCCGGACGCCTCCATCTCGGACTTCACGGTCGGGTTGCGGGCCAGCTCGGCCTCGGACACCAGCGACAGGAACGGCAGCATGAGCTGGCTTGCGGCGGGCACGGCGGGTGCGCGTAGATCATGGTCTTGTCGGGGTCGATACCGCAGGCAAGGTAGTCCATGACCATGTTGTACACGTTGTCTTGGATGTGCTCGGTGGTGTCGCGGTCAGTGATCACCTGGTAGTCGGCGATGAGCACGTTGGTCTTGGCGCCCATGTTCTGCAGCTCAACGCGGCCCTTGAGGGTGCCAAAGTAGTGGCCCAGGTGCAGGCGGCCGGTGGGGCGGTCGCCGGTGAGCATGGTGAACTTCTCGGGCGTCTTGGCCAGGCCCTCGCGAATGGCGTTGCTCTTTTTGCAGCGCGACTTCGTAGCTGTTCTCGTTTGGCATGATTGCTCCTAACGTATGTTCATGGGTCAAGATGATAACGCGTTTATTGGAGGGGTGGTGCGTAAGTAGGCGAGGGGCGGGAGAGGGGCGCGCGTGGTGCGGCATGTGCGATGGGTGCGGCGCGGCCGCGCTTGGCTAACGGCGCCTTGGCACATCCTCGGCAGCTTACCCTAGAGCTTGTGGTGGCGCTCTTCCTTACGTTCCTCGGCTGCCTGCTCCTCCTGCTTAAAAGCGGGGTCGTCGGGGGTACCAGCTCGTCCTCGTGCGTGCGCTTGTTGTAATGGTGGCGCAGCACGGGCTCAAACAGGTGCAGGTGCTTGGCGAAGGCCGCCGAGCCAATGGCGAGCACGGTAAAGATGAGCACGCGCATGGGGACCTCGACCTGATTGATCGGCGGCGGCGCCGGCCGAAAGCATAATGCACCAGGCGTAGATGAGCAGCACAGCCTGTTTTTGGTTGTAGCCTTCTTGGATCAGGCGGTGGTGGATGTGGCCTTTGTCGGCCTGCCCGATGCTAATGTGGGCGCGCTTGCGGCGCACAATGGCGCTAAACGTGTCGATGATGGGCACGCCGGCAACGATGAGCGGGATGATGAGCGAGGTGAGCGCGGCGGTGCGGCTCACGTTGAGCAGCGAGATGGAGCCCAGCGCAAAGCCCAGAAGCAGCGACCCCGAGTCGCCCAAGAAGATGCTTGCGGGGTTGAAGTTGTAGCGCAAAAAGGCCAGACAGGCGCCAAAGAGCGCAATGGAGAGCGCGGCGGCGTCGATGCGGCCCGAGAGAACGGCCATCGAGAACATCGTGAACGATGCGATGCCACAGATACCCGTCGCCAGGCCGTCAAGGCCGTCGATGAGGTTAATGATGTTGGTGAACGCCACCAGGTAGATCACGGTGATGGGGTAGGCGAGCCATCCGAGCATGATTTCGCCGGGGGCAAACGCGTTGACGATGACGCCGATTTTTAGGCCGCCCATGCAGGCGATAAGCGCGGCGAGGACCTGGCCGGCCAGCTTTTGCTTGGGCTTGAGCTGGAGGACGTCGTCGATGGCGCCGGTCGCAAAGATGACGGTAAAGGAGAGCGCCAGCATGGGATAGCTAATGTGAAGGCGCGGGTGCGGCACCAAAACGGGCGGCCAGCCCAGGTACCAGGTGCCTAGGATTTGCACAATGCAGGCAACGACCAGGCCCAAAAACACCGCCGTTCCGCCCAAACGCGGGATGGGCTTGGTGTTGATGCGGCGCTTAGAAGGATAGTCGACGGCATCGAGCTTAATTGCCAAGCGCTTGACCAGGGGCACCGCGAGGAAGGTCGTGATAAAAGCCGCCGCTGCCACGCATAGGTACGGTATGTAGCTCGGGGATGAAGCCATGAATCTAAAAACCGCCAAGCGTCGAAGGAAAAGGTCAAAGGTTGCTACGCGGAAATGGCATAGCTGTCCCATGATACTCGACCGAGGGGGGTGCGGAGGTTTGCACCGTGCGATTATCACGCGCATACCAGATATTGGGATGTTGTCGATGGCTTGTCGGGATGCCGGCGGGGATCCATATGGACTGTAATGGTGATTTTCGGCAAAAGAAAACCACCCCCACGTTACGAAAAATGAACCCACCTAAAACAGGTGGGTGCCCTCATCGACTGTTCCAGCGTCCTTAACAACGAAGGATACCTGTACTAGGTACGACTGTGTGGGCTCCCTAAATAAACGCGACGGTTCACCCAGTTGCTCCGCGGGGGGCGGAATACCACATCATAAAGCGGCACTTTATCGATTCCAGTCTTGACATTACAAAAATCGTGTCGGACGATTACGGCGCCTTAGGGACGGAGCCGTCTACGCCGGTCTGGCCCTTTACGTTTGAGCTGCTGAATCGTTGTTTTGGAGCATTTTTTTATGCCGATGTCGTTGACCGAACTTTTTCGCCCGCCTGCCATTTGTGTCCGCGCCGTTGCGGTGCGGCGCGCGATGAGGGCGCGCACGGCGTATGCGGTGCTAACGACACGCTTAAGGTGGCCCGCGCCGCGCTTCATATGTGGGAGGAGCCGCCTATCTCGGGCGAGGCCGGTTCGGGCACAATCTTCTTTAGCGGTTGCTCGCTTAAATGTGTCTATTGCCAGAACCACGAGATCTCGACGGGCAATTTTGGGCTTGAGATTTCGCCCGAGCGTCTGGTCGAGATTATGTTGGAGCTGCAGGACCAGGGTGCGAACAACATTAACCTGGTGACGGCGACACACTACGCGCACCTGCTGCCTGCTGCGATTGCCGCGGCACGGGCGCGCGGGCTGGCCATCCCAATCGTCTACAACACGAGCGGTTATGAGCGTGCGAGTGCCGTGTCGGCGCTCGGCGATCTGGTCGACGTGTGGCTTACCGACTTTAAATATGCCGATGCGGGGCTTGCACAGTCGCTCTCCCATATTAAGGACTACCCGCGTGTGGCCGTGTCGGGCCTGGCCCAAATGGCGCGCGAGATCGAGCGCCGCGGGGGAGAGTTGGTGGATGAGGACGGGCTCATGAAGCGCGGCATCATCGTGCGCCACCTGGTGCTTCCGGGGCATGCGGACGATTCGTGTCGCGTACTGGACCTAGTGTGGCAGACGGTGGGCGATGTGCCGATCTCGGTCATGAACCAGTACACGCCCAATGCGCTCATGCGCGAGCAGGGCGGCGACTGGCGCGTGCTGTGACGCGCGAGGAGTACGAGCAGGTGCTCGACCATGCCGATGACCTGGGTTTTACGACGATGTTCTGGCAAGAGGGCGGCGCGGTAGACGAGAGACTTTACCCCGGCCTTCGACACCACCGGCGTCCTCACCAGCGCAAAGTAGCGCGTTCACCGATGATTTTTCTGGGACGGTGATTAAAAAATCATCGAGAGGATCGCCTGCTCGAAAAGTAGTCAAAATAGCCCCGCTCCAAAAAGACTGGGTAATGGGCGTTGACAGTTGGCGAGCCGTAGGTAAAATATCAACTTGTCCTGGGGACGTAGCTCAGTTGGGAGAGCGCTGCCGTCGCATGGCAGAGGCCGAGGGGTTCGACTCCCTTCGTCTCCACCCTTGATTTGATAAGCCGCTGACATTGTGTCGGCGGCTTTTTTTAAAAGAAAGGGCTATACTATGGCCGAGCTTGAGTCCCAACCATTGTCCGACGAGGAGCGCGCTGAGTTGGAAGAGCTCCGCGCTGAGAAGGCCCGCCGCGAGGCTCGGGAAGAGGCCCGTCGCGAGCGTGAGGAGCTGGCTGCCCTGCGTGCCGAGCGTGCGAAGGCCGAGGAGGCCGCCGCGAACGCCGCATCCGCATCGGCGCCCGCGCCCGCACCCAAGCCCCCGCTGCTGCGAAGCCTGCACCTGCCGCGCCCAAACCTCAGCCTAACAAAGGCCGCCCGTCCCAAGTCCGTCGAGCCCAAGACCGAGCCGTGACGAGATGACCTTTGCCCAGCGTATGGTTACCTCCAAGGAGCCTACGGGCGAGAATGAGATCCCTGGCATGGCTCCGGCTCAAAAAATCATCATCGTGCTCGCCCTCATCGCGTTTATCGTCTTTATGGTTTACACGATCACGAGCAGCATGGGCCTGCACTAACCGACTCGCATCGGGCGTCATGTCCGCATGGGCTGCTCTGCTCTCGTCCAACCCTCAAATTCTGCACCACACATCCGAAAGGTCGCCCCATGGCTTTGACCGACATCTCGCATCCCACCGACATCGCAATGCTCACCGATCTGTACGAGCTCACTATGGCCCAGGGCCTGTGGGAGAGCGGCAAGGCCAATGATCAAGGTTGTTTTACGGCGTTTTACCGCGACCATCCGTTTGGTAGCGCGTACGCTGTCATGTGTGGCACCGCCGAGCTTCCCGAGCTCGTCGAGAATCTGCGCTTTACGCCCGAGGATATCGACTACCTCGCCTCGCTTGAGGCCCCTGCCGGCGGCGCGATGTTCAAGTCCGCATTCCTCGACTACCTGCGCGATTTTCGTGCGCATGTAAATATCGACGCCGTGCCCGAGGGCGAGCTCGTGTTTCCGCGCGAGCCCATGGTGCGCGTCACCGGCCCTTCGCTCGAGTGCCAGCTGCTTGAGACCGCGCTGCTCAACATCGTCGGTTTCCAGACGCTCGTCGCCACCAAGACGGCGCGCGTGGTGCTGGCCGCCGATGGTCGCCCCGTCGCCGAGTTTGGCCTGCGCCGTGCACAGGGTCCCGATGGCGGCCTGGCTGTTGCGCGCGCGAGCTACGTGGCCGGCTGCTCCTCTACGTCCAATGTGCTCGCCGGCCGCCGCTACGGTATTCCCGTCTTTGGCACGCATGCGCACAGCTGGGTGATGAGCTTCGATTCCGAGCTCGAGGCCTTCCGCGCCTTTGCCAAGTCGAGCCCCAAGAATTGTACGCTGCTTATCGACACCTATGACGTGCGCGAGGGCTGCGAGCATGCCATTACGGTTGCCAAGGAGATGGAGGCGGTGGGCGAGCGTCTGTCGGCTATTCGCATCGACTCCGGCGACCTCGCCAAGCTCTCCAAGTATGTTCGCGGCCGTTTTGATGCCGAGGGCCTGCCCTATGTGGGGATCTCGGTTTCCAACGACCTGGACGAGTACACGATTCAGTCGTTGCTCGACCAGGGCGCGCCCATCGACAGCTTTGGCGTGGGTACCAAGCTCGCGACTTGCTATGATCAGCCGGCGCTGGGTGGCGTGTACAAGCTTTCCGCCCGCCGTGCGAGCGAGGCAGACCCGTGGACGCCGGTGGTCAAGCTCTCCGAGCAGCCCTACAAGCGCACAATTCCGGGCGTGCAGCGCGTGCGCCGCTATTACGACGGCTTTGGCGGCCCGGTCTGCGACATGATCTATGACGAGGACCATCTGGCGGGGAGGGCGCCGCGCGCGGCAATACCCTCGTGGCCGTGAATGATGCCGCCCTGGTGACCGATGTGTCCGAACTTGAGTATCGCGAGCTGCTGGTGCCGATCGTGCGCGATGGCAGTGCGGTGGCTCCGCGTGAGAGCATCGAGGAGGCGCGCGAGCGCTGTGCTTGGGCACTCGACCATCTGGACGCGGCTTTTAAGCGCTTCCTGTATCCGCAGACCTACGTGGTGGGTATGGAACAGGGCCTGGCCCAGGTGCGCGACGAGCTCGTGCGCAAGAACATGGCCGCGGCATCTGCTTTCCCCTGGGCTCACTAATTCTTTGGGCGGTAGGAAAACGGAGTCACGCTCCCTTGGCCGCCGCTCGGCCGTTCGCTGAACAGTTGATTGGTTTGACGTATGACGACTTCTTATAAAACGATGGTGGTAAAGATCGGCTCGTCCACGGTGGTGGGCGCCGATGGCAAGGTCAACCGCGCCTTTATCGGCGGACTTGCCGATCAAGCTGCTGTCCTGCGCAAGCTCGGCTGGCGTCTGGTCGTGGTGAGTTCGGGCGCCATCGCCTGTGGCTATCCCGTGCTGGGCTTCGACCGCAAGCCGGTCGGTGACCTGCCGAGCTTGCAGGCCTGCGCCTCGGCCGGTCAGTGCATCATCTCGTCGGCCTACGACGAGGAGTTCCATGCGCGCGACTTACTCACCTCGCTCGTGCTGCTCACGCGTCATGACACGGCGCGTCGCACGTCCTATCTGCACGCGCGCGACGCCCTGCTGCGTCTGGTGGAGCTGGGCGTGGTGCCGATCGTCAACGAGAACGACACCGTCACCGTCGATGAGATCAAGTTCGGTGACAACGACACGCTGGCGGCGCTCGTGAGCTGCCTGGTTTCCGCCGACCTGTGCGTGACGCTGTCTGACATCGATGGCCTCTACACCGCCAATCCGCACGAGGACCCGACGGCCGAGTTCGTCCCGGTCGTGCATAAGATCGATGCCAAGATCATTGCCTCGGCGGGCGATTCTTCGACCTCGGTGGGTACGGGCGGCATGATCACCAAGATTCGCGCGAGCCGCATTTTGATGACGGCTGGCATTCAGAGCGTGATTTGCTCGGGCGAGGAGCCCGATGCGCTCGTGCGTCTGGCCCGCGGCGAGAGCGTGGGCACGCTGTTCGACCCGCCGGCTGAGCGCCTGGATATTGCGCCCCGCAAGCTGTGGATCGCGCTGGGTGACAAGGCACATGGCTCGGTAACGGTTGACGACGGTGCCGCGAAGGCGCTGGTCAGCCGTGGCTCGTCCTTGCTCGCGGTGGGTATTCGCCAGGTCAATGGAGAGTTTGCCGAGGGTGATGTGCTCGACGTGTGCGACCCGAGCGGCATGGTTGTCGCGCGCGGCATCGCCGAGGCCGATTCGGACGTGCTGGAGCTTGCTGCCGGCCGCCGCCAGGACCAGATCGCCGGCAACCGCCTGCTCGCAGACCTGGCCGAGAAGCCGGCGATACATCGGATAATTGTCTTCGCCTAACGTCGGCGATCGTATTTGCCTCGCCATTTTCATGCCAGAAAGACCAGCAAGTCACTGCCCTCGTTTCCCCGCAGCGGCTGTTCGGCTTTCCCTCGCCTGCCGGCACTTGGGGCGCTTGGGGACGTTCCTTTGTGCCGGCAGGTGGGGACACTCCTTTGCTAGAAGATCCGGCGCAGGTCTCCGCGGTTGAGGGCTTCGTCGAAGAGGTGCTTGAACACCACGCTGCCGTGCAGACCGTCGTGCTCGAACTCGTTGGTCACCCAGGCATGCGAGTCGCCCACGCGGCTGAGCGTATCGAGCTGCAACCCGAATCGACGTACATGTCGTCGAAATACACCGCGGCCTGGAGCGGCACCTCGTTGCACGCCAGTCGCTGCGGGTCGTAGATCTTGTCCCAGCTGGTGTCTTCCATCAGCAGGTCCATGGCGGGTTTGAAGGGCTTGAGCTCGGGCATCTGCTCGAACATCCACGGGAACATTGCCTCGCCGGTAAACATGAGCGGGCGCGCGCGGGTGTCGAACTCGGCGCGGTGTGCCTTCTCTTCGGCCGCGGCCCAACCAATGGGCATAGTGTCGCCGTCGGCGTAGATGAACTCCTGCAGTGTCCAGTACAGCGGGTTTGTACGCGTGTTGGTGCGCTCGAAGGCGCGCATCAAAAGCTGTCAGATACCGAGGCGCCGCAGGCCAGCGTGCCGTCGCCGCCGTCGGCAAAAGCGTGACGACAATCCAATGCATGCGCTCAAAGCTCGGCTTCATGCCAAAGTCGCTGCCCATGAGCTGCAGGCGCTCCACCGTCATCGGCGAGCCGTCGGGCAGCACGGGCTTCTGCGCCTCGAGCGCATCGGCCAGTGCCGCCACGCGCTCGACGTCGGCGGGGTAGCGGTCGTAATACTGCTGAGTCTTGGCCGCCATGCGCGGGAAGGTGTGCGCGTAGACCTCGCTTGCGCTCGCTGGCACGTGTGGAATGCCGCCGCAGGTAAAGCTCGCCGCCACGCCTTCGGGGAAGAGCGACAGATAGCTCAACGTCAAAAAGCCGCCGTAGCTCTGCCCGAGTGTGACCCAGGGCTTGCCGCCAAAGCCCACCAGGCGCAGGTACTCAAAATCGCGCACGATGGAGCTGGCGAGGTGGCGCTTGAGGAAGTCAGCCTGCGAGCGTGCGGCATCGGAGCCGGCCGCCGTCGCGCGCTCGCCCAGTGCGGCAATCGTGCGCCCGTTTACACAGCTGCTGCGCCCGGTACCGCGCTGGTCGGGCAGGACGACGCGGAAGTGCTTGACGGCCTCCTCGATCCAGCCGTCGCTTGTGGGCGACAGCGGACGCGGGCTCGCCGCCGGGGCCGCCCTGCAAAAACAGGAGCAGCGGCAGATCGTCGTTGATGCGGTCGGGCGCGCAAACCACGCGGTAGAAGAGCTTGATGCTCTCGGGCGCGCCGGCGATTGGTGCCGGCATGGCGCCGCGGCGCATGGTGCTGCCGACAGCCAGGAGCATTGGCTCAAGGCCGCGCCAGTCGAGGGGGACATCGATGCTGTGGTCCTCGACATAGAGTCCGGGGACGTGGTACGAAGTGATGAGGGCCATGTGATCTTCCGTTCGTTGCGGTGTTTCGGGTTGACCAATTCTACCGCCGCGGGCGAGGCCATGCGCAAATCGGCTACCATTGTTGCAAACTTCTAGGAGAAAGGGCCGCCCATGTCGGTCGATATAGCTACGTATGTCCACGATCTTGCCGTTGCTGCCAAGGCGGCGTCGGCATCGCTTGCCACGGCGAGCGATGAGCAGCGTCAGGAGGCCGTGCGCGCCATGGCCGCGGCGCTGCGCGATGGCGCCGACTCCATCGTTGCCGCCAACGAGCTCGATATGTCCGCCGCGCGCGATGCGGGTACCTCGGCGGGGCTCCTCGATCGCCTGCTGCTGACGCCCGAGCGCGTCGAGGGCATGGCCGCCGGCCTGGAAAAGCTCGCCGAGCTGCCCGATCCCGTGGGCCGCGTGCTCGACCACCGCGTGCTTGCAAGCGGCGTGGACCTGACCCGCGTGAGTGTGCCGCTGGGCCTGGTCGCTATGGTCTACGAGGCGCGCCCCAACGTGACGGCCGACGCCGCAGGCATCTGCATCCGTACCGGCAACGCCTGCATTCTGCGCGGCGGCTCGCTGGCCTATCACTCGTGTGCCATGATCGCCGAGCTGCTGGCCGATGCGCTTGAAGCCCAAGGCTTCCCGCGCGAGGCCGTATCGATGATCGAGTCTACCGACCGCGAGGCCACCGGCGCGCTTCATGAAGCTTCGCGGCGTTGTCGATGTGCTCATTCCGCGCGGCGGTGCAGGCCCTGATTCAGCGCTGCGTTCGCGAGTCGCTTGTACCGGTGATCGAGACGGGTACGGGCAACTGCCACATCTACGTGCATGAATCCGCCGACTTTGATAAAGCGCTCAACATTATCGTCAACGCCAAGACGCAGCGCGTGGGCGTGTGCAATGCCGCCGAGTCGCTGCTGGTCGACCGCGCCGTGGCCGACGCGTTTTTGCTCGCGGCTGTGGCTGTGCTGCATGACCACGGCGTGCTCATTCACGGCGACGAGGCAACCTGCGCCACATGCGCCGATGCCGGGACTTGTCGGAGGGCGATGACTACGTCGCCGCGACTGAGGAGGACTGGGGTCGCGAGTACCTGGCGCTCGAGATGAGCGTGAAGGTCGTGGCAAACGAGGACGAGGCCATCGCACACATCAACCGCTATGGCACCATGCATTCCGAGGCCATCGTTGCCGAGGACACGGACGCTTGCGAGCGCTTCCTGGACGCGATCGATGCCTCGGCCGTGTACGCCAACGCCAGCACGCGCTTCACCGACGGCGGCGAGTTTGGCCTGGGCGCCGAGATCGGCATCTCGACCCAAAAAGCTCCACGCCCGTGGCCCCTTTGCCGCCGAGGCCCTCACCACCTACAAATACAAGCTCCGCGGCACCGGCCAGGTCCGTCCCTAACGCCCGCGCAAACAAAAACCACCACAAAGGTGCCTGTCCCCTTTGTGGTGGTTTTAGGTGGCGTGGGCGGTTAGCCTGGAAGGTATCGCGGTCGGGGGCGAAGGACTGCATGGCCGCGATGGTGCGGTCGAAGAGCTCGGTGAGCTCCCAGCCGAACATCTCAGCGCCCTGCGAAATGACGTCGCGCGAGCAGCCGGCGGCAAAGCGCTTGTCCTTGAACTTCTTCTTGAGCGACTTGGTCGTAAAGTCCATAACGCTCTTGCTCGGGCGCATGATGACTGCAGCGCCGATCAGGCCGGTGAGCTCATCGCAGGCAAACAGGATTTTTCCATCTGCAGCTCGGGCTTTGGGCAGCGAGGTATTGAAATCGGACGTGTGCGTCTGGATGGCGCGAATGAGATCGGGAGACGCACCTTCGCCCCTTAAGAATCTCGTCAGCATAGATGGTGTGGTTCATGGGGTCGTCCTCATGCTCCTCCCAATCCAAGTCGTGCAGCAGGCCGACGATGCCCCAAAACTCCTCGTTCTCGGGGTCGAACTCGCGCGCAAAGTAGCGCATAGTGCCCTCGACCGTCTCGCCATGGGTGATATGGAACGCGTCCTTGTTGTGCTCATTGAGCAGTTCAAACGCGCGGTCGCGGGTGATTCCGGCGGAAAGCGGCTCTGCCATAGAGACTCCTTGTGCTCGTGGGTAACGATAAGAATGAATACTACTAGAACAAAGAAAACCACCACAAAGGTGCCTGTCCCCTTTGTGGTGGTTTTTTGGCGCGGTTGGGTTAGTTGAGGGCGGCTTGGGCTAGGCGGGCTTCGGCGTCCTCCTCGGTGACGCCCAAGGCCACAGCGAACTCCTCGATGGAGCGGCGCTTGGCTTCCTTGAGTACGCGCATGTAGTAGGAGCTGGGCTTTTTATCAGCTTCCTCGGCCTGGCGAATGCGGTGCATCATGGTTTTTGCCACGCGGACCGTCTCGGGGGCACCCAGCTTGAGCTGCTGCTTAAAGTGCGTCTCCTCGAGTGAGCTGTTGCGCTCGGTGAAGGTGTCGCACTCCAGCTCGTCATAGTGGCTCAGCAGGTGCTCGGCATCTTGCTGAGAGATGGCGGCGTGCAAACGATCGGCCTGCGCCACGGGGTACATGAGGATCGTCTGCGCATGTCCCTGCTTGGTCTCGAGCAGCAGCATGGGCTGCGGCGTGTCGTCCCTAAAACCGACGACGGTGCAGACTCCTGACCCGGATGAATGACGTGTTGACCGATTGAGAACATGCTACCTCCAACTTATACGAATTTACGTATGTCTAGAATAACACGCTGACGTGCGCAAACCCTTACTTTATGCAGGAAAAGCACACAACTCCGATAGGTAAGAGTATTCGATAACAGGCGCAGCTCATTCACACCTTTATGCATTTTCAACGCCTGCATAATCTGCAGGCAGACTGGCATCTTTGAGTGACTCCATACAAGCTGTAGTCAATTTTGTGCATATGCAATATCGATTGGCTTTACCCTGCGACAGTGCCCGTCGCTTGTGATAGAGTGCTACAAACTCTGGCTTTTGCCCTACGAGTGATCAAGAGCTCGGGGGCTTTAACACAAGGAGGATCTATGCCCGAGAAGATTGAAGAGCTGGTACGCGCTGCGCTTGCTGCGCCCAGGAGGCCGGCGACCTTTCCGCATTTGAACTTGACGATTGCGCTATCGAGCGACCGGCTGACACTTCTCATGGCGAGTGGACCTCTACCATGGCCCTGAAGTCCGCCAAGCTGGCCCACTGCGCCCCGCGCAAGATCGCCGAGGCCATCGTTGCCCATATGCCCGAGGACCCCGCAATCGAGAAGGTCGAGATCGCCGGCCCTGGCTTTATCAACTTCTACCTTTCCGTCGCCGTCAAGAACGCCATCTTCGGCGAGGCCCGCGAGAAGGGCATGGACTTCGCCAAGTCTAACGTCGGTGGCGGCCTGAAGACCCAGGTCGAGTTCGTTTCCGCTAACCCTGTCGGCCCCATGCACATCGGCCATGGCCGCTGGGCCGCTCTGGGCGACTCCCTCTGCCGTGTGATGGACCACGCCGGTTACGACATCCAGCGTGAGTTCTACATCAACGACCACGGCTCTCAGATGAACACCTTCGGCAACTCCATCAGCACGCGCTATATGCAGCTTGCCGACATCATCGCCAAGCAGGGCGTGGATATCGACGAGGCTCACAAGCTGCTGATCGCCGACCGCGACGCCTTCGTTGCCGATGAGAACGACGAGCATCCCGAGACCCATCCGTACCAGGACAACTTTGCCGAGACCCTTGGCAAGGACTCCTATGGCGGCGACTACATTATCGACGAGGCCGCCGAGTTCTGGCGCACCGACGGCGACAAGTGGGTCGAGGTCGATCCGCAGGAGCGCATGGAGAGCTTCCGCGAGCGCGGCTATGTGAAGATGGTCGACAACATGCGCGACCTCTGCCACGCCGTCAATTGCGACTTCGATCGTTGGTACTCCGAGCGTTCGCTGTACGTGAAGGACACCGAGGGGCGAGACCGCCGGCACCTCTGCCGTCGACCGCGCTTTTGAGAAGCTCGACAAGATGGGCTACCTCTACACCAAGGACGGCGCTTTGTGGTTCCGTTCCACCGACCTGGGCGATGACAAGGACCGCGTCCTGATCAAGTCCGACGGCGAGTACACCTACTTCGCCTCCGACGTTGCCTATCACTGGGATAAGTTCCAGCGCGTCGACCACGTCATCGACATCTGGGGTGCCGACCACCACGGCTACATCGAGCGCGTCCGCTGCGTCTGCGACGCCCTTGGCTATCCCGGCAAGTTTGAGGTTCTGCTGGGCCAGCTCGTCAACCTGCTGCGTAACGGCAAGCCCGTCCGAATGTCCAAGCGCAAGGGCACCATGGTGACTCTGCAGGAGCTCGTCGACGAGGTCGGCTCCGACGCCGCTCGCTACACGCTCATCTCCAAGAGCTCCAACCAGATGGTCGACTTCGATATCGAGGCCGTTAAGAAGCGCGACAACTCCAACCCGGTGTACTACGTGCAGTATGCTCACGCCCGCGTGTGCTCCATCCTGCGCCGTGCCGCCGACGTTACGCCCGAGCAGGCTGACGAGATGGGCATGAAGGCCGTCGCCGAGAAGGCCATCGGCGAGAACGTCGATTACTCGCTGCTGACCGACCCGACCGAGCTTGCCCTTTCGCGTAAGCTCAACGAGCTCACCGACCTCATCGCCAGCTGCGCTCGCGACCGCGCCCCGTTCCGTCTGACGCACTTTGCCGAGGAGCTTGCCGGCGACTTCCACAGCTTCTACGCTGCCTGCCAGGTGCTGCCGAGCGAGGGCCGTCCCGTCGACCCCGAGCTTTCGCGTGCCCGTCTGGCCGCTTGCGATGCCGTCCGCGTGACGCTCGCCCTGGTGCTCACCCTTGTTGGTGTCTCCGCTCCCGAGCAGATGTAAGCTGCGGGTCATTTAACCGTGTAGGTTCGGCTTTGCTGAACCCTATAAGCCCGATCTCCATGCGGAGGTCGGGCTTTTTGCAAACGCCGACGTATTGACGAATTTGGAACTGCTGGAAATACGAAACTATGCCGGTTTACTACGATGAATATGAGAAATTCCAACCACGCCAGCTTTTCGCAAAAAAGTGCAGGGCATCTACCTGCGGTTTTAGTTCAACAAGTTTCGGAGTGGTCGCGGTTGAGCGATTCATCGTAGTAAACCGCCATAGTTTTGGCGGAGGCAGTCAGATTTGTGGGTGTTAAACCAAAGAGTGCCCCTTTTGACTAGTCGTTTAAGAACGTTCCCAATGACTAAGTTGCAGGTGGCGGCGGTTGTGTTACACTAACGCTGCGTATATGACGCAATCATCTCGATACAGATCAATGATGTCCGTCGGTTTGACGGAACTAGACTGTTTAGCCGCCCTGAAGGTTTATGCAGGGAGCATGTGATCACAGGGCTTGAAAAGAAAGTTGAGCAAACACTGTGTCTGATCAACAGCAAGAAAACGAAATAACCACGACGCAAGCCGCTCCCGCTGCACCGGTTGCGTCGGACCAGGTCGCGGCGCCCGCGCATGCCTCGGCTCCTGAGACACCTAAGGCTGCTTCGACGCCTACGCCTGCAACGGCTGAGAAGGCCGTGCCTGCAACTGGTGAGGAGGCTGCTCCGGCAAAGCCCAAGCGTACGCGCCGCACGGCCAAGCCTGCTGCTGACGGCGAGGAGGTCACCAAGCCCAAGCGCCGTACCACGCGCATGACGCGCGTCAAGCGCACCGTTGCAGCTGACTCCTCGGCGCCGATTTCCGATGAGGTCGCGCAGGCACGTGCGTTGGCGCAGATTAGCGAGGCTCAGGTGGTGCGCGCCCGCCGTCGTGCTGCCGAGCGCGAGGCCGCGGCTCTGACCGAGCTTGCAGCTCCGTCTGTGCCCGAGACGCCTGCCGCCACCGAGACCCCTGTCGCCGACCAGCCGACCGAGAAGTCGGTACCGCGCACACGCCGTCGCACGGCTGCTAAGGCCGAGCAGGTTGCCGATCAGGTAACCCCCGAGCTCACTGAGGCTTCGGTCCGTTCCGCGGCAGGGGAGGGCACATCGCCTGTTGAGCCCGCTGCGCCTGTCGAGGCCAGCGAAGTTCCGTTGTCGATCCGGCTTTGCGCCCGCACCGTCGCGGTCGCAAGCCCAAGGCCTTCGTCGAGGCCGAGAAGGCCGCAGCCGCAGCCGCCGCCGCTCGGGATGCTGCGGCGACCGCCGAGTCTGCAACCGCCGCCGACGCGCCCGTCCAGGATGCTACGACTTCCGAGGCCGCTCCCGCCGATGTCGAGCCCGCCGACCTCCGTCCCGGTCGCAGCCGTCGCACTGCTGCTAAGCGCACGTCCAAGGCTAAGGCTGCCAAGAAGGTTGCGTCCGAGGATTCCGCCGAGACGACCGCCGATGCATCGACTGATGCCGCCGAGTCCCAGGACGTCGAGCAGCCTGCGTCCGAGAAGCCCAAGCGCGGTCGTAAGAAGTCCGCTAAGGCCAAGGCGTCCGAGCAGCAGGCCGAGGCCGAGCTGCAGGGCGATTCCAAGGCCGAGGCCAGCGATGATACTGCGGCTAACGCCGATGCCGCCGCAACCGATGGCGCCGCGCCCGCCGAGGCCGAAGACGGCGCTCGCCCCCAACCGTCGCCAGCACAAGCGTAACGACGAGCGCAACGAGCGCAAGGACGAGCGCAACAACGACCGCCGCAACCGCCAGCGCGATCGCAGACAGCGCAACAAGGAGCGCAATGCCGCCCCCACCGAGCCCACGCTTTCGCGCGAGGAGCTCGCGGCCATGAAGGTCGCCGAGCTGCGCGAGAAGGCCAAGGAGTTCGAGATCGAGACGACCGGCAAGAAGAAGGCCGAGCTCGTCGAAGAGATCTACATCACCGCCGCGAAGGCCGAGGGCTTCCGCGACATCAAGGGCATTCTGCAGATTCGCCCGGACAGCTCCGGCATCATCCACGCCCATGGCTACATGAAGTCCAACGACGACGCCTTCGTGCCCGCCTACCTCATCCGCTCCGCGCGCCTGCGCACGGGCGACGTCATCGAGGGCTCGCTGCGTCCTTCGCGCGGCGGCGACAAGCGCGCCGGCCTCGCCAAAATCACGACCGTCAACGGTCTGGACCCCGAGCAGATTCGCAACCGTCCCAAGTTCGGCGACCTCACCCCGGTCTATCCCAACGAGCCGCTGCGCATGGAGCACGGCAAGGACTCCATTACCGGTCGCGCCATCGACATCGTGTCGCCGATCGGCAAGGGTCAGCGTGGCTTGATCGTGTCCCCGCCCAAGGCCGGCAAGACCACGATCCTCAAGAAGATCTGCCAGTCTATCTCGATTAACAACCCCGAGGTGCACCTCATCTGCCTGCTCGTCGACGAGCGCCCCGAAGAGGTCACCGATATGCAGCGTTCCATCAAGGGTGAGGTTGTGGCGTCGACCTTCGACATGCCCGCCGACAACCACACTCGCGTGGCCGAGCTTGTCATCGAGCGCGCCAAGCGCATCGTGGAGCTGGGCGGCGATGTTGTGGTGGTACTCGACTCCATCACGCGTCTTGCCCGCGCCTACAACTTGGCGGCGCCCGCCTCGGGCCGCATCCTTTCGGGGCGGCGTCGATTCGGCGGCACTGTATCCGCCCAAGCGCTTCCTGGGTGCAGCCCGTAATATCGAGAACGGTGGCTCGCTCACCATCCTGGCCTCTGCCCTCATCGACACCGGTTCCAAGATGGACGAGGTCATCTTTGAGGAGTTCAAGGGCACCGGCAACATGGAGCTCAAGCTCGACCGCGACCTGGCCGACCGCCGTATCTTCCCGGCCATTGACCCCGTTGCCTCCGGTACGCGCAACGAGGATCTGCTGGTCGACGAGCAGATGCGCCCGTTTGTCTTTGGCCTGCGTCGCATTCTTGCCGGCATGAACAATACCGAGCGCGCGGCCGCGTCGTTTATCAAGGGCCTCAAGGGCACCAATACCAACCAGGAGTTCCTGGTTCGTTCGGCCAAAAAGCACAGCGACTACGAGCAGACGTTCTAGGTTGTCATCCACACGCAGCGATAGCCATCAATGCGATAAAGGGTCGGGGCTTTGAGCCTCGGCCCTTTTCCATATCGCCGCTCCGCGCTTATTTTTTAACCATAAGACCGACGAGCAGCAGGTTTCCCGTTTCAATCCGACATCGTCGCTTGCAATCGACGGGGCGGTTTCGCATAATAGCTTTTAAGCTTCGCGACGGAAAACGCAGATGAAACGAACCATATACCGTTGCTTTGGGGCATAGCCCCGCTTCATCTTCTCTCGCGCAGCCAACTGAATGATGCGATTTGGGTGCTGGAAGATGGGGAGAGCTCATGGCTTCTTCTGATGCAACACAACGAGCAGTCCTTGCCGGACTTTCGTGCGGGATCGGCCTTGCCGCTCCCGTGGTGATGTATGCCGCGACGCTGCCGTTTTCGTCTGTGAACGAGACGGTCGTGGCGGGTGCCGTGCCCTTTGCCGTGGGCGCGGTGGCGGGCGTGGGTATCTATGCCGCCTCGCTGGGTATCTCCGAGTACCGTGCGCAGCGTGAAGAGCGTCTGTTCCAGCCCGATGCCATGGGCGGTGCCGCCAATCTCAATCAGCATCAAAGCGAGTTCAAGACCGCCTCGATTCCAGCTCAGCAGCAGGATGCGACTCCTTACGCTGCGGCTTCTGCTTCTCAGGCTCAGGCGGAGCAGTCTACCTCGGCATTCCTTTCCGGCCTGACTGGTGCGTTCCAGCGCCGTCATGCCGATGATGGTGTCCCTACCATCGCTCGAGCCGCAGATGCTATGGGCGAGGCCGAGGCCTGGTCCATGATCGATAGCATGCTCGACGACGATTCGCCGGTCAGCTGCGACCCTGCACACTCGCGCGACGTCTATCAAGTCGCCATCGACGAGCTCACCAACGGCGGGCAGACCGGCTCCTTCAATCGCGACGACATCGCCGCCGCGGCGCGTGCCGTATCGGGCTCCCAGGCCGCTCCTGCGGGCAGCACTGCGGCTTTCGTGGCACTCGTTGCCAACGCGGCATCCAATAACGCCTACAGCGCTACCTCGGCGGACGCGAACGCTTCTGTCGACAATTCGTACGTTGATGAAACCATGACCGCGGACGAGGCCGTTGCCGCCCGCCGTGCCGCCGAAAGCTCGCTTTGGGGCGCTCCTGCCCAGCAGCAGGCGGCTGAGGCTGCGCCGTACAACGCAAACCTCGCCAGCATGCCTATCATCTCCGGTGCCGCGGACATCGATCTCGATGACCTCGATGAGCCTGCAGCCATCACCGCATCGATTGATGCCCAAGATCGCATCAACACCGGCGACCTTCCAGATGCCTCGCTCGAGGTTGATGTTTCCATGGCCGATTACTCGGGCCACGAGGGCATGTGGGCCGCCGCCACCGCGATTCTGGATGAGATTGACGAGCCCGCTCCTGTTGCAGCCCCCACTCCCGTCGCTGCCCCTCAGCCTGCTGTCCCCGCCTATGTCGGCCGTCACAGCGCTGTGTTCCCCGAGGATACTGCCCGTATCTCGCGCGAGAGCATCGAGCGGGCCGAGGCTATTGCCGCCGGCATTATGGAAAATCGTCGTCACGAGCGCGTCAATCAGATCCTCGAGGAAGAGATCGAGCGCCTGCAGTCCTCTACCGCCAAGCGTACGGGCCGTGCCTATCTGAGCGTTATCGAGGGCGGTACCGCCAGCTTTGCGCCGCTCCGCGCGGAGGCATAACTTCTGCATGGTTAAGATCAATCGAAAATGGGCGGTTGTAACCTGCCTGATGGCGCTCTTGATCTGGGGCAATTCGCTGGTTCCCGGCTCGGGGTCGGGCTCGCTGAGCCTAACGGTCATGGAAGCTATCCGCGGTTTCCTGCACGGCGTGGGACTTCCATATGAATGGGTGACCAACTTTGTTGTTCGCAAGTGTGCGCATTTTACCGAGTATATGGTGCTTGGCATTCTGGCAACGCACGCCTTTGATTTTGAGGGCCGGCGCACCTTTGACGTGCTGCTGCCCACGGCGGTGTTCCTGCTGCTGATTCCCTCCATCGACGAGACGATTCAGCTCTTTGTGCCGGGACGCGCCGGCATGATCACCGACGTGATGATCGACTGCTGCGGCGCGATGACGGGCGTTGCGCTTCGATATCTCTTACGGTCGCTCATATGCGCCAAAAAGGCTGCCTAGGACGTATGCTTGGTCCTAGGCGGCCTTTTTTATTTGAGGACTTATATGAGGCGTGGTGGCGTCGTTCCGTAGGTCGGATTTGCCGGGCGCGCCACGCCCTGTGGGTGCGTCTGCTACTGAAGCGCCTGTGCACCCAGGGCCAGGCAACCCATAATGCCCTGCTTGCCCTCGAGGCTGTTGTTGACAATGTAGTAATCGATGTCGTTGACCTCGGGCGTGACGATATAGCCGTTGAGCATCTCGGCACACTTTTTGCGTGCGAGCGGCACGATGGGGGTGTGGTCGGCCACACCGCCGCCGATGATGATCTTCTGCGGGGCATAGCACAGCGTGTAGGTCATGAGCGCTTGCGCAAGGTATCCGGCAAGCAGGTCCATGGCCTCCGGGTCGTCGGCCATCTCTCCGGCGCTCTTGCCATCCCAGCGCTTTTTGACGCCGGGGCCGGCGATGAGGCCCTCGAGGCAGTTGTCGTGGAAGGGGCAGCCGCTGTGCTCGCCGATGGTGTCGCGCGGGTCGCGCGTGACCAGGATGTGGCCGGCCTCGGGATGCATCATGCCGTGCACGAGCTTGCCGCCCGAGAGTACGCCAGCGCCCACGCCGGTGCCGATGGTCAGGTAGACCACATCGGTAAGGCCCTTGGCGCAACCAAACGTGACCTCGCCCAGGCAGGCGACGTTGACGTCGGTGTCGTAGCCGCAGGGAATATTGAGCTCGTTTTGGATAGTGCCCAGCAGGTCAAAGTAGCGCCATGCCGTTTTGGGCGTCTCCAGGATCTTGCCGTATTGGGGCGAGGCAGGGTTGACTGCGGTGGGGCCAAAGGCGCCGATGCCCAGCGCGGCGATGCCCTTGTCGGCAAACCATGCGTTGACGGCCTCAACGGTCTCCTGCGGGGTCGTGGTCGCGATCTGCTCGCGCTTTAGGACCGTACCGTCCGCATAGCCCGTGGCGCAGACCATCTTGGTGCCGCCGGCCTCGAGCGCTCCGATAAGTTGCTGCTCTTCCATAATATTCCTCTCACTGGGGACGAGTTGCTCCGTGACTAAAGTATAGAGCTCTAAACCATTTAAGAAAGCGCTATAGAAAGAAGCCTCGCAACGCGGCGGGCGGTGCGGGGCTTCTTTGGTTGCTTTAGTTGCCGGGCCGTCCTTACCCGCGCGGCTTTGATTTTATCACGTAGCGACTTGAGGTTCTCCAGCGCCGCGTTAAGCGTCTCGTCTCGCTTGGCAAAGTGGAAACGAATCAGATGGTTGACGGGCTCGCGGAAGAAGCTCGAGCCGGGCACGGCGCCCACACCCACTTTAGACGCGAGGTCTTCGCAGAATTCGAGGTCGCTGTCGTAGCCAAACTCCGAGATATCCATCATCACGTAGTAGGCGCCCTGCGGCACGTTATGCTCAAGACCGATGCTATCGAGCCCCTGGCAGAACAGGTCGCGCTTGGCGGTATAGAGGTCGAGGACCTCGTCGTAATAGCTGTCGTCGAAGTTGAGTGCGGTGACGACGGCTTCCTGCAGGGGGCGGCGGCGCCCACGGTGAGGAAGTCGTGGACCTTTTTGATGCGCTCGGTGATTTCGGCAGGGGCGATAGTGTAGCCCAGACGCCAGCCGGTGATGGAGTAGGTCTTGGACAGCGAGCTACAGCTGATGGTGCGCTCAAACATGCCAGGCAACGTGGCCATATAGACATGCTCGTGGGGCGCATAGACGATGTGCTCGTAGACCTCGTCCGTGATGCAGTACGCGTCGTACTTTTTGCACAGGTCGGCGATAAAGGTGAGCTCCTCGCGCGTAAAGACCTTGCCGCAGGGGTTCGAAGGGTTACACAGGACGATGGCCTTGGGGTCGTTGTCGCGGAAGGCAGCCTCGAGTGTCTCGCGGTCAAAGTCGAATGTGGGCGGGTTGAGCGGCACGTAGATGGGCTCGGCACCCGAAAGGATCGTGTCGGCGCCGTAGTTCTCGTAGAACGGCGAGAAGATGACGACCTTGTCGCCGGGGTTCGTGACCGTCATCATGGCGGCCATCATAGCCTCGGTGGAACCGCAAGTGACCACGATGTTCTCGTTGTTCGGGTTGATCGGCATGCCCATAAAGTGCTCCTGCTTGGCGGCAAGCGCCTCACGCATGGCCTGGGAGCCCCAGGTGATGGAGTACTGGTGATAGAGCGGCTTGGGGTCGCTGGCGATGGCGCTGAGGCTATCGAGCAGCTGCGCCGGGGGATCGAAGTCGGGGAAGCCCTGCGACAGGTTGACGGCGCCGTACTTGTTGGAGATGCGCGTCATGCGGCGGATGACGGAATCGGTAAACGTTGCCGTGCGGTTGGAGAGTTCTTTCATGCCGGTCCTTTCGAGCATTTGCAGTGGGGCAAGTTTACTCCTATGAAACCGGTGGGATTTGCCCGAAATGGATCCAAAAAACTCTTTTCAAAATTCTTGAAAATTGGGGCTTGCATCGCGTGGCGTTCCTTGCAATAATAGTCGAGCGCGAAGCGCACAGGACACGGTGGGTGTAGCTCAGTTGGCTAGAGCGACGGGTTGTGGTCCCGTAGGTCGAGGGTTCGAGTCCCTTTACCCACCCCAGTTCTTGCTTCGTGTTGATATCGGGTCGTTAGCTTAGCTGGTAGAGCAGGGGACTCTTAATCCCAAGGTCCAGGGTTCGACCCCCTGACGGCCCACCACACGATATCTCCTCTAAAGTCCGCCACAACGGACTTTAGCTTTGGGTCGTTAGCTCAGTTGGTAGAGCAGGGGACTCTTAATCCCAAGGTCCAGGGTTCGACCCCCTGACGGCCCACCAAAAGTATGTTAAAGCGACTGGCTTCGGCCGGTCGCTTTTTTTGTTGACCTTGCATGGGGTCGAACCCGAAAGGGCGCGTAGCTGAGAAAAACGCGTAAGCATTTGCCAGCGCAGCGCGCAAGGCGCCTTGGCGCCGCAGCGGTCGCCTGCGCAGCAGGCTGGCCCTCTGACGGCCCACCAAAGCAAGTTTAGACGGTCAACAAGAGTTGGCCGTCTTTTTTGTTAACTTCGCATGGGGTCGAACCCGAAAGGGCGCGGAGCTGAGAAATCTGCACCGTGATTCCCTTAGGGAAAACACGGCTAAAGCCCCGTAGGCGTGTTCTCCTTAGAGGAATCATGCTCACAGGGCTCGATGCATGTTGAAAAGTTGTGATCAAACTCAAAGTGAGAATCGATTTAGTCTGCTCGATAGTGCGATCCGAGACTTTCGGTTCGCTTACGCATGGCTTTGACCATTTCCTGTGCTAGTCGAATCTGCGATTGCAGGCGGGCGAGGGCTGCGACTTCGCTGTCCTGGGCTTTCTGTGTGCTCAAGGTCGCTGCCTCCGTTTTCAAGCCTTCAAGCTCGTGTAGTGCCTCGGATAGGCCTGTTTCGGTCCTGTTGATCATGCAATAGGTGCTCATCGTGTGCCTAAGGCTGTGTGTCAGGCGTTCGGCATCTGTTTTGGCAATGCCGTACTGGGGGAGGGCGATATCCACCTTCAGGGCTGTCTCAGGCTCTTTCTGCGCTGTGAGGGCTGCCGATGCGCCCGCGATACGTCCAAATACGATGCCGTTGGCGCTCGATAAGCCGCCGATGCGATCGGCGCCGTGCATGCCGCCTGTCGCTTCGCCACAGGCGTAGAGACCCTTAACGCCCGTGTACGCGGTCTTGTCGATCTTGATACCGCCGTTGGCGGCGTGGGCATACATCGCCACGCGCATCTCGTCGGTCGGCGCGATGCCGTGCTCGTCTTGCAGCCAGGTGGCAAAGGTCTGCACAAACTCTGGGACATCCTCGCGGGGGAAGTTGTAGTGGAGTGCCAGGCCTTCGACGCCTGCCTGATCGATGACGAGATCGATAGCGCGGGAGGCCAAGCGTGACGTGAAGGGACCATATCCAGAGCGCTGCTCGAGCAGGTCGTCTAGCTTGTCGTCGGCAATATCTGCCGGCTGGTCTACATGTACGTAACGCCAGGTCTTCTCGTTAAAGACAAGGTTGCGCTTGGGCTCAATGAAGCCGGGCATCATCTGCATGAACTCTATATTAGTAAGCGATGCGCCGTGCGCCAGTGCGATGGCCTGCGAGGAGCTGAGCACATCAGCCGAAGTGAGGCTGCGCTCGAACAGGCCGCCTGTGCCACCGGCTGCGATGATAGTGGCTTTGGTGGCACAGGGCACGATTCGATCTTCGGTGAGGTTGTAGAGCACGGTTCCGGTGATTCTGCCGTTCGTGTCCTCAATAAGGTCGATAAGCTCATGGCGGGGGAGCAGGCGAATGCCGAGCGACTCGATCCAGGTCGTCAGAGCGTCCTCAAGGGGCTTGCGGGTGAGACCGCGCCACATGCGAGTCTTGTGATCAAAGCAGGGGATAAATTGCTTTTTGTTGAGCACTCTCAGCGTTTTGCGGACGCTGGAGTTGGACGCCCAGATCCTGCTCGAGCCAGTCAATCGCCTGAGGAATGCCGTGGACAAACGTCTGGACGAGCGTAGGGTCGGCAACGCCGCCGCCCACGGCCTGGATGGTGTCGATGAGGTCCTGCTCGTCGTCTTCGTCGACGGGGCCAATAAGGCCCAGGCCCCAGGTTCCGGGGAAGAAGCTCGATCCACTCATAGTCTTGCCGGCGCTTGCCACAGTGACGGTTGCACCCGTGCGTGCCGCTTCGATGGCGGCGCAAAGGCCCGCAATGCCAGATCCAATTACCAGTACATCAGTCGATTTCATCGGATTCCTTTCTCGTCCGGCGCATTGTCGCACGGGTGATCGGCAATGGGGCCGCAAAGACTCGGCAAATCGGTAAAGGGCAAATATGGCAGGTGGGCGTCATGGACGCTCTGACGCTCCATCTCATCACATCTCGTATTTCGTCCCAACTGATATATCGGCATTGGTGACCCTGCGACAGCGCAAACAAAAGAGCCGCTACCTCGAGTGGTAGCGGCTCTAAAGCTCAACTATATGAGCATCGCGCGGGCGCGATTAGGCCTTGAGGGCCTCCTCGACGGCGACAGCGCAGGCGACGGTGGCACCGACCATGGGGTTGTTGCCCATGCCGATGAGACCCATCATGTCGACGTGCGCAGGCACGGAGGAAGAACCGGCGAACTGGGCGTCGGAGTGCATACGGCCCATGGTGTCGGTCATGCCGTAAGAGGCAGGGCCGGCGCCCATGTTGTCCGGGTGCAGGGTACGGCCAGTGCCGCCACCAGAAGCGACGGAGAAGTACTTCTTGCCAGCCTCGAGGCGCTCCTTCTTGTAGGTGCCAGCGACGGGGTGCTGGAAGCGCGTGGGGTTGGTGGAGTTACCGGTGATCGAGATGTCGACGTTCTCGTGCCACATGATGGCAACGCCCTCGCGGACGTCGTCGGAGCCGTAGCAGTTAACGGCGGCGCGGGGACCATCGGAGTAGGGGATGGTCTCGACGACCTTCAGCTCGCCCGTGTAGTAGTCGAACTCCGTCTTCACATAGGTGAAGCCGTTGATACGGCTGATGATCATAGCAGCGTCCTTGCCCAGACCGTTGAGGATAACGCGCAGCGGCTTCTTGCGAGCCTTGTTGGCGTTCAGAGCCAGGCCGATAGCACCCTCAGCGGCAGCGAAGGACTCGTGGCCAGCCAGGAAGGCGAAGCACTCGGTGTCGTCGGAGAGCAGCATAGCGCCCAGGTTGCCGTGGCCCAGACCGACCTTACGGTCCTCGGCGACGGAGCCGGGAACGGTGAAGGCCTGGATGCCCTCGCCGATGATGGCGGCAGCCTCAGAAGCGGTCTTGGCGCCACGCTTGACAGCGAGAGCGCAACCGAGGGTGTAGGCCCACTCGGCGTTCTGGAAGGCGATGGACTGGGTGTTGTTGACGATCTCACGCGGGTTGAAGCCCTTGTCGGTGCAGATCTGCAGAGCTTCCTCGAGGGAGGCGATGCCGTTGTCGGCGAGGCACTTGTTGATCTTGTCAGCGCGGCGCTCGTAACCTTCGAACGTAACAGTCATAGTTATTTCCCTCCCTTTCTACTCGTGAACCGGGAACGCGCTGGCGACGGAGTGAGTCCCCTCGTCGGTGCGCGGGTCGATGTACTTGGCAGCGTTCTCCCACTGACCATAGTGGCCCATAGCGCCAGCGATGGCCTCCTCGGGGGTCTTGCCGGCCTTGACGGCGTCGGTGAACTTGCCGAGGTTCAGGAACTCGAATGCGATGATCTCGTTCTTGTCGTTGAGAGCCATGCGGGTGACGTAGCCCTGAGCGAGCTCGAGGTAACGAGCGCCCTTGGCCTTGGTGCCGAACATGGTGCCGACCTGAGAGCGAAGGCCCTTGCCGAGGTCGTCGAGGGAGGCGCCCACGGGCAGACCGCCCTCGGAGAACGCGGTCTGGCTGCGGCCGTAAACGATCTGGAGGAAGAGCTCGCGCATAGCCGTGTTGATGGCGTCGCAGACGAGGTCGGTGTTCAGCGCCTCAAGGATCGTCTTACCCGGAAGAATCTCGGATGCCATGGCGGCAGAGTGGGTCATACCCGTGCAACCGATGGTCTCCACGAGCGCCTCCTGGATGATACCGTCCTTCACGTTGAGAGACAGCTTGCAGGCTCCCTGCTGGGGAGCGCACCATCCCACACCGTGCGTAAGACCGGAGATGTCGGAAATCTCCTTAGCCTGGACCCACTTGCCCTCCTCGGGGATGGGTGCGGGGCCGTGGTATGCACCCTTGGCAACGGGGCACATGTTCTCCACTTCCTGTGAGTACTGCATGCCTCTCCTCTCTATCGTGTTGGCGTCCCGTCTGGGGGTCGTGGCTGGCGATTGCCGGGCGACCCTTCGAAAGGGACATGACATGCAGCCCCTATAATACCGCGAAATGCACGGAATATTCGGCGAACGGCTCAGTTTTCGTAGCGAGAAGTCCGGAAGTTTTAATTGAAACGGTTTAACTCTATGTTCTGTGGTCGTGAACTTCCGTAGAGGGGGTCCGTCTTGGGCAAGCTTTTGGTCAGCTCTTCTAAGCGTTGCAGGGGTTGACCTGTTGCAACGGTGCCGTTCGCCGCCCGTTTACTGCCTTTGGCCGCGCGAGTGTATTGTTTTGCGTGAATGTTTTGATGGCACGCTTCAATCGTGCTGTATTGGATGGCAAGCAGATCCCGGTGAAGGGAGCGCCATGCAGCGCGTTTGGAGAACGGTTACCGGCTTTTACCATGTCTGTGCCCGCGGTACGGACAAGCAGCTCATCTTTGAGGGCGATGAAGACCGGTGGGAGTTTTTGGAGCTGATGCGCGAGTGCTGCCGCGAGGAGGGTGTGACGGTTATCGCCTGGTGCCTTATGGACAATCACGTGCATCTGGTGCTTGCAGATTACGAGGACGCGATGAGCGCGGCGATGCACCGGCTGCTTTTGACGTACGCGCGGCGGTTCAATAAACGCACGGGGCGCACGGGCCATCTGTTCCAGAACCGTTTTGACCGGCGCTCGCTCGATACCGACTGGCAGATGATGGAGGCTATTCGCTCCGTACACGCCGATCCGCAGGAGGCTGGCATCAGCTTAATCGAGCGTTATCCCTGGAGCAGCTTTGCCGAGCATTTGCGCGCTTACGACGGTGACGCGGCTGATGTCGCGAGGGGATTTTCTGATCCTTCTTGCTTGCTTGAGCTTTTTGGTTCTGCCGAGGGCTTTATTGCCTATTCGCTTTCGACGCCCGACGGCTGCGATCCAGCGATGCCCGTTCTGGAAGAGACGGAGTGGGAGCGGCATGCCTTTGCCGAAAAGATGGCGAAGCGCCTGGGCGTGCCGCTCAACGAACTCAAGACCGTTGCGCCCTCGCGGCGAGACAGAATCATTTTCGCTCTGCACGATGGCGGCTACACGGTGCGCGAGGTCGAACGGTATACGGGAATCAGCAAGAGTACCGTATCTCGTATCGTGCGCGCTTATGCGCGGGTGAAGGCACAGGCTGAGCTCTCGGAATAGAAAATGGCCAAACCGCTCATGCCAAGCGATTCGGCCAACAAAATACTTTAAGATTTGGGACAAATACTACTGATTATTTTGTCCCGTGAGCATGCCGTCGAGGGTGCGCCAGGCGAGCTCGGCGCATTTGACGCGGGCGGGCATGTGCGAGATGTCCTGGAGCTGGGCGGCTTCGTCCAGGTCTTCCAGGTCCTCCTCGGAGAGCTGCTCGCCACGGATCATAGCGAGGAAGAGCCCTGCCAGACGACGCGCCTCCTCGACCGTTTCGCCCGTGATGAGGTCGGCCATGATGTCGGCGCTGGCCTGACTGATGGCGCAGCCGTGGCCGGTAAAGGAGGCCTCCTCGATCACGCCGTTCTCGACGCGCAGCTGCAAGGTGAGCTCGTCGCCGCAGCTGGGGTTGATGCCGTCGTGCTCGTGCGTGGGAGCATCCATCTCATACTTATAGTCGGGGTGCGAGTTGTGCTCCATAAATGTGGTGGAGGTGTACAGATTACCCATTGAACGTGCTCCAAACGTGATGCAGGCCGGCGATGAACTTGTCGATGTCGGCCTTGTCGTTGTAGAAGGCCACGCTGGCGCGGCAGCAGGCAAGGTTCTCGACGCCCAGCCAGGTGAGCAGCGGCTGCGCGCAGTGGTGGCCGGCGCGTATGCAGACGCCGTCCATGTCCATGATGCTCGCGACGTCGTGCGGGTGGATGCCCTTGACGTTAAAGCTCACAACGCCGTGGTGGTTGTCCCAATAGATTGAGCCGATGATCTGGACAAAGTCGAGCTGCATTAGCTCGCCCATCAGGTAGTGGACGAGTGCCTGCTCGCGGGCCTGGATGTTCTCGTAACCCACGGTGTTGACCAGGTAGTCGAGTGCCGCACCCGTGGCGAAGATGCCGGCGGCGTCCTGCGTGCCGGCCTCGAACTTCTCGGGGACGGGCGCCCAGACGGCGTCCTGTTCGGTGACCGAATCGATCATCTCACCGCCGGTAAGCACTGGCGGCATGGCGTTGAGCAGGTCCATCTTGCCCCACAGCACGCCGATGCCCATGGGGCCCATGGCCTTGTGCGCGCTAAAGGCAAAGAAGTCGGCGCCCAGATCGGCCATATCGACCGGCATGTGCGGCAGCGACTGCGCGCCGTCGACGACCAGATAGCCGCCGTACTTGTGCACGAGCTTGCCGAGATTCTTGACCGGGTTCTCGACTCCTAGCACGTTGGAGACCTGACCCACGGCCAAGATTTTGGTCTTGGGGCCCACCTGGACAGAACCTCCTCGGTGGTGAGTTGACCGGTCTTGGTGGGGTAGAGGTAGACGAGCTTGGCGCCGGTCTCGCGGCAGACCTGCTGCCACGGAATCAGGTTGGAGTGGTGCTCCATGATGGTGATGACGACCTCGTCACCGGGCTCGAGCACCGTGGGTGCAAAGCTCTTGGCGACCAGGTTGAGCGACTCGCTCGTGTTGCGGGTGAAGACGACCTCGTTGGCCTGTGAGGCACCGATGAGGTCGGCGATCTGCTGGCGGACTTTCGCGATGGCGTCGGTGGCCTCGACGGACAGCGAGTACAGGCCACGCAGGGGGTTGGCGTTCATGCGCTGATAGAAGTCGCGCTCGGCGTCGAGCACGCAGGCAGGGCGCTGCGCGGTGGCGGCACTATCGAGGAAGGCGATCTCGGGGTGTTGCTGGAACAGCGGGAACTGTGCCTTGTAGGGATTGGTTTCGATATCGACGGTGGGCCAGCCGCGCGAGGCCTCGTCGCTGGCGTCGAGCTCCATAGGCTCCGGTGCGGTACAGGTATCGCATTTAACGTGCTCGGTGTCGATCATGCGAGCTCCTCTTCAAAGTTGTCGATCAGGTTGTTGCCCAGGCGGACGACGGCGGCGCGGGTGCGCTCGTCGGTGGCGGAAAGCGCGGCGTCCTCCAGCTTGGCACGGACGAACAGGTCCTCGGCGGCGTTTTGGTCAAGGCCGCGGCAGGCGAGGTAGAACAGCTGCTCGTCGCGGACGTGGCCGATGGTGGCGCCGTGGTTGCCGGCGACGTCGTCCTCGTCGCAGAGGATGACGGGGACGGTCTTGTTGTCGACGCCCTTGTTTGCCAGCAGCACGGTTTCGCGCTCGGTGCCGGTTGCACCCTTGCAGCCGTGCACGAGGTCGATGGTGCCGCGGTAGACCTTCTTGGACGTGCCGGTCAGCACGCCGTTGGCGTCGATCTCGCACTCGGTCTTGCGACCGCGGTGGCGCAGCTCGTAGTTAAAGTCGCGCACCTGCTCTCGGGCGCCCAGGTAGTCAGTATCGATGGTGACCTTGGCGGTATCGCCCAACAGGTCGCCGGCGAGGCCGGTGGCGCTGGCACCGGCACCCAGGACGGTGTGCTGCACGTTGACGCGCGCGCCCTCGTCCAGGAACAGGCCGGTGTCGTCGAGCGCGATCCAGCTATCGTCGAGCGTCTGCGTGCAGGTCACGTTGACGGTGGCGTACTCGTGGGCGCACACGCGTAGCACGGAGCCCACGACACCCTCGCCGGTAACGGGGGAGTCTAGGGCAATATGTAGATCGAGCGTCGACTGGGGACGGGCGACGACGTCGATGGCGGCGATGGCCGCGGCGGCATCGACAGCGCTCACGCGCACGGTAGCCGTGGCGTGCTGGTATGCGGGCACATCGATGACGATGCACTTGGTAGCGTGGTCGGCCAGATAGGTGTAGGCAGCCTCGCCCATGCCGGTCTCGAAGGCCTCAGCAGGGGGAGAGCTCCTCCTCGAGCTTGATGGCGCCGGCCTGGTAGACGGAGGTCGCAGGCACGTCGAGCTCGGTCTCGGGCGTGATACGGGCGCGGTCGGCGGCATCGCCGGGGGCGGAGGCGCGGCGCTCGGGGAAACGCTCGGCCATAGCGTCCATGGCGGCTTCAAACGCGTCTGCCACGCCGGTAAACTGCTCGTCAAGCCCTCGACCTCAACGGCCTCGGTGGGAGCGGCGGCAAGCTCGTCAGAGAGCTCGAGCTTGGTCTGGTTCATCTTGAGCCAACCCCAAGTGGCAGCCGGCATCGCATTAACCTGCTCAAGGATGGTAGCAGCGGTGTTGGTGGTCTGTTTCATTATCCGATCGCTCCTTCCATCTCGAGCTTGATCAGGTTGTTCATCTCGACGGCGTACTCCAGCGGCAGCTCCTTGGAGACCGGGTTGGCAAAGCCGTTGACGATCATGGTACGGGCCTCTTCCTCCGAGATGCCGCGGCTCATCAGGTAGAACACCTTGTCGTCGCCGATGCGGCCGATGGTTGCCTCGTGGCCGATGTCGACGTTCTTGGCGCGGATGTCCATGGCGGGGATGGTGTCGGAGCGGCTCTGGTCGTCGAGCATCAGCGACTGGCAGCTCACAGTTGCCTTGGAGCCCTCGGCCTTGGGCGTGGCCACGATGGAGCTGCGGAAGGTCTGGATACCGCCGCTCTTAGAGATGCCCTTGGTCTCGACGGTTGCCGAGGTATCGGGCGCGTTGAGCACGACCTTGCAGCCGGTATCGAGGTTCTGACCGGCGCCGGCAAAGGTGATGCCGGTAAAGCTCGAGCGGGCGCGGCGGCCGTTGAGCACACTCATGGGGTAGAGGTAGCCCACGTGACTGCCGAAGGAGCCGCTGATCCACTCGATGTCGCCGTCCTCGTCCCACGCGCGCGCGCTTGGTGTTGAGGTTGTACATGTTCTTGGACCAGTTCTCGATGGTCGAGTAGCGCAGGTGTGCGCGTTTTGCCCACAAAGAGCTCCACAGCGCCGGCGTGGAGGTTGGCAACGTTGTACTTGGGCGCGGAGCAACCCTCGATAAAGTGCAGGTCGGCATCGTCCTCGACGATGATGAGCGTGTGCTCAAACTGGCCGGCGCCCTTGGCGTTGAGGCGGAAGTAGCTCTGCAGCGGAAAATCGAGCTTGGTGCCCTTGGGCACGTAGACAAACGAGCCGCCGGACCATACGGCGCCGTGCAGGGCCGCAAACTTGTGGTCGGTGGGCGGGATGAGCGTCATAAACTTCTCGTGGATGAGCGGCTCCCACTGCGGGTCGTGCAGGGCCTCCTCGATGCCGGAGTAGACGATGCCCATCTTGGACGCGGTGTCCTGCATGTTGTGGTACACGAGTTCGGAGTCGTACTGCGCGCCGACACCCGCCAGGTAGCTACGCTCGGCCTCGGGGATGCCCAGGCGCTCAAAGGTGTTCTTGATGTCGTCGGGCACCGACTGCCAGTCGTGCTTTTGGTCGGTGTTGGGCTTGACGTAGGTGACGATGTTGTCCATGTCCAGGCCCTCGATGGAGGGGCCCCACGTCGGATCCGGGAAGCGGTTGAAAATCTCGAGGGACTTTAAGCGCAGGTCGAGCATCCACTGCGGCTCGTCCTTTTTGGCGCTGATCGCGCACGATGTCGGGCGTGATGCCGGCGTCGAGGCGCTCGAATCCCTCCTCGCCATAGGTGAAGTCGTAGAGGCTGCGGTCGATGTCCGCGACCTCGGTGCGGTTCTTGGTCATTGCGTCGCCCCTTTACGCCTGCTGCTCGGCAGCGGCGGCCTCGGCCTGGGCGCGCTGCTCGGCGGCCTCGCGCGCTCGAAGGTCTCAAAACCGTTCTTGTCGATCCAGGGGATGAGCGAGGCGTCGTCCTCGCGCACGATGTGGCCCCTTTGACCATAACGTGGACGCGGTCGACATCCAGGTGCTCCAGGATGCGCGTGTTATGCGTGATGATGAGCATGGAGCCGTCGCAGCTCTTGCGGTAGGCGTCCATGCCGTGGCTGACGGTGGACAGAGCGTCGACGTCCAGACCGGAGTCGGTTTCGTCCAGGATGGCAAGCTTGGGCTGCAGCAGCAGGAGCTGGAGCATCTCGACCTTCTTTTTCTCGCCGCCCGAGAAGCCCACGCCCAGCTCGCGGTTGAGGTAGGCGGTATCCATGTTGAGCTCTGCCGCGAGCTCCTTGACGCGACGGCGGAACTCCTTGCCCTTCATCTCCAGGCCGGGGCGGCCGGCGATGCTGGCGCGCAAAAAGCTCGACAGCGGCACGCCCGGAATCTCGACCGGGGCCTGGAAGCTCAGGAACAGGCCGGCGCGCGAGCGCTTGTCGGTGGTGAGTTCAGTGATGTCCTGGCCGTCAAAGACGATGCGGCCGTCGTTGACCCGTGTAAACGAACAAGGGTCGCCCATGACCAGGTGGCCGAGGGTGGACTTGCCGGCGCCGTTGGGTCCCATCAGAACGTGGGTCTCGCCGGCGGCGACGTTGAGGTTGACGTTGTGGAGGATGGTCTTCTGCGTCCACGGAGGCCGGTCAGACCTTCGATGGAAAGCAGCGGATTTGCGCTCATGCTGTCCCTCTCTGTATATGGTGTACTCATAGGTGTACTAAACCCTAGGAATCTTCTCGGAATAAAGTTACTATGGGTTCGGCGTTAGTCAAGGGAAAACCCGACTAATCCACTCGACTTTTTAGATGTGGGACATAATAATCAGGCTTGTTTGCCCCGCGTGCATAAGATTTGGGACAAACAAGCCTGGTATTTTTGTCTCGGCTGCTCACGATGAGCCAAGGGTAGGTATGCTCATTTCTTCTAAGGGCCGCAGCAATTTGAATTTGCTCCCGGGCATTAGTCTATTTTGGAGGTTTGAATGCGGTCAAAACTGATAAAGCACGCTCATCTGAATTACAGATATCAATGTTAACCAGTTGGCTGACCTCTTCAAGAAGCGCCGCCGCTTTCTTTCGGGTTTCAGCTAGCTCTTCCATTCTTTCTTGAATAACTTGCATCGATTCTAGTTTTGGAACTGGTAGCTTTAGCTCGCTAAGGATATCCCAAGAAATTCGCGTCCTTCCAATACCCGTGGAAAGCAATATCAGATCTGAACGGGCGGTATCAGATCTGATTAGCGACCATAGCGCATAAACGGTCAACGGGTCTTTTGGCTGGATAACGGTATATTCAGAAGATACGTATAAACCAGCTGTTTTCGAATCAACAACGGCAACAGCGCCATTAACAGCGTTTATATTACTTAGAACGATATCGTCCTTCTTTAGCTTAAATAGCGACTCATAGCTAACATCCTCTGCGTAAGATTCATCACCCGCAGCAATCGTTCCGTCATACTTAACCACTGCGAAGGTAACTTTCTTCCTCTTGTTATCCCCTCTGGTATAAAAGAGGTCACCAACTCGGTCCTCACAGGCGGCACCAGAAGCCCAGATGGGTTCAGCAATGTCTTTGGCGGCGCGGACCTTAAAACCCCGTTCGCTCCATTTTTCGACGTTTCTGCCCGCGACGAGAAGAGTCGCTTTAACATCCATCCGGTTTTCTATGCGTTTTGGATCGACTGAATAAAGTCGAGCAATTTCAGGATCACCATCTAAAAATGCTTTATATCCATTAACGATATCAGTGATTTCCTCTTTCGCCTTTTGCGCCGTAATCGCATCAGACGGAAGAACTCGCTCTCTGTTGGGACTATCTAGCCCCACATACGAGCAGTACCGCATATAGATTCGAGGCTGCTCTTGGGCGGCTTCTATCTTCTTCTGCAAGAAGAGCAGTGACGTCTTGACTCTTGCCTGAGAGCGCTGGAATGCGTCGCCTGGAAGCGATATAACAGCCCTGACGACGAAATGACTTCTAATCCAATCCCTAACGTAAGAAGTGTCTTCACCTCCAAGTATTCCATCATCTAGTACGGTAATTAAAGAACCGCCAGGTTTTAGAATATCGTAGTAGCGCTCAATGAATAGAACGCTTGAACGCACAGTTCCGCGCAAGCTCGAGATTCCATTTCCATCTGGGCGATGAGCGATGGAGTAGTCTTTGAGGAGGGCTAGGTCAGACGGTTCGGAGCATTTATACTCCGCAGCAAACGGTGGATTAGTTAGCGCCAAATCGAAATAGCCGTTACGGCCAGAGATCGCATCTCGAAATTCCTTTTTCTCGCTTCTAAGTTCAAGCGAATCGGCGTCTTCTTCTACGGTGATATTCTTATCTAGGGAATCTAGCTGGAATATTTTGCTTCCACCGTCTCCATGAAGAAACATATTCATACGAGCAATGCGTGCTAAAGCTGGGTCTCTAGCTGCATCGATGCCCCATATGCAATTTTCAGCAATGTTTTTCTTGATTTCCTGCTTCTCCTTCATAGAAAGAGAGGCGTTGGAATCGACTTTTCCCCACATACCATTTAGAGCTCCGATAAGGAACCCGCCAGAGCCGCAGCATGCATCAATAATTTGTGAGCAATCAGAGACGTTTCTTCCGACATGCAGGTCTGAAAGGCCAACGGCGATATCAACAATGCTTCTCGGCGTAAAATACTGCCCAAGTGACTTGCCTCTTAAAGTTGCGTTCAGAAACGTTTCGAACATGCGGCCATTGAGGTCGTCTTCAATGAGATGGAGATCAACTTCTTCAAATCGCTTAACAAGTTCTTTGATTGTTCCGGCGGACAACCGTATCTTCTCGTTAGGTTCAAAAATGCGTTTCTTCTTTTTTTGAGCGATCAGATCCTCGAAGTTCTTTACCAACTTAGCGAAAAGAATCGTATTGACGGGATTCGGAGTCGTTTCCTCGGCCTTTTTTATCCATTGTAATGAAAATTTGGCTCGTGAAACCGGTACAGAATAGCCTTCATCCGTTTCGTATCCTTCGTCACATTCATGCGCTTCTTTATCGGAGGTCATTTTTAGGAAAATCACTTTCACGAATTCAGTGAAAGCGGCTCCGTAACTGAGATGTTCGTGCTTATAGATATAGGAATGTGCGCTTCCGAATAGTTTATTTACCGCAGAAGGTCCGATTTGCTTCAGGACGATGCGCTCTTCCTCTATTTCGCTCGAGAGCCCAGCAGGATGTGTCGCGTTAAAAGAACGCGGTGACAGGTATTCGGCTAAGGTGTCGAAGGCTTTGGAGCCATTATTCATATCAGATAGAGATAATGTGAGAATGGGCTTTGCGCTATCCCATCTGTACAGCATAGTTTTCAAACCGTTCGTTAGAACGAAGTATTGGACTGGATTGTCTTTATAGCCCTGGTTGATTAGAAGACAATAGCTGGAGCATTGTCCGACCCAAGAATCTAGGTTTTCCTTTGTGGATTTGGCATCAATGACAAAACGCACCTTTCTTCTATACGAAAGAGCGTAGTCGGGTTTATAAGGCATCTTTTTTCGGCCCAAGTTTACGCTGAGTTCCGAAATGCTTTCCTTTGTTTTTATTTGACTGTCTGCCCAGCCCAAGCGCTTGAGAAGCCTGTCTACAAAAAACTGCTCTACAGATGCTTCATTTCCCAAATCTTCTTTTCTGCAGATTGCTTTTTTCGCCTTATTATTCATTCGGTTTATTTACCTTCATCTCAAACGGCATGCCGCCCTCGCGAATCACCGCGCGGAGAAACATATTCATCGCCGTGGACATGGAGAGGCCGAGCTCGTCGAGGATGGCGGACGCCTCCCTCTTCACCTCCGGCTCGATCCTGATGGTGGTTGCGGGTATGTTCGACGGCATGGCGGCTCCTATCTCTCGTGTATACCACGGTGCCACCATTTTAGCGGACTATGCCGCCCGCGAGACCCAGTAGTCCATATAGGGCGGCAGGACGTTGAACATGTCACGGATGCGGATCGCGCAGGTGCCGTTGGCGAGCTGACGTGCGACCGTGGACTCCGCGCTGCGGGAGTCGGTCGCCATGAAGGTGCGGCACCAGCGGAACCAGTCGAGATAGGCACCGAGGTGTTTGGTGGACACGCCCTTGAAACGCGCCATGAACGAGTCGAGGAGCGAATGGACGGTGTTGATGCGGTTGATGGTGCCCTCCGAGCGGTCCCTGGAATCATAGGACTCATGCGAGGCGACCTTCAAGTCGCACAATACATCGATGTATGCGGTCGCCTTGTCCGTAGCGACGACCGCGCCCGCGCCAATACGGTCGCGAAGGGCTTCCGCCGCACGCTTGCGCGAGACCACGCCTCGCCCCGAGACCTCGAAGAAGGTGGCATTCGTGTCGCTGATGCCCGTCATGACGCAGATCTGCTCGCGAGAGAGGCCGCGCTTGTGGACCTGTTTGCCGCGATGGCGTGCCTTTCTCGGCAGGGTGAAGGAGCCCTTTGAATGGTTGCCCTTGAAGGATTCGGGGAAGTACGTCTCGTCGAGTTCGCAGGCCTGCCCCTGCCCGACGCGGAATTCGGGAGAATACCCCTTCAGGCACTCGATGAGCCTGTGGCGCATGGTATAGGCGGTCTTGAGGCAGACGCCGCAGCGGCCGGCACACTCGCGCAGCGGGAGCATGAGGACGAAACACTCGGCATAGGCCATCCAGGTCTCGCGGGGCAGTTTGCTCGTGCCGAGAATCCGGTCGGTGGAGCCTGAGAACGTCCTGCCGCAGTCGCGGCAGAGGTAGCGCTGCTCACCGTTCCTGGACTTGCCCTTCTTGACGATAGCGACCGAGCCGCAACGTGGGCAGCGCTCCATCGCGTAGCCGCTTCCTGCTGCATCGTCGAACATGGCGGCACGGATGATATCGCGTACCGACTCGATTGCACGGCGGCGCTCGGACTTGCTGAGCTTCGCCATATTCTTCTTGAGGGTGATGACCAGATCCTCGGCGTTCATACCTGCTCCAATGCCGTGGTTGCCTCCCGTTGCTTCGCCGGACAAGAAGCCTTCTTTCTCCGTGCAGCTTGGTTCTACGCTGGGCTCTTCGCTGATGGCTGGTGTCAATAACGGCTCGACTCAGAACAAGGACAACTCTGATCAGGTTTCCACGGAAAAGACCGAGGCCGCAAAGGGCGACTCCAAGGACAAGGCTTCCGAGAAGACCAAATCCGATAAGGGTTCTAGCTCTGAGGCGAAGGACGACAAATCCGCTCAGAAGAAGGACGAGAGCAAGACCGAGGGCGAAAAGAAACAGTCCGAAGACGACGACAAGAGCGGTGCTGACAACCAAGTCCAGGAGCAAAATGACTCCAAAACGGTTACCACTACAACCACCACGACCACCACAACCAAAGTCATCTGGCGGCAACATGCCCAAGACGGGCGACTTGATCGTGATGGCGAGCCTTGCCAGCGCGAGCTTGGCCACACTGGGTGCTACGTCTATCGTAAGTGGTAAGCATAAGCTCGATCAGCAGAAGAAGGCTTCTGGGGAGGACAGCTCGGAGGAGTAGCCTCTCGGTTGCCAGATAACTAAAGAGTCGGGACGGGGTCCGGTGCGAATGCATCGGGCCCCGTTTTGTTGTGCAACGATTAGTTGTGCCCCCTCACACCTCTTGTTGCTACCGTTGCCCGATATGTTTGCGCGGCGTCATCGGTACATGCGATGCGGTCATTACAATTGGCATCGTGCTGCGATTTAGGGGGAACGTTTTGGTGTCTGAACAGGCAAATGTTGATTGTGCTGCTGGCTTTGGCGTGCGCTTGATCGGCTGTGCCGACGATGCGGTTTGCCCATTGGCATGCACGACTATGCGGAGGCCCTTGGTTGCTGCATGCTGGTTGACAAGACCATGTTTATTGCCGATGTGTTGGACTGTGACGCGTCCGTTGTGGTGTGCTGTCGACCCGGTGGTTTTGGCAAGAGCATGAATCTGTCGATGCTTAAGGCTTTTCTGGAGTGTCCCGCGGTCGGTCGCGCTGGTCAGAGCTTGTTTGCCAATGCTCAGATTTGGGATGCGGACGGCGGGCGCTATCGGGATGAGTACGCTTGCTATCCGGTGATATCGCTGGACTTTTCTGGCGCTGCGAGGCGTGGTGCCGATGTTGCCGACGTCGTACGTGATGCTCTTTCGGACGAGTGCGCTCGCCTGCTGGCGCTTTTGGGGGCTCCGGATTTAGCTCGAGACAAGGTACGTCACATCGAACGCGTTGCGCGTGGCGCGGCGAGCGAGGACGAGGTCGCCTCGGTGCTTGGCGTGCTCATTGAGCTGCTGGAGATGGCCTGCGATGGGCAGGTTGTATTGCTTGTTGATGGGTACGATGCGGCGTGGTCTCGCCGTGCGAGCGCAAGGGGCGCTTCCGGCGCCGATCCGGCAGGGCTACTTGACCGTGTGCTGTTTGACGCCATTGCTGCCGCGGGCCATTCGCTACGCTTTGCATGTCTGATGGGGGAGTGTCCCGGCCCTGCCGAAGCGGCCGCTTTCTTCGCGCGGCTGCTCGTATTGTCTGACTACGCCGCTGTCGGCGTGGTGTGACCGATGTTTCGGTTTTTCGGATGCCGAGGTCGAGGCTTTTTTGAATCATGCTGGGCGCGAGGAATACCTGGATGATGCGCGTGAATGGCTCGAGGGATATCGGTTTGGTAGGGATTATTGCTCGAATCCAGCGCGTGTGATCGGTTTTTTCTGGGCCGAGGCTGCACGGCGCCTGTGCGTGCCGATCTGTATGGATATGCCGATTGCCTGAGTAGGGTAGTTGCCGGGTGGAATCTCGACCGCCTTTCGGTCTTGTTTGATTTGCTCGAGGCCCATGGGTGCGTTGATGTCCCGCTTTGTTTGGGCGCTGCGGGTCCAGAGGCCTCGTCTGATGATGGCCTGTGGACGGCGCTGTGTCTGTCCGGTTTTCTCACGACGGATATGACTGAGGAGCCAGAGCATGGCGATCGCTTCCGTGCTTTGCGATTGCCCAATAACGAGCTTCGCCAGGCCTTGCGTCTAGTGATTGTTGAGTGGTTTGAGTGCGCTGCCGAAGACATTCGAGACGTCGATGCGTTTCGTGACGGGTTGTGCCGTGGGGAACGAGGATACGGTGAGGCAGGCACTAGACCGCATCCTGGGAGATGCGGGAATCGGTGCGACCGACCCAGATGCGCCGTTGCCGTATCATCTACTCTTGCAGGGGCTTTGCTTTGGCTTGCCGGGCTATGCCAATCCTGCCTCGAGGCGAAAGTGTGGCGCGGATCGCTGGGACATCCAGGTTTTTCCTACGGGCGCTGCGTTCGACATGGCTGACACGATTGGCATGCTGGACGAGCGCCCGCTTATAACGATCAATATGATGTATGACCCCGATGTGGATGCGCTGGGGTTGGAATTGCTGGCCGTGCAGTCGCTACTCGACATAGAGCGCGATGGCATCGACGAAATCCGTGTGCCGCGCCCCGGCGTTGGCCGCATGCGCTGGGGGTTTGGGTTTGATGGACAGCATGTGGCTACGGTGTACCAGCGGCTTTGAGCGCTGAGGTGTTTCCGGCTTCCGTTACTCGGTGTCCTTCATGGGTGGCATGGGCTTCCAGTTGGGATCCTTGATGATCTTGCGGGCGTCTTTCATGCCGCGGCGCAGCGCCGGAATGCCGGTCTTAAAGCACTTATCGACCGCAGCCAGGCGAATGAATTCCTTGCAGAAGGTCGCGGCATTGCCCAGGCGGAACAGCATGGGGTGGTAGTCACCGTAGATCTGCATGTAGCGGGCCAAAAAGCCGCGGTTGCGCATGATGTAGTAGCGGTTGGTGTCGCTCGTGGAGTTGAGCTGGCGTTTGCCGGCGATATCCCAGTTAGAGACGGCGCGGGCGCGCTTGAGCACCACGTCGGCGACCACGGCGGCGGGGAAGTGCTGGCTGGCAACGTAGCCATAGCAGGCATCGTCGCCGTAGATAAAGAAGCGCGCATCGGGCAGGCCGATCTTATCGACTACGCGGCGCGAGAACAGGCCGCCCTCAAAGCATAGCTGGTTCATGGCGCGGTAGCCCTCGGGGCCCAGGTCCCACTTAGCGATGGGGTTGGGGATGCCAAGCGAAAGGATAAGCTGGTATTGCCAAAAGAAGGCGCCACCGTCAAAGTCCAGGCGCGAACCCTGGATGACATCGTAGCGGTCGGTCCACTTGGCAAGACGCTCGATGCCTTCGGGGATGACGAGCACGTCGTCGTCCATCACCCAGAACCATTGAGCGCCCAGGTCGTAGGCGCATTTAGTGCCGGCGGAGAAGCCGCCCGCACCGCCGCCGTTTTCGAGCTGCGGGGCGTAGATGACACGGTCGGTGCCGCCCTGCGCGTCAGGCTGCTCGGTGTCGATGCCCCACAGGTTGGCCAGGCGCTCGTTGAATGCGGCGCACATGGCCTCGGTCTCGCGCGAATTCTCGTTATCGACAATCACGATGCGCCAGGGCGTTGCCGTGAGCTCGGTCATGGAGTCGAACAAGTTGGCCAGGAGTTCCTGGCGCTTGTACGTAACGACGACGATGGCGAGCTTGTCGATGGGAGCGGGGAGGGTTGAAGGCATGGGGCAATATATCCTTTCACGCGCGGTGGGCGAGTGCTGCGCGGAAGCTATCGAATACGTCCTTGGGACTGTCCTATTGTAAAGGCTCGGCGCACCTTGGCGGCAAGCTTTGAATAAAACGCAGGAACCTGCCATGGGCCCGCCGCATGATGTGGGGCTGCTTTGCCCGCAAGAGGCTCCATAGATTATATAAACGCCCGCTGGCGCGCTGGCCCTTTGATACCATGAAACGACAGGTATTTCCTAAGGAGCACATTTGTCTACTAACGCCTCTGGCAGCCCTGTTCTGTCGCTGCTTATTCCCATTTACAATGTTCAGCGCTACCTGCGCGAGTGTCTCGATTCCGCCCTGGCGCAGACGCTCAAGGATATTGAGATCATCTGCATTAACGACGGGTCGACCGACAACTCGCCGGCGATTATCCGCGAGTATATGGAGCGCGATGGGCGCGTCAAGATGATCGACAAGGCCAACAGCGGTTACGGCGACTCGATGAACCGCGGGCTCGATATGGCGCGCGGCAAGTACGTGGGCATTCTGGAGTCCGATGACTTTATGGCGCCTGACGCACTCGAAAAAGCTTGTCTCGGCCGCCGATACCAATAATGCCGACTTTGCGAAGGCGAACTTTGATTTCTACTGGTCTAAGCCCGAGGAGCGCCGTTCGCTACACGAGATGTTTAGACCTCGGGATTGCGGCAAGCCGGTGCACCCGAGCGATACGACGCAGTTCTTTAAGCAAAAGCCGTCGATTTGGTCGGCCGTGTACCGTCGCGATTTTCTTGAGCGCAACGGCATCAAGTTCTTGCCGACTCCAGGAGCATCCTTTCAGGACACGTCGTTTGCCTTTAAGGTGATTGCGTGCGCCGATAAGGCCGTTTACCTGCATGATGCCGTGTTGTCGTATCGCCAGGACAACGAGAATTCCTCGGTTAATTCTTCGGCTAAGGTTTTTTGCGTCAATACCGAGTATGCCGAGATTGAGCGTTGGATTCGTGAGGATTATGCCCGCGACCACGCAAGTGATGACGTCGAGCGCATGCTCAAGTTCAATCAGCTCATTAAGTACGATTCGTACATGTGGAACTACGTGCGCCTGGCGCCTAAGTTCTATAAGGAGTTCCTGGTTCAGATGGCCAAGGAATTTCAGGCGGCCTTGGACGCGGGGGAGTTTTTCGCTTGACGACCTCAAGCCGTGGAAGCGCGCGAATCTCGCTGCCATCCTCAAAGATCCTGAGGGCTGGGTTGACGAGCATCCGAGTTTTGCGACGGATGGTGCCTTGGGTCGTGCTAAGTATTACGCCTCGGTTGGAGGCCCCGGCGTGGTCGCCGCCTTCCTCATCGAATCGCTGAGGGGGTAGGTCGGCATGGGAGAGGCCTCGTGTCCTAAAGCTACCATTGTTGTCCCCGTTTACAACTCTGCGCGCTCCATTCAGCGATGCCTCGATTCGCTGTTGGTCCAGTCTGAGTGTTCGATTCAGGTTGTGTGTGTCAACGACGGTTCGACTGATGATTCGTTGAACGTGTTGCGCCAGATCTCGCAGGCCGACGATCGCGTACTGGTGATTGACCAGGAAAACGCGGGTGTCTCGTGTGCTCGAAATGCCGGTATCGATGTCGCCGAGGGCGAGACCGTCTTTTTGTGGACGCCGACGATTACATCGATGCCCAGACGGTCGAGTGCGTGCTGCATGCCATGGAGTCTGCGGATGCCGAGGCCGCCGTTTTTGGCGGCGTCTGTGAACCAGCCGATGCTGCCCCCAGACGCGTCCGGCAACTCATGAGCCCCAAAGCTGGTACTTTCGGCGCCCGTGATCCCCAACTGCTGTTCCATTCGAATGCGCAGCCCTATGCTTGCCGTGCGGCCTTTTCGCGCGAGCTGCTCAATCGCGAAGACATTCGCTTCGCCCCCGGTTTGGCTTTGGGCGAGGACGTCGTCTTCCAATTTGCGGCTTATGCGCTTGCCCGCAGGACCGTCGTCATGCCGGACAAGTTCTACCACTACGTGATGGAGAGCGAATCGGCGACGCACGAGTTCAACAGTGTCGATGCTCGCGCCAAAAAAAGCTCGATGCCCATATGAGAATGCTCGAGGAGGTCTTGGAGGACTGGGCGGGCTACGGCCTTTTGGACCTGTGCCCCGGCGAGCTGATAACTTGGTTTTTGGACCTTATTGTGTTCGACCTGGCGCGCTTGGATGCTGATGACTTCCATCGCGTGGCGGCTCGCGTCAACATGGACCTCGCGACGTTTTTGGGAACGGACTGGGCAGATATGCCTGCTAAGGGCGCCGTTCGCCGTGTTGCCCATGAGCTCGTTGCAGCGACCTCGGGCGTTTCGATGGCAGACGCCACGCTGTTCTATCTTTCGACCCGCGGTCTCAAAGCCTGCCTGGAGCGCTTTATCTAATTCAAGCGCTGCCGCCCGCCGCAACTCGGCTGCTAAAATAACCCTGTTACACGCTATTCAACAGGAGGTTCTCTTGCAGAACTCTGATACCCCTAAAGTTTCGCTGCTTGTTCCCATTTGCAATGTCGAGCGCTATCTGCGCGAGTGCCTCGATTCGGCCATTGCGCAGACGCTCAAGGATATCGAGATCATCTGCATCAACGATGGCTCTACCGATAGCTCGCCGGATATCATCCGCGAGTACATGGAGCGCGACCCCGTGTAAAGATGATCGACAAGGACAACAGCGGCTACGGCGACTCGATGAACCGCGGTCTGGAGATGGCGTGTGGTGAGTACGTGGGCATTTTGGAGTCCGATGACTTTATGTTTGAGGATTCGCTTCAAAAGCTGGTTGCCAAGGCCGACGCCGAGCATGCCGATGTCGTCAAGGGTGACTTTTACTTGTATTGGTCCACGCCCAGCGAGCGCCGCGAGCTGTTTGGGATTATCGACGAGCATATGACGGGCGCGGCGTATCGCCCCGCCGACCGCCCGGGTATCTTCTACCGCAAGCCTTCCATTTGGTCTGCCATCTATCGGCGCGAGTTCCTCAACGACAATCAGATTCGGTTCCTTCCCACGCCGGGTGCATCGTATCAGGATGCGGGCTTTAACTTTAAGGTTTGGGCGTGCGCCGAGCGCGCTGCGTTTATTGCGGATCCCATTTTGTGCTACCGCCAGGATAATGAGAAGAGCTCTGTTAATTCGCCCAACAAGGTGTTTTGCGTGTGCGACGAGTATGCCGAGATGCAGCGCTTTTTGGATGAGCGCCCCGAGCTTAAGGCTCAGCTTCAGGGCATTTTAATGCGCATGAAGGTCGATACGTACCGCTGGAATGATGAGCGCCTGGTCGATGAGCTGCGTGAGCAGTTTTGGGAAAAAGGCATCTCCCGAGCTCAAGGCCGATTGGGATGCCGGTCGCTTTGACCTGTCGCTCTTTGATCCGCGCGGCGAGACCGACTTGCGACTGATGGTCAAGTCGCCCCGTGCTTATATCGATTCGCGCTTTGACTTTAAGAAGCCTGGCAAGCTCAATACGTTTAAGCATTACTTTAAGATCGGTGGCCTGCCGCTGGTCTGGCGCGTGCTGACGTATCAGCGTACCTACGGCGATAACCCGCATCCCGATGACGTGCCTGCGGCACAGTAGGAGCACGTGATTATGACTACCCCCAGGATTTCCGTCGTCGTTCCCATCTACAAGGTGGAGGAGTGCCTGGCATGGTGCCTCCATTCCTTACTCGCACAGGATATGCCCGATTGGGAAGGTGTGCCAGTCAACGATGGTTCGCCGGATGGTTCGCGCGACATCGCCGCTGCCTATTGCGAAAAGGATACGCGCTTTAAGCTTGTCGATAAGCCCAACGGCGGTCTGTCGAGCGCGCGCAATGCGGGCATCGCTGCGTCCACGGCGTCTGTCGTTGCGTTTTTGGATTCCGACGATCGGTTTACGCCTGATGCGTGCCGTGTAATCGTTGATGCCTTTGAGCGCGAGGACTGCGACGTTTTGACCTTTGGCGCAAATCCGTATCCGTTGGAGGCGGGGTATCCGTGGCTTAACTATGTGCTGAGCCCGCGCGATGTGTCGTTTGAGGGCTATAGCTCCGACCTGCTGTTTAAGGAAGCGTCTCGCCCCTTTGCATGGCGCACCGCCTGCAAGCGCGAGTTTTTGCTGGGCAACGGGATCGTGTTCGACGAAACCGTTAAATATGGCGAGGACCAGGTCTTCGATTTTGCCGTGTACGGTCGTTCGCACAAGACCGCGCTTATCTCGAACAAGCTGTATGACTACCGCGTGGCGCGCAAAGGCTCGCTCATGGATACCATGCGCTATGACGACGAGACGCGCCTGCTGGAGCACGTGAAGATTTATTCCGCGGTGCTTGCTGACTGGCAGCGTGACGGTCTCGATGCACAACATGCCGATGACCTGGCGTACTTCCTGTGTGATCTGGTGCTGTATGACGCGCTCAGGTTGCTTGGTTCGGACTGCGGCAAGGTGTTTGCTGCCGTTGCCACGGCGCTTGATGGCTCCGCTGTTGGCAGTGATGCTGCGCTCGCACAATGTGCTCCTTCTGTTGCTGCTCTGGTGCATGTAGCGCTTACCAGCAAGGCCCCCAATGCTCGTGAGTGCAAAAAGCTCATGTTCGATTACGACGTCTTGAGGTTTGGGCGCCTGGGTGCCTGCAAACGCATGGCTGCGAACGCTCTGGGAAAGCGAGAAGTGTAGATGAGTATCAAGCGTTTGGCACTTTGCCGCAGTCAGGGCCGTCTGTTTGTGCTGCTTCGTTTTGCCGGTCAGGATGTCGCTGCGCTTATTGAGCGGGAGGGTTCTCAGGCGTTTGCCCATGCGACAACGAGCGGTTCTTGTGTGCCGTCGCTGGTGTTCCCAGTCGATCATGGCCGTGTGCTGGCGCTTTGCCCTTCCGTTTCCGATTACGAGCGCGAGCTCGTTGTCTTGGTCTTCCGTTTTTGGATGGCTCGTCGATGGATGTCGTTTTTGCATTCCGGTGGCCAAAAGGTTGGGCTCCATTCGCCTCGATAGCCGCGTGGCCAAGCTGGAATCCAAGATTAACTACAAAGCAAAGCCTGCGATGTGTGCGCTCGTTCGCGATGCGCAGCGCGGCGAGTGCTGCGGTCGCTACGAGATTGATGCCGTTCGTTATTTACCGGCAGACGCCGGCGCGGTGGCGCTATGAGGTTACGTGGGTGGGAGACCCCCGGTGCGCACCTGAGCTCCAGGTCTTCGATACGCATATGAACGCCATCGATGCCACCGTGCATGTGTTTGAGTCGCAGGTCGATGTTCCGCAGCGCAACGGATGTCGCGTCAATAAAACGTATCTGAGCGTTGAGATGCCTCAGAATATACGCGATTTTGTCGCGACTGTGAGCGATCCTACAGAGCAGATCCAGAGCGGGTTTTGCGCCATGGATGGTCGCCTGTACAACGGCATGGTCGACGACAGCTGGAACCGCATGAAGGATGCGCGTGCAGACGACGTAGCTTATCGACGTTGGTTTGAGCAGCATCGCGCAAAGCCGGGCGATTTAGCGTGCCAGCGTGTCGCTTCGGTGGCTTTTGCCTATAGACCACTCGTGAGCATTGTGGTGCCGTGCTACAAGACTGATCGGGTCTACCTGCGCGAGCTGCTGGACTCGGTGCTAGCCCAGAGCTATGACAACTGGGAACTGCTCCTTATGGATGCCTCGCCCGAATGGGACGCGGTGGCCACCTTGCGGCAGGCGCCACGACGAGCGCGTTCGTCGTATTGGGCTGCCCGGCAACGGCGGCATTGTGATCAACACCAACGCAGGTATTGAGCAAACGATGGGCGACTACATCGCGTTCTTGGACCATGATGACATTCTGGAACCGGACGCGTTATTCCAGTATGTTTCCGCACTGAATAAGGCGACCGAGGGCGAGCGTCCCCAGGTCCTGTTCTGCGATGAGGACATGTTCCAGAAAACGGGGGAGTGGGGTCAGCCGGTCTTTAAGACGCAGCTCAACGTCGACCTGCTCTATAGCCATAACTGCGTGACGCATTTTCTTGATGGTGGAGAAGGCGCTTATCGATCGCATTGGCACGTCCCCAGAAGACGTTGCGGGTGCCCAGGATTACGACCTGACGCTTCGCTGCCTTGCATCGGGCGCACGCTTTGAGCATATTGCCCACGTGTTGTATCACTGGCGTGTGCACCCCGGCTCCACCGCCGATGGCTCTGCTGATAGCAAGCCGTATGCTATTGAAGCTGGTCGCCTTGGCGCTGCAGCGCCACTTTGACTCGCTTGGCGTTCACGGAACGGTCGAGGAGACCGAGACGCCGTTTGTCTACCGCATGCGTTATGCGCTGCCGGAGTCTGCGCCGCTGGTGAGCATTGTGATTCCCACCAAGGACCACGTCGAGACGCTCGACGCCTGTGTGATGTCGATTGCCCAGAAGGCCACGTATGCCAACTATGAGATCGTCTTGGTGGAGAACAACAGTGAAGACCCGGATACGTTTGCGTATTACGAAACCCTGCCGGAACGCGTGGCCTCAGTATCTGGAGGCAAGGGCATCGCGCGCGTTGTGTACTGGCCGGGTGAGTTCAATTACTCCCAGATCATTAACTTTGGCGTGGAGCATGCCAAGGGTGATTACCTTCTGTTGCTGAACAATGATACCGAGGTCATAAGCCCCGACTTTATCGAAGAGATGATGGGCTATCTGCAGCGTCCCGATGCGGGCGTGGTGGGCGGCCAAACTCTATTTTGCCGACCATCTGGTACAGCACGCTGGCATTTTGGTCGGTGTGCGCGGTGCACTTGCCCATGCCAACCAGGACTTCTCGGCAAAGCGCGAGGGCTATCTTGCGCGCGCCGTGCGGCCGGGTAACTTTAGCGCCGTAACAGGTGCCTGTCAGATGGTGCGACGCGACGTATTTGAGCGCGTCGGGGGCTACAACGAGGAATTCGCCGTTGGCTTTAACGACGCAGACTTTTGCCTGCGCGTATGGGAGGCGGGCTACCGCACCATCTATACGCCTTATGCCGAGCTGTACCACTACGAGTTCACCTCGCGCGGCAGGGAAGAGGCCAACGAGGAAAAGCTGCGCCGCTGGAAGAGCGAGCAGGCTCTGTTCATGCAGCGCTGGCCAGAATTCTTCCTCAACGGCGATCCGTGGTTGGGGCCGAACTTATCCGATGAGAGTGAGTATTTCTCGGTCTAAGGCAATGGTTTTTAGGAAGTCCTTAACTTTCTTTTGCTATGAGCTTGGAAGAAAGCAATGGTGGACTACTAATTAAGACAAATTACGAAAGCTCGATACTTCCGCGATAAGTTTATACAGGCTTATATAACTCGATATTATCCGATATAGTCTGCGATAATTATTTAAACGATGATTGGCTGTTAATCGATTCCTAGAAAGGCAAACAAGTGAGCGCCACAGCATTCCATAATCCGTTTCGTCCACTGCCGGCGCTGAGCCTCCGCGCATAATTGGTCGTGATGATATCGCCCTTGAGTTTACCGAGAGTTTGAATGCGGGAATAGGTGCACCTGCGAGGCTCATGCGCATTGCTGGACCGAGGGGCTCCGGAAAAACTGTTTTGCTCTGCGACCTTAGGGATCGTGCACGAGAGCTTGGATGGAAGACCGCTATTGTCTCTGCTGGCCCCTAACTTATTGCTGGACTTAAGGGATCAGGTTGCCGATTCTTCCCTTGAGACTAATGCTTCGGTTGGCGTAAACGCCGGCTTTGTTTCCGCGAAAGTCGACGTTGCGCCCAAAAGTCGAGCCTTAGAAAGTTACTGAGTTCGGCAGCGAAGTCATCCAAAGGGTCTTTTTATTGCCATCGATGAAGTTCAGGACGCTCCGATTGACGATATGCGTGCCATTGCGTCTACGGTTCAGCTTTTGATAGGGGAAAAAGTAGATATCGCACTTGCCTTTGCCGGGTTACCCGCCGGTGTTATGGATCTTATTAACGGCAAGGCGCTTACGTTCTTGCGTCGTGCCCTCCCCGAAGATCTGGCGCCTATCAACCAGGTGGAGGTAGCGCTCTCTATGGGCGATAGCTTTGTCGCGACTGGCTTGACCATAGAGGACAATCTCCTGTCGAGAGCCGCTAAGGCCACTAAGGGCTATGCCTATCTGGTGCAACTGGTCGGTTATTCCATTTGGCAACGCGCCAACTTGCATCGTGCCAAAAGTGCCATTGTGAGCGAGCGCGACGTCACCGAAGGCATTGCGCTGGCAGAGGCTCGTTTTCACGATGTTGTTCACGAGCCCGCGATTTCTGGACTGGGGCCTAACGATATCAAATACCTTTTTGGCGATGTGCGAGGATAAACAACAGTCCAAATCAGCCGAGATTGCTAAGCGCATGGGTAAAAAAGACCAATGAGATCAGCTCTATTAGGGGCCAAATTGCTACAAAGAGAGGTTATTCAGGCACCACAGAGGGGCTACGTGCAGTTTGCCGTGCCGGACCTAGATATCTATCTGCGAGAGGATGCTGCGGAGATTCTCGAGCGGTTCTAAATCGAGGCATGAATAGCCGCCGGTTAACTGCCTTTGTCGACTTGACTCGCGTCCCCCCAATCTAGTAGACTTTAAACCGTTGCTAGATTAGGGGATTTTCAATGAAACGCTCCATGAAACTGGTTTCTGCGAGGACCTCGTGCTGGTGGGGGACGTCAGCACCGGCAAGACGCACATGGCCTCGGCGCTGTGCATGCTGGCGTGCGAGCGGAGGATGGAGGCCCGCTTCTTCACCGCGTCATCGCTCGTCATGCGGCTGCGGCGCGCCCGCGACGAGGGGCGCCTTGACCGTGAGGCCGCGCTCATCGGCTGCGCTAGGCTGCTCGTCATCGACGAGCTCGGCTTCCTGCCGCTGGATCTCGACGGCGCGCGCGCTCTTCTTCTAGGTGTTCGCCGACGCCTACGAGCGGCAGTCGGTGGTCATCACCACGAACCTGGAGTTCGGACGGTGGGGCGAGGTGTTCGGCGACGACCAGATGGCGGCGGCCGTGCGCATCGCCAGGGCCACGGCCATGTGGGTCTTGCCCCTGCCGGTCTTGCCGAAGAACACGAGGTCCTCGCGGGCGCCGACGAAGCCCAGCGAAAGCATGTCGTCGCGGCCCCAGCCCTCGGAGAACCGCACGTGCGACCAGTCGAACCCCTCGGCCGACTTGTGCACGGGGGAGCCTCGCCTGCCTGAGCAGCCGTGCCCTCTTGGTCGCGTCCCTGTGCGCGAGCTCGGCCTCGAGCATGGCCCTGCAGCCCGCCACCTGCGTCCTCTATCTTGTCCACGTCGATCATTCCCTCCTGCCTTTTGCTCGTTGCCGATACGACGCACCGACAACGTTAAGGCATGCGGTCTGGTCGGCGTGGCCGTGCTCAAAACCGAAAAACTATCGTGCTCAATTCTGAAAATCGGATGTGATCAAACCCGCAATCACGACGTTAACAAACACAAATAGGCCGGCGCCAACGACAGGCTCGCCCGTCGAGGCGGGCTGGGATATAATTTCCTAGAAGGAGGCCAAGGGAGGTTCGATGAAGAAGGGCATGAGCATCAATTCCCTCATGAAGCACATGAGGACGAATCACGGCATGGAGGATTTGCGGGGGAGCGACAGAAAGATACTGCTGAGAAACATGGGCTATTTCCATGGCTATAAAGGCTTCCGGTTTGTCCGAAAGCCCAAAAACGCTATACCCCTCCCTTCGTTCGATGCCCTCATGGACGACATATACGGGTTCGATTCCGCCATCAAGGCGGCAATCTACCCGGAAATAATGTTCATCGAAACTGCGGTTAAAAAACATAGTCCTGGCCAGGATACTTGAGAACATAGAGGACCCCGGGCTGGCGACCTTCTTAAGGCGCGGCCTCCGGACATGCAGGGATGCCGGCGGAAGGGTCGTGAGCGGGCAGATGAGGGAAAAGCTCAAGCTCAAGAGCCAGCTTCAGAACATCGTGAGACGGAGTTACAAAAACGATCTCGTGAAGCACTATGTCGATCGCGACGACGACGCGCCCGTTTGGAGCATTTTCGAGGTGATGACCCTCGGGGATCTCACAAGTGTATGCAGGAGCCTTCCCGATGAAACCCTCGCCGAGATCGCAAGCGACCTAGGTTTCTCACATGCGAACCCCGGCATCGTCGTCGACATCGTCGAGACGATTCGCCCCCTTAAGGAACGCGGTCGCCCACAACGGGGCGGTGTTCGATTCGAGGTTCAGCCAATCGGTCAAGTACACCAATCCCGACAGAAACCTGGCCGCGGTCGGCGAGCTTCTCGATGAGGACCTTTCTATCGGATACAGGTTGAATTTCAATTCCATAGTCGACTACATCGTTCTCCTGGCCTATCTATTGACCTTACTAACGCATCAGAAGAAGCGTTCCAGAGAATTTCTTCGGAAATGCCTTCGGGAGCTGGAGAAGCTGGAGAGCGCTGTCGGGGTGGACACGTACATGATGATCGTCGGAAGCGGTGATCGGCAGAAATACAGATTTATTGAGGGGTTCATTGATGGCTACGGGCGCAACGGTGACGTTTCTCCCTTGTGCTAGAATAAACAACAAGAAGCGGCGAAACGCCGTGGGAGGAGTCGATCAGTCGGCTCCTCCCTTTTTTAATATGAATTGAACATTGCCAGGCGGCAAATGGCCCTGCCGTCCGCGGAGCTATCGCGGACGGCAGGGCCAATCTATCTTCACTCGGTGGTCGAATGCGGCCTTTTCCGGTTGTAGTAGACCTTGATGAGCTCGATCACCGCGTTCTTCGCGGCGCTTCTGGTGGTGAAGACCCTGCGGTGGTATATTTCATTTTCAGCATCGCAAAGAAGGACTCCGTAACGGCGTTGTCGTGGCAGTTGAGTACCGGTGGTCGGGCTGGATTGGCATCTGCGACGAGCACTGCATCGTGCGCTCGATGCCGAGAAGGGAGGCACACCTGACAATTCAAGGGCGGAGGGCTTCTTCGGCAGGCTGAAGGTGGAGTTCTTCTACGGAAGGGGCTGGAACGATGCTAGCATGGGGGAGTTCATTGAGATGCTGGACGCCTATCTGGTCTGGCAGGAACACGGTCCAGGATTTCCACTGTACTCCCCATCTTCGTGCACGAGGTGTATCGCGAGCTGCATGGCGGGGAGTAGTCGAAGTATGGGTTTCGGTGATGTACGGTTCGTGCAGGATTTGGAGGACTAGGCATGCCAAAGCGCTCCCTCTCTGTGAGGAGGCTCACATTCCAGAAGAAATACGACCGCTCGGGGAACCCCGAACAGTTCTCGCCAGCAGACCTAGATGGCAAGAACCTTCTTGACCTCTTTGATGCCTGGAGGAAGGAGCCCAACGCCATACCGCTGATGGAGCCTGGATCCGACGACTGCGTGGTCGTGAAGAAGGTCTCTCGACCAGACAAATACTCGCTATTCATCGATACAAACTCCGGCAAGCGCGGAGAAGAAGGCGACCTCTATAGGCCAGATAGCTCGCGACCAGCCCAGCACATCAACGAGGAGGATGCCGCGACGGGACATACCCGAGTCCTTCTCTACGTGCCAGAGCGAGGACGAAACGCACTTCTCTTTTCCGAGCACTGTCTGCGTGGAGCAGCCGGTAAAAGACTGCTCGACCTCTTTAGCCGCTGGTTCGCAAAAGCAGTGCCCCTCCATCAAGCTCAAAAGTGAATGTGTGTGCGGGGAACCGATTGGCTAGAGCATATCAAAGCCGTCAAAAGCATTGAGGTTCGCGCACATCGCCTCCCGAAGAAGGCGTATGACGCCCTCGGCACGACAGTAGGTTCTTTCAATCTGGAATTCAAGCCAGATACAGGGCGCAGCTTTCCAATTCAGAAGTGCTTACAGCTTCGTGAAGCCAAGGATGAGGCCAATATCCTCGATACCGTGTTTGGCATCCCCGAACTTGATGGCGAGGGCGAGAGCAAGCTGTTGGCCACCGTCGTTGGAAACGATGACCGAACCAAGAAGGTCGACTTCGATAAAGAGGTGCTGCCCCACTTCCTGCGCACACTCAGCGAGAATGGAGACCCGAGATCAGCGACGATGAGTTCATACAGCGCTGCTTTTTCCACGCTGACGAGATACTCAAGCGCATCGGTGAGTAGCCTATGAATATGTTTGGGCGGTATCTCGAAACGCTCTGTTACAGAAGGTCAGACGGTAAGCAACGAGTTGACTTTGGACGGGCATTTGTTCAGCTTGGCGCTCCTTTGATCGTGGCATTAATCTTGGCTCTTATTGGTGTGGAAGTAGACGAGGGTTCCAACGCGATTTCGTTCATCTCCATTATCGCGGGCCTGATGTGCACGGTCGCCGCTCTTCTGTTCGAGGCAAGAACGTCCATCATGAGGCGGGACAAGACAACCGTCGAAAATGATGAACGCTCTGCGGACGAGTTGTTCTGCCTTTGCATCTGGCTGATTTTCGTTGGCATAGTCGGAACGATTGCGTTTCTGCTCCCAGACTTTAAATACCCGTTCAGTTTTTCCCTGGTGGGTACATAGGGCATACAGCTTTGTATGCTTTGCCATCATCTTGCACTTCTTCATTGTTGTGGCAGCCTTTGCGACGAGGTTTATTCGCATTTACGTACGCGTCGTTGAACACAAGGAATAACGCACTAAACCGCATATGAGCACCGGTTTGTGACCGGCTTGGAGGGTGAGCAGCATGGCGCGGTTGAGATTTACTTCGCCGAGGTCGACCTCGAACTGGTGCGCGCCGGGTACACCCGCGCCGTCGAACTGCTGGCTGCCGAGGACCGCGACGTGGCCAATCTGCTTGAGAAGGCGGCACCCCTTCGAGCTCACGTACCTGGGCTTCCCCCGCGAGCGCCGCAAATGGATGCGCACCGACGACGTCCGGGAGCGCGCCAACGCCGGGTCGAGCGGCGCACCAAGCGGTGTCGGTCTTCCCGTCCGTCGAGTGACTGGTCGGGCTCGTCGGGGCCGTCTGCCTCGACCAGAGCGACGCGTTGCCGTACGCGCAGAACCTCATGGACGTCCGCAGTCTGCGGAAGGGCTACGAGTCGCCCGGGCTGCCGGCGGCGGGGGAAGGGGCCGTCGGACGTGCCCCGACGCTCGTGGGGGGTTGCCTTCATGGACAAGCTTGGTAAGGTCGCGTAGGATATCGGTCGACTACGGCCCTGGAGGGGCTTACGCCACTATTCGTGACACAATTTGCCCTCCATGTGTAATTGGCTAAATTGTTAGTATGCAGGACACGTTAGCGACTTATAAAAGTTGCACGGTGATGGGGGAGAGTTTGGGACGATCAAAAGGGCGCAATTCAAAGGTTGAGCTTCTGCGCATCATCTCGATGTGGTTCATAGTGGCTCATCATTTCGTGATTCATAATGCTGAGCCCATTTCTGTTTTTCCGGGAACACTTACGCGCATGGTGCTGCACGGCGTGCTGTATCCCTCGGGGCGTATTGCCGTTGCCGTGTTTTTTATCATCACGGTGTGGTATCTGGCCGACGCGCAACTGACACTTAAGGGTCAGCTGCGAAGGGCTTGGACCCTGCTGGGACAAATGCTCTTTTTTACAGTGTGCCGCTCGTCCTATTTTTCGGTGTGTTTAAGGCGGGGATGGTCTGCAAGCTGAAGAGCTGATGGCTGTCGTCTTTGCCCCGCTCGCCTCGCTGTGGTGGTTTCCTACGGTGTATATTCTGCTGATTCTTGTGGCGCCCTATCTGTTCGACGGGTTGCGTGCCCTGACGAGCCGGCGGCTGGGCGAGCTCTGCATGCTGCTGATCGTGCTATATGGCGTCTTGCCCGTTGTGCCGTATTCGACAATTGGCGGCTTTGTTTCCTCCCTGACGGGTCAGACGGTCGTGATCGCGTGCGTGACGTGTTGGTTTAAAGTGGCATTATCGCGGCGGGGCGGATGCGAGGGTTTTGGCGCTGCCCGTTCTTTCGTACGTTGCTGTGTACGTTTGCTACTTTGTGGCTCAAAAGGACGTGCTCCTTTTGAGCGCTTTCGCTTCCAGCGTGTACGGATCGGTGGTGACTAATCCTGCAAGCCTCCAGTCGCTTGCGATCGCACTTCCGGTGTGCTTGTTTGTCTTTAACGCTCAACCTGCGCATTGGCCTGCTGTCAATTACTTGGCCACGTTGTCGTTTGGCGTATACCTTGCTACGGACAGCGGTTATATGCAGGAATTACTTTGGAAGAACGTGCTTGTGTTTTCTCACTGCCACACGGCGTGGGGCTGCTGTCGGTTGTGCTCGTGGTGACCGGCGTGTATGTTGCCGCGTCCTGCGTCGAGGCAGTTCGACAGGTTCTGTATCGGGTGATGTTCAAGCATCCGGGTAGGGCGTTTGATGTTTTGTGTGACAAGATTGCAGGGGTTTCTTTGCTAAGGTAGGCCATTGTTGGGCCAAGTCCTGTGCGGTGTGTAAATTCGTAATCGCGATTCCCCTACGCTGTCTTCCTCAGCTTCGCCTGCTGCCCGGCGATTCTCACCAGCTTCGGCACGGAGTCTCTCCGTCTCTGAGAACTCCGTTCTTATCGAGGAAGTGAATGAAGAACGCCGCTGCAGAGCGCTTGTTGCCATCCAAGAACGGATGCTCCTTCACTGCGATATAGGCAAGGACTCTGTTGGCAGAAAACACTGTCTAACATTTCTGCCGCGTTCCCCAGTAGGTCAAGTAATTCAATTACAATTATTCGAGTTCAAATTTGTTTGGTTAAAGTTTACTTTTTAGATTTAAGTTAATTTGTTGGGAGTGCATATATGAAAAAAGTTCGATGCGCAGTCGCTAATTTGGTTACCGCTGTTCTGGTTTCCTCTTCATTCCTTGCTCCCGTTTCGTCGGCCTATGCAGTTGAGTTTTCCTCGCTTTCAAATAATGAAGCCGAGACCTTTAGCTCCTCTTCATTTTTCGGATTTCGTTTCCGAGGATACTGAGAAGACCGCCGGAGCCGACCCTTGTGAGGTTACTGAGAAGACCGCCGAAGCCGACTCTTGTAATTCGGAAGTCGAATCGGCCGCTCAGCCGGCTCAATCTTACGATTCCTCCTCTGTCGATGCCTCTTTTCAATACTTGTACATTGCGCAGCCCTCTCTTTCGTTGGGTGCTATGCAAGAGGCGGCGTTCGCAACTGCATCTGACTCCGATGTTTTGACCTCTGCGTCCCTATCATTCGTCAGCGATTCTGGCGAACAGCGCTCCATTGAAGCTTCGGCCTTCGCTGGGAATGCTGCGGGCTTTACATTCGGACAAGATTTGTTGGTAGCGCGGTATTTTTTAACCGGTATTACGTATCAGGTGAAGGATTCGAACGCAATCTATTCAGTGGATCTCTCGTCTGAGGATTACAGCTTTAACGTAGTCAATTCGTCTACTTCTTCTGATTACATTGACAATTCCGATGATTTGTCAGTCTACTATGCCGATGAGAACGGCAATCCTGTCGAGGCTTTCTCTATTGAAGAGGCACTTTCCGGTTGTGAAGGTGATAGTGGCATTGCAGCTTATAGCGCCGATTCCCGTTCAGCTCGTAAAAATGTTCGTGTGATCGCACTTGATGCCGGTCACGGTGGATCCGATCCTGGCGCTCAGGGCAACGGGAAGAGTGAAGCCGACCTTTTACTTGAAGATTGTTAGCGCGTGTAAGACCAAGCTTGAGAACTACGGATTTAAGGTAATTCTCGCTCGTGAGCAGTCGGGCAGCTACGGTAGCAGCGACTTCCTTTACCGCGTTCAGCGTTGCGTCAATCAGGGCGCCCAGGCCTATATCAGTTTCCATATCAATTCAGGTTCGTCCGCAGCCCATGGTGCCGAGGTGTATTCGCCTACCGTGAACGGGGCTGACTATACCCAGGTTTCGTACGAACTGGCCCAGAAGGTTCAGAACAATCTTGTTGCTCTCGGACTTACAAACCGTGGTGTCTTTCAGATGCAGGTGGGCGACGAATTCGCTGTTATTCGTTGTGCTCGTGAAGCTGGAATCCCCGGTATTTTGATCGAACACGGATTTATTTCCAATTGGGGCGATGCGAACAAGTACTTTAGTGATGCCGGGTGCAAGCGTCTTGAGAAGCTGATGCAGACGCCATCATCGCGCAGTTCCCAAATCATCTTGGCTTGATTGTTCGTCTGTTTTCGATGCCGACTACTATCTTAATAAGTATCCAGATGTTAATGAATGGGCAAACGGAAGCAAAGATAGGGCCCTGGATCACTTCGTCAACTACGGCATGTCGGAGGGCCGCCGCGGCTCCGAGGCGTTCGACGTGCAGAGCTACTACAATGAGTACCCCGATCTCCGCGCCGCCTTTGGCACCGACCTCGCCAGCTACTACTCGCACTACCTTATGTACGGCAAGAAGGAGGGGCGCCACGCTACCGGCTGCTCGAAGCTCAAGGGCGCCGCAACCAAGGCGGGCGGCGTGGACTACGCTCCCGTCTACGACCCCGAGTACTACCTCTCCCGCAACGGAGACGTCGAGAAGGCCTTCACCAAGTCGACCTACGGCGGCGTGACTATGGTCGACGACTCGGCCGTCCTGCGGCACTTCGTCAACTACGGCATGTCGGAGGGCCGCCGCGGCTCCGAGGCGTTCGACGCAGAGCTACTACAATGAGTACCCCGATCTCCGCGCCGCCTTTGGCACCGACCTCGCCAGCTACTACTCGCACTACCTTATGTACGGCAAGAAGGAGGGGCGCCACGCTACCGGCTGCTCGAAGCTCAAGGGCGCCGCAACCAAGGCGGGCGGCGTGGACTACGCTCCCGTCTACGACCCCGAGTACTACCTCTCCCGCAACGGAGACGTCGAGAAGGCCTTCACCAAGTCGACCTACGGCGGCGTGACTATGGTCGACGACTCGGCCGTCCTGCGGCACTTCGTCAACTACGGCATGTCGGAGGGCCGCCGCGGCTCCGAGGCGTTCGACGTGCAGAGCTACTACAATGAGTACCCCGATCTCCGCGCCGCCTTTGGCACCGACCTCGCCAGCTACTACTCGCACTACCTTATGTACGGCAAGAAGGAGGGGCGCCACGCTACCGGCTGCTCGAAGCTCAAGGGCGCCGCAACCAAGGCGGGCGGCGTGGACTACGCTCCCGTCTACGACCCCGAGTACTACCTCTCCCGCAACGGAGACGTCGAGAAGGCCTTCACCAAGTCGACCTACGGCGGCGTGACTATGGTCGACGACTCGGCCGTCCTGCGGCACTTCATCAACTACGGCATGTCGGAGGGCCGCCGCGGCTCCGAGGCGTTCGACGTTTATAGTTATAAAACGAGATATCTCGATCTTAGAAAGGCTTACGGAAGTAATTTAAAAGCGTATTATTGCCACTATCTCGAATATGGGATGAAAGAGCACCGTAATGGTTCGAGCATGACCGGATTTGAGGGCTATATAATGTTCTCGTCTTTCACTTCTTACGAGGATGCTGCCGCTCATTACAGTAGGACTGTTGGTAAGCAAACTTATCCAACAAGCGTGTATAAAAGCAAAGGCAGCGCCTCTATTGATGAGTTTTGTAAGATTCTTTACGAAGAAGCCTCATTTGAGGGAGTATGTCCTGAAGTTTTATATGCTCAAGTCATGAAAGAGACGGGCTATTTAAGATTCGGAAATTTGGTCCAGGCAAACCAGTGCAATTTCGGTGGTGTTGGAGCCACTGGCCCTGGAAATCCCGGATATACTTTTTCTTCCGTTAGAGAAGGGCTTAGGGTTCAGACGCGGCATTTAAAAGCGTACGCAACAACTGAGCCTTTGAATAATCCGTGTATTGACCCACGCTTTAATCTTGTTTCCGTGGGTGTGCTCCCAAGACGACGGACCTAAATGGACGTTGGGCTGTTCCTGGTAAAGGTTATGGCGAAGGCTTAAATGCAATTGTCCTTGATGTTTTGTGCATGTAATGGGTGTGCAGACGTTCTAGAGCCGATATGCAAATTTAGTTGCATATCGGCTCTAGTTTTTGGCTATTTATTTAATCTTATATTGTTGAGAATTTCTGACAGTCTTTCATAGGAGATGTCAAAGAAGTGTTATTACCGCTAAAGATTACAGCAATCACCAATTATATATAAGCACAGAATACTTTGGGATCAGAATTATCGGCTGAAAATAATAGTAAACAAAACGTATGAAATAGACAGAGGCCATTCTGAGCAAGTAGCGGGCTCTAGGCCCGTAATATAACGACAGCCGCCCATGTCGAGACGGCTGTCGTATGGCGCGAAAGCGCCACGAAAGCTAAACGGCGGAGGGCGCTGCCAGATGCGTCCCATGCTCAACTTGAGTATACATCAATCGTGGCTCGCCCTGAACATTTGTTCACTACTGTAATGTGCACGAATCTGCAACCTTGAATATCAAACCATATTCTGTTTAACTGATAGCTCTTCCGTAACAGGAGTAGCCTCAGAAGTGCGGTCTAAATGTCCCGCCATCAGCGATTCCTCCTACCTCTTGCGCGCAGCCTCATAACAGAGGGAATCATATTTGTAATAAGGCGGTATCTAAACATTGGGAAAGGACCGGTCAGCATATTGAAAAGAGACCAAGCGGCATAGTAGAAATGCCATCCATCTTCCATGCCTTGCCCCTTCCATGGAGTCAAAGAGAGGTTCTGGAGATACTCATTTGAATACCTATGCGTGTTGCCCAATCTCCAAGGACGGTCCTCGCCAAGGAAATGCACGATAACGGGGTTGCTTATCCACTCGGAATACAGGCGTGGGTCGGGATCGAACCAAGGGGAGACCCGTTTCAACATCGAAAGCGGATAATAATAGAAGGAGTTGCAATAATTATACTTTACTGGAAGAGGCATGATTCGGTCATCAAGGACAAGATTTATCGCATCCTGATCGTTCGCAAAAAAGCTCGCCTCCCCGCTCTTTCAGACACTCTAGAAGCTGCTTTTCAATCTCATTACTACGCCAGGACTTAAGGTCAATCAAAGGACTCCGGCATTAAAGTACGGCTTACCTCCATGTCCAAGGGCCTTCATGCGTTTCGGCGATACAGTTGGCTCAGGACATGCACCAATTATGCAGCCGCGCTCATTCAGCGGAGCGTCCCAGAGCTCCTGAGGCTCCCCCTGACCATTGTGTCTGCGTCAAGATACAGAACGCGTTGAATATCGCTGCCCAAAAACCTTGCCAACAGCAGCCTAGAGAGTACGATTTCATTCCAACCCTGCGTATCAAAGTCAATGCAGCCAGCATCCATGAAACCATCGATATCAATAAAATCAATCTCGACACAATACTTATTCAAAAAAGAACGCAGCGTCTCTTTCGACGTCTGTGACACCTTTGTCGCAGAACACGAAAAAGTGGATTGCGTCATCGGGAGACGAGTTCTCACAAACAGAAGCAACTGAAGCTGCAAGCTGCGGTACAAATGCCTCATTGACCGTATATAGAATATTCATCTGTTCTCCAAAGCATTATTAACAAGCTATGATTCTAACAAAGAAAGGGAATATAGTCACCATGGACTCGGAGGACCATCCACCAAACTTGAGTATTTGCTCGCTTGAGCACTGTTGAATATCGCGAAACAGCACCGCCGATATCGCGCTTTGGGCACCGGGGCCGACACTGGCCCCGGTGCTTTTTATTGCTACCGGTCTATCCGCGGCGCTGCCGCATGTTGGCCTCGCCCATGTCGACCCAGACCGCGTTGTGCACGATCCTGTCCATGATGGCGTCGGCATGCACCCCGCCGCCGAGCCTCGGGTGCCAGTCCTTCTTCTTGAACTGGGTGCAGAATACGGTCGAGGCCGTGCCGTACCTCAGCTCCATCAGCTCCAGCAGCATCGACCTGAACTCGGTGTCCGGCCTGTCGAGCAGCCACTCGTCTATCACGAGCAGGCCGAACGCCCCGTACTTGCGGACGAGCTTGCGCTCGCCGCCGGGCCGGTCACGGCTCTCGCGCCAGAGGTCCTCGAGGTCGGGCTGGCGGACGTAGCACGACCTCACCCTCCTGGCGCAGGCGGCCTTCGCGAGCGCGCAGGCCAGGTAGGTCTTGCCCGTGCCGGTGAGGCCCTGGAGAACCACGTTCTCGCCGCGCCCGACGAACCCGCAGGTCGCGAGCTCGGCCACCGCCACCCTGTCGAGGCCGCGGCCCTCGAAGAAGTCGACCGAGCGGACGTCGGCCTCGGGGTACCTGAGGCCGGCCCTCCTCGTCAGGTTGCGGACCTTCTGCGTGATGAAGTCGGAGTGCGCCTCGTCCACCGCCATCTGGACGCGCTCGGCGAACGCCATCCCGGCGCACACGGCCTCGTCCTGGGCGGAGAGGGCGGCGAGCAGCTCGGCCGCCCCCATCTCCCTGAGCTTGCGGGCGGTCTCCGCGTTGACGTCCATGCTCACTCCTCCCCGTAGAAGCCGGCGCCGCGCACGTAGCCGCAGTCCCCGGACGCCTCGCCGGCTGGCGCCCTGTCCTGCCCCGACCTCAGCACGGGCTCGACGTCGCGGTAGCGCGGCGACCTCTTCCCGGTCGCGAGCGCCATCCCGCACGCCCGCTCGAGCCTCGCCGGGGTGTAGCGCCTGGACAGCCTGAGCACGGCGAGCGCGGCGTTGAAGCCCTGCTCGTCGAACTCGTAGCAGGCGAACACCCTGTCCACCAGCTCGGAGCAGGAGGACCCGACCCTCGAGGCCCAGGCGCGGATGCGCGGCGCGCCCCGGTCCGACCACGCCCTGCCCTCGGGCATGTCCGAGCCGCGCGTGGAGTAGCGGTTCCTCGCGTAGGACGGGAACCTGGGGTGCGTGGCCACGCGCTCGCCGCCGGAGAAGACCTCCACCTTGCCCTCGGTGACGCGCAGGTCGACCGTCGAGCCGACGAGCAGGTGGCTCACCGAGTAGTAGTTGCGGGTGTACGCGACGTGGCAGTTGGCCTGGACCTTGCGGCCGTAGACCCACTCGCACACCTCGAAGGGCTCGGCCGGTAGGGGCCTCAGCAGCGGGCGCTCGACCTCCTCGAACACCTCGCGCCTCGAGCCCTCGCGCTTGGCGAACGGCGCGTCGTTGTGCTCCGCGACCCTCCGGGCGACGGCGGCGCGGAGGGCCGCCATGTCGGTGAACACCTCGTCGCGAAGCGCCGCTATCACGTAGGTCGCGGCGGCCCAGACCTCGTTCTCGGCGCTCGGCTTGTCGCGGGGCCTCCTGACCCTCGCCGGGATCACGGCGGAGCCGTAGTGCGCGGCGAGCTCCTCGTAGGCCGCGTTCAGGACCGGCTCCCCGGCCCTGGGGTGGGCGGTGACGCCGGTCCTCAGGTTGTCGGGGACGATGCAGGGCGTCGCGCCTCCCAGGAAGGAGAAGGCGTGCACGTGGCACAGCAGCCATGTATCCTGCTTCATGTCGAGCGTCGGCTCGACGTAGCTGTACCGGCTGAACGGGAGGCAGGCCACGAACAGGTACACCTTCCTGACCTCGCCGGTCGCGGGGTCCACGAGCCGCATCGTGGGCCCCGACCAGTCGACCTCCATGTTCCTGCCCGCCTTGTGCCCGACGCGGCTCACCACGTTGCGCGACACCGTGTACTGGCGGTAGCGCTTGCAGAACCTGTCGTAGGACATCGACGGCGCGCCGGCCTCCGCGCACCCGTCGGCATACTCCGCGTGCAGGAGCTTGAGCGTGACGCCGGTCCTCGCGAGCTCGCGGTGGACGCGTGCCCAGTCGGGGTCGGCGTGCACCGGCCCGGCGTCGCCCCTGCCGGGGAACAGCAGCGCGTAGGCGGCCTCCTCGGACATCCCCTCGACGTCCTCCCAGGAGACGCCCCGCTCCCTCGCGGCTTCCAGCACGTCCTGGACGCTGTGCTTCGAGACGTGGGCGGTGCGGGCGATCGCGTTCTGCGAAAGCCCGTTCACCGACCTCAGCCTCAGGACCTCCCTGGCCCTGATCCTTCTCGCCATGTGGAACCTCCTCGTTCTCTGGACTGCATGGCAGCCCGAGCGTAACGGGGATGCGCGGGAAGGCATTTAATGGCGGTGCCGAACGGCAATATTCGGTCGGGTGGGCGGCGGTGCTGATTCGCAATATAGGTGGTGTCGAAAGGGCCCAGGACTCACCAAACTCCGAACACAACAAACCTGCGTCGTCACGGTTAGACCAACGTCCACCCTCTCGCGCCCTTCACACAACCACTCCTGAAGCCATACGTGTGTGTCTCCAGTGCAATCAAATGCTGCCAGCATTTAGGTGTGTTTCGAGCGAAGTGCCCGTGTGGCTAAGGGAGCGGCTTGCGGCGGTATGTTGGGAGGGGCGGACGACGAAGCCTATTTGCTCGTGGCAATTCTGATGGCACCCGTAACCGCTGCGGGAACGCATGCGGCAATAATGGCAACGTTGATGCCGTTCATGTCGAAGGCGGTGATAAGGTGGTCCGCCGTAAGGACGATGACGGCAAATGCAAGAGCGTTGATGACAATCTGGGTGACTCCGTCGCGCATAATGAGGAGGGGAGTCGTTTACGTAGAGCAGGATGGCGATTGACGTTGTGGCTCCAAGAACATATGGGAATATCCACATATAGGACTCGATTTTGTTTCCGTAAACGAGTTCGAGCAGGGGACCACCAACGAATGAGAATCCGATCGTAACTATTGCCATGCATGCAAAGAGCAAGCCGAATACCTTGAAGAAGCTCTTCTTGAAAGCTGTTGCGCCCCCATTTTGCAAAGAGTGTGCTAGGGTGCCAATAAGTGGACTGTAGAGATACGTCGCGCCTGCCTGTATAAGAACTGCGGGAGTCGCGATGCTGGCGTAAATTCCTAGGAGTTCTTGTCCGGCAAGAACGCCGTAGCGTTGACGGACAATGGAAACGATGGACGTTGCTAAGAAATTGGCGATTGTCGGCATAAGACATGCTTTTCCGAGTTCGACAAGATGTTCGTGAGCGAAGCTGGGCTTGATATCCCCAAATCGTCTTGCGTGGGGAGATCGTAGAAGAGGGTCACGAGCATGCAGCAAAACGCCATGCCGATGATCGCGGCGGGCAGCGAGTGGATCGTTACAAGTGGGGCGACGAAGCCGACGAGGGATAGCACTCCGCGCATGAACTGGGATTTGCCGATGTAGTCCATGCGCTGTCCTTTTGGTCGACTCCGTAGAGCACGTCGACAAAGGTCTCATCGATTTTAAAAACGAGGAATACAAAAGTGGCGATCAGGAAGGAAACGTTGTCGCTGATCGCAGCGACGTAGATGCAGCTCATGATCAAGCTGAATAAGATCGATACGAAGCGAAAGCCAATATAGTCTTTTTTGCGGAATGCTCGCAGGAAATGTCGGAAACCTGGTAGGTCCTCATTTTATATAGGCTGATGGAGGCAAACATGCTGCCAACGGACATGGCAAATGCAAGCGCTCCGGAATTGTTGTAGTCGGTCGACAGAACAACGACCAGGACGGTTGTAAGCCACTGGCATCCAAGGTAAAAAATGCAACCAGCGGCGTTCCAGAGCGCGTTCTTTTTCGTGCTCAAGGGTGCGGGGACGTTGGGCATGCAGCTCCCTTCTCGTGCGAAGCGTTCGTTCGAAAGACCTTAGTAATTTTAGTGCCCTTTTCAACGAGTGCAAAGGTGAACGTATAATGAACAGGCATGCCTATACGATTAAATGGGAGCGATTCATGACATTTGGTCCCTCTGACCATACCTTTGCGCTCTGCGCGTACAAAGAGAGCCCCTTTCTTGAAGAGTGCCTTCAATCCTTGCTTGCGCAGACTGTAAAGACCAACGTGTTGATTGCCACTTCGACTCCGTGCGATGCAACGCGTGAGCTTGCTAAGCGATACTCCGTTAAGTTGTACGTTCGGGACGGAAATCCTGGGATCGCTGATGATTGGAATTACGCAGTAAGTTGCGCTGACACTTCTCTTGTCACCGTTGCGCACCAGGACGATACCTATGAGCCTGAGTACGCGGCTCATCTTCTAACTGCTGCGAATAAGATGGACAATCTGCTCATCTTCTTTACCAACTATGGTGAGTTGAGGAATGGTGCCAAGGTTGACGATAACCAGCTACTTCGAATCAAACGCCTGATGCTTACTCCCGTTAGGGACGGAAGATTTGCTACCTCCAGATGGATGCGTAGGAGAATTCTGTCTTGTGGATCTGCAATTTGTTGCCCGTCCGTAACGTTGAATATGAGCAAGTTGCCTATGCCTCCGTTTATTGCAGAATTCCGCTCGAATCTCGATTGGGCGGCATGGGAGCGCTTTTCAAAGCTGCCTGGTGCTTTTTACTATGATTCCAAGGTGTTGATGCACCACCGTATTCATCAAGAATCTGAGACATCTGCCTTAATTAAGGATGACACGCGAGAAAAGGAGGACCTCGCGATGCTCGAGCGGTTTTGGCCTTCTTTTTATTGCGAGGCTGTTGTTTAAATTCTATCGCCGAGGACAGGAGAGCAACCAATTGTAGCGGCGAGTTCTTGTTGAGTTGTCTATGAGAGATTGGCGGATGTTGAATAGTAAAAAGTGTTGGTAATTGTGCCAGCGTATAACGAGGAAGAATCTCTAGAGAGAACAGTTGACGAGCTTGTTTCTGTTGTGCCCGATATCGATTATCTCGTGGTAAACGACGGTTCCAAGGATGCAACTGAGCAAATCTGTCTCGACCGTGGCTACAATCATGTCACTCTTCCGGTCAATTCTGGTCTTACAGTTGGATTCCAGACGGGGATGAAGTACGCGCTGCGCAATGGGTATGACTATGCCTTGCAGTTTGATGCAGACGGCCAACATTGCCCGGGTATATGTCCAAGATGCTCGACCTTGCGATCGCCGAGGACGCCGACATTGTTATCGGCTCGCGCTTTGTAAACAAGTGCAAAGAGGTTTCTGCACGCATGCTCGGCTCGCGCATCATTACGGTTGCGATCAAGCTCACTACCGGCAAGCGAGTCGCAGATCCGACTTCTGGCATGCGCATGTTTAACAGGAAGATGATTGAGCGTTTTGCAAACGACGACTCTTTGAACCCAGAGCCCGAGTCTATTTCGTACCTGATTAAGAAGGGTGCTAAGGTTCGTGAAGTTCAGGTTGAGATGCGTGAGAGGCAGGCAGGGGAGAGCTATTTGAACATCCCTAAATCGATTGCCTATATGGCTCGCGCTTGCATCTCCATTCTCTTCGTTCAGTGGTTTAGGTGATTGAACAGTGTCTATTGTGCTTAGGGCCGTCCTCCTGCTCGGGGCGCTTTTGGTTTTGTATTTTGTCATCAGGAAGCTGAGAAAAGCGCAGATTGAGGTGCTGGATTCTGTGTTCTGGCTTTTCTTCGCCTTCAGTTTCGTTGTGCTGGCCGCTTTCCCTCAAGTTGCCTTTTGGCTGTCTTCACTTTTGGGATTTGAGAGCCCGGCAAACTTCGTGTTCCTCTACGTGATTGTATTGCTCCTGTATCGAGAGTTCAGTAACACGGTGAGCATCTCGAAGCTGCGTCGGAGGATTAACCAGCTTGTTGAGGAGCAGGCGCTTCGTTAAATTTGTCATATCAATTATTCGTTCGCCCCTTGAAAGGAGAGACCGTGTCTCTTCCTCGCATTGTTGCGATTGTGTTCTTCGTCTGCGTGATCCGTCTCGTATCCAAGGGCAAGTTGTCCTTACGCTATTCCTTTTTCTGGCTTTCTTTGTCGGTGGTAATCCTCATCGCTGCGATTTCCTCCGGTTTCATTGGTGCACTTGGCGATTTGTTCGGTTCCGTGTTGACCACGAATTTTGTGTTCTTCCTTGGACTGTTTCTTCTCCTTGCGTTTTTGCCGATGCTTAGCGTAATCGCGACGAAACAAGCAGCAAACATAAAGAATCTGACTCAGCGGCTTGCGATTATCGAGAAGGAAATAGTAAGAGACTGCTGAGCAGACAGCAGACGGTGTTCGGCTCTGGTTGCGGGAGGGATGGCCGCCTTGTTGAAAATGGGTATCGCTATCGGTTCTGCCGTCGTGTTCTTTGATGCTCATCGTACGGTCATAGTTTAGATTCAGACAGGAGACGATTTGATGATTCCGAATGTTCACGGCCATGCTCAAATGGTTAAGACGCAAATACGGAGACGTTCCGATGGGCATCGGTTGAGCGCGCTTCCGCTTGTGTGCTTTGTGCTGCTTGCTATCTCGGGTGCAGTACTGTTTGTTCTCTATGACGTCACGGCGGCAATCTTTTATTGGTGCATGGAGCTTGCGTTATTTGCTTGTTTAGCGGTTCTTGCTTGGTTTTATCTTGCCTCCGAGCGAAGCACACTGTTCGGAAAGGCTTCTCCTCGTCTTGCCTTGAGTGTCTGCGCATTTTCGGCTCTTTTGTCTATATTACTTGAAGCTGGAACCGTGCTGGGTACGCCAGGGAGGTCCGTGCTATCTATAATGGATTGGAGTAAAAAGAATTAGTACTTCTTTTCTTTGCTGTATTTATCAGCAGCTCCTTTATCTTGCTCGCCGTGAAAAAGCCCGCTTTGGCCAACAAGGGAAGAGTGCGTGCATTTTTTGCTGCAAACCCTGTTCTGGGCATCGTTGTTTTGTGCATAGTCGTTCTATCCGTAAATGGTCTGTTGGCGGTTGCGTCCACTGTACTGATGCCGTTTCTTGGAGCATACTTTGTGCATACTGTTCACCTCTGCATTGTGATTATTCTAGGTGTCGCTCCTTGGTTTATTGTGAAACCGGGTCTATACAAGACCGTAGCCTCCTTCTCCATCGCCGCGCTTTCGCTAGGCTGTTTTTTGATTTCAGCCTTACCGAACCTCACTGCTGTTTCTCCGGACGATCAGATTCATTACGCTCGTTCTCTGGGCCTGTCCTATATGGGGATCCCGTCTTCACCGAGTCTGAAATTGAATTAGTTGCGGTTCCATGGGTGGAAAATAACAGTCTTCAGTTTGATGAGGTGCATGACGCGGAGATGGATCTGAATGACCTCCATTTGTCCCAGATAGCTTCAGGGGAAGTTAATAGTTCCTCTGGTTTTGTGGCTGCGGTGACCGGTGAATCATTGAGGAACATTTCGACCATTGCTTATATTCCCTGCGCTCTCGGTCTTTGGTTGGGGAGGTTGTTGTCCCTTCCATTGCTTACGTGTTTTGCCTTGGGAAGGCTGTTCAACCTTTTCGCTTATGTTGTCGTGACTGCCATTGCAATCCTCTATATTCCGAAATGGAAATCTTTGATTGCGACGGTTGCCCTACTTCCTTATGCTGTCTATCTTGCTTCGAACTATTCTTATGATCCGTGGGTGACTGGCTTCTTATTGCTTGCAGTTGCTTTGGTTCTAAGGGGAGTTGTCGAAGCCGGATGAGAGGTTGACGCCATTAAGCGTTTTCGCAATTACAGCGTGTTTCTTTTTTGGGCTTGTCTGCAAAAAGCTGTTTATTTTCCGTTAATTGGAATGATGCTGTTCATGCCTGCTTCGAAATTTAAAAATTCGAAGCAACGGAAGTTATATGTGGCTTTGGTGATTTTGTTCGTCACCCTAATGGTGTGTAGCTTTACCTTACCGATGCTGTTTTCCCCCCGCTGTGCAGGCGGGAGATGTGAGGGGAGGCGAGGGGTCAGTGGAATAGGACAAATACGCTACATTCTGAATAATCCGATAAACTTCCTCGGTACGTTATTCAGTTTTATGGTCAATCTGCTCGCGCCCGCTTCATCGAATGACTACTCTCTTTCATATGCTTATATGGGCAATGTTGCAGTATCGCTTCCATTTCTTTCCACTCTGCCCTTTCTCTGTATTTATACGAGCGCCTTTAATGTCGAAGGTGATTCCTCTAAAAACCCTGTAACACCTGTCCTTCGTATGTGGACCCTTGCGCTTGTTGTCGCAAGTGTCTCTTTGGTGTGCACGGCGCTTTATGTCGGTTACACGCCCGTTGGCGACACTTCGGTCGCAGGTGTGCAACCGAGATATTTGATACCGGTGCTTGTTCCGGCGTTCATTTCTTTGTGTGCACCTCGGGCCCGAATTGATTGTGTGTCGCAGCGTTTTAATTTTCTCCCGTCATTCCTCCTGTAGCTATGATTCTGATGTCTTTCTTTGCATCCCTGTGTTGTGTGATTGGTTGGTAGCGATACCGTTTCTTATTGCAGTTCATTTTTCAGTGTCTAAAAACGATGGGGTCAAGCAATCGGGGTGAGGCAGGAATCTTGGAAGCGCTAGGCTTCCAGGCTCAGTGACTTCCTACATTGGTTCGAGCTCTTCCAGCTGAGCGAGACCTTGGACGACGAAGAACTGTTGGCGTTTCGGAACGCAGTCATTAACGCTTCTTACGAGAAATCACATCTACGAGCGATGAAGATTCCTCCACCATCTTCGAGATCCTCAATGCACGCGGCACAGAGCCCGAAGTGATAGCCGAATGGCTCCTCGACCCGCTCAGCAAGGAACAGCGCCGGTTCATGCTCGAGCTGATCGACCGCAGACATGACCAGAACTTCGGCTGCCTTGGGGCAGAAGCCCTCTATCTGCTCGGTGGCCAGCTGGTACAGCCCGTGCACGAGCTTGGTGTCGCGCTCGGCGAACACGGCCTTCCGGATGCCCAGCACGGCGCCCCTCTTCTGCCTGGTCGTTGCCGGCGGCGTTGCGCATCAGGTGCACGATGCAGCGCTGCCGCGCGGCGCCGGGGAAGACCTCCTGGATGGCGCGCTTGAGCCCCCTCATGGGCGTCGCTGGTGACGCAGATGACGCCGTCGATCCGCGTGCGCGCAGCGAAAGCAGGAACGACTTCCAGCCGTCATAGGTCTCCGTGTCGATGGCGGTCACGAGCGCGGTCGACTGCACGCGTCCTGCGTCCCTGCGCTTGATGTAGGTGGCGTCGAGCCAGATGTAGGGGTAGCTGACGTCCGACAAATCCCGTTCCTGTAGGTCGGCGACCGACTCGTCCAGCGACGAGCACATCCTCGACACCTGGCTGGCGCTCATGCGGTCTATGCCCATGGACTGCGCCACGCGCTTCACCTTCCTGGTCGACACTCCGTTGGCGACCATCTCGGAAACCGCCGATCTCACCGCGCGGTCCACGCGCGAGTATCGGCTGATCAGGTCCTCGGAGAAGTACGTTCCCGAGCGCAGCTTCGGTATCCTGAGGCTGATAGTGCCCACGCTTGTGGCGAGCTTGCGCTCGCGGTAGCCGTTTCGCCGGTTGCCGGCCTCGCAGGCGTCGTCGGCCTGGGCGTCCATGATCTCGTTGACCAGCGACTCGGCCATCGCCCTGATGAGCTCGGACATGTTGACAATGCCGTCATCGAATCTCGGCATGAGGGCGCCGTCGCCGGCAATCTCGTGTATCTTGTCAATATGCGGTTATCGCCTTTCCGTGAATCTGAACCTAAGCAATTCAAATTCTAGGCGATAGCCGCTTCCGCTATTTACGGTCAGGAAGCGGCCCCTACACCAACATTCGGCACGCAATCGGTGCTCACACCGCGTAATAATCACCTTACTAGACGGTCTGGAAAACAAGATTATCCGAAATAATCGCTTAAATGATTGTTTAGCTAAGCAAGCTATTTGCGATTTACATTTCGGACCCACTGCTGTTCTTTTTGGTGGTACAACTCGAAAATGTCATTCAGGAACCTCAGAGGAAAAACCATATATGCCGTTTGGCGATCGGGCTGGTTGGACTCTTTCCCGAAATCGAGCAGTTCGACAATCAATTCGCCATCAAGCTCATGAACATGAATATGTCCATGAGCTATTCCATTTCGAATGTGACGAATTAGATCTCTCGCTTCGGAATTGCCCCTAGCGATATAGAACGTAAACAACTTATGCTGTCGATATTCACCGAGTCGTGGGAATGTGGTCCCCCTTTTCGGCTCGTAGTGGACTCTACCCTGAGAGACTCCTTCCATCCTATGAAAGGCTTTGGTGAAGGCCTGAACTTTGTTCTTGTTATCCCATAGATTCACGCTAAATTTATGGTCACTCAGAATCCAATCCAAAGCAGCCGCATATGTCGAAAAGAGATTGCGTTCAGCCAGCTCGGAAAAGAGTCTCATATTTGTTCCCCTGCATTTAGATCTCACAAGTGGTAATAGCGATTTCCAGGTTCTCCCACGGTGAAATTTGGGTTCATGTATGGATCGCCTTCGACATAGTAGTTTGCCCAGCGATAATTCATGTACGCGACCTCTTTGTGGAAGCGAATTTGCTTGTCCGTGTTGTTTTCAACGCCTCTAGAAATTGACTCGTAATGATATAGCTCGACTTCGGGCGTGTATACAATCAGATCGTTAATCTCGCGAAGCTTCAGGCAAAAGTCAACATCATTAAATGCGACTTGAAGCTCTTCGGTGAAACCTCCGACTTTTTCGTATTCGCTTCGTTTGGTCATAATGCAAGCCGCCGTGACGGCGCTGAAGTCTTGCTGCGCATCGTTGAGTGCAAAATAGCCCCAGTTGTCTTTTGGCATGCTTTGGCAAAGATGTCCTGCCACGCCGCCCGTGACGCATAGGCCAGCGTGTTGAATGGTGTTGTCGGGATAGTATAGTTTTGCACCAACTGCGCCAACATCCTCGCGTGCGCAGATGCCAAGCATAGTTTCAATCCAATTGGGCGTAATTACTTCGGTGTCGTTATTCAGCAGCAAGAGATAATTGCCCTTGGCATGGGACACTCCAAAGTTCATGAGCTTGGAAAAGTTAAATTCGTGCTCCCAGGTAACAAGGCGAACAATAGCAGGGTATTTGGCTTGTAACTTATCGTAATACTCGAACGTCGTATTTTCTGTGCTGTTATTTTCGATTATCACAAGCTCGTAATTGTCGTACGTGGATTTCTCGACAATTGACGTAATGAAGTTATCGAGGATATCAGCGTGATCTTTGGTCGGAATGATGATCGAAACGAGCGGATGGGAATCTGGCGCGGCGTAGGTTACTTTATATGTAAAGGGACGACGCGCTTGTTCAACTTTTGCATTGAGCCCAAGTCTGTCGAGGTGATTCTGAACCGCCTTAATGCCCGCAATGGTGGCATAAGGTTTGCTGTCGGCATTTGCCGCGGTTGACGTTTCGCTTAAGCGCCAGTGATATAGAACTTTTGCAACATGGTGGACGTTTCTAGCCTTTTCCACGGCCCGGAGAGTCAAATTGTGATCCTGAGCCCCATCGAACTCTTTCGTATTCGGTTCCAGCGTGTCAAGAAGGGACTTACGGATGGTAAGCATGTGGCATATATAGTTATTATTTCTGAGTAAATCGATATTGAAATCCGGTTTAAAGAACGGCTGTGCCAGCTTTCCATCGGGCATGAGTTTGTCTTCATCGCAATAAAGAAGATCAACGTTATCATTGTTTTCAATTGCCTCGGCATACGAGAAGAACAGATCCGGTTCAAGGATGTCGTCATGGTCAAAGAAGCTGACGAAATCGCCCGAAGCAGCGGCTACTCCGGCATTTGTGTTTTCGGAAATGCCCTTATTCTCGGCAAGGGTAATTGATTTAATTCTGTTGTCGCGGGCTGTCTCCTGCTCAACGCGAGCCTTTAGTTCCTGATTGTCTGGACTTGCATTAACTAGGATGAGCTCCCAGTTTGCATAAGACTGGCTCTTAACGGATTCTGCCATATCGTTAAAAAACGGAATAGGCGTGTTGTAAAGAGGGACAATAATGCTGAACTTCGGAGCGCCGGTAAAGGCAATTTTTCTCTGCTTTTCCAATGCTCCAATGGTTGCCTTATGCTCCGTGAACCATTCGGGGTATTCAGGATCAAACTGTGCATGGGTAAAAAGGAAGTTGGTTTCTTCTAGAAGTAAGCCAAGTTTATCGGGCGTGAGACAGTCGAATGAGCTGAATGAAGGATGATTTTGATCGTCAATAATAAAGTAGTAACGATCAAACGCTTTTGGCATTCGGATCGAGAGCTGCGTTTCAAGCTGTTTTTTCTCTGCAGTGAATCCAACGCTTGTTACATTTGAGCCGAAATCGACGGTAGTCAAATTGACTTCGTTGAGTGCTCGATCGAGGCAGCGAACCTTGATTTGCGAGTCGCTGCGGTACGGTGTTCTTACCGTACACCTAAGGATATATTCGTTTGAATCCTCGATACACTGCCAAAAATCAATCGTTGCCATGTCAAACTCTGAAACGTTATCATAGTTTCTAAGTTTGCTGCACATGTCGGGTTTTATTTTGTAGTTAAGACGAGACTCCCATTTTATGTTCTTGCAATTGAGCGAAATAGAGTCGCTGCTCATAGTGCGACCGTCTGAATTAATTTCATTTAATTCGATTATGATAGTGCGAACATCGGGATCAGGGATTACAAGAACGTACGAGTCCGATTCGTCGCTATTGTCCCCGAACTTTAGAAGGGATAAAGGTAGACGGCGATTATCGTCCGTAGTCGCTTGGGCTGTTACGCTGGAGGCTTCATGGATGCCTTCAATTTTAAGTTGCTGGTAGATTTTCCAGTTTCCTCTGCATACTCCGGTTGTTACGACTCGCATGGTTTGCCTTTCGTTTGTTGGACACTGCTCATTGTACTTATTCACTTCATGTCTCGCTATAAATGCAGAGAGGAGTTCCGTGATTTCTGGCGGGCCTTGAATATCAACTTCATCCGAACACCTCCATATTCATCCGTACATGTACGGATGAATATGGGAATCCGATACCCTGAGGGGCCGGGCCGGCCGGCCCGGGAGATCGGGAGGACGTCATGTCCGGAAAGAGCGGAAAAAAGCGGGAAGAGGGCGCCGCGAGGGCGGTCCCGAGGGCCTACGGCAGGCTCACCAGGCACGAGCGGGACACCATCCAGAGGATGCTGGAGCGCGGGGCGTCGTGCAGGGAGATCGCGAGGGAGCTGGGCAGGTCGCCCTCGACGGTGAGCGCCGAGGTGGCGTCGCACAGGTTCGTGACGGCGCCGAAGGCCAGGCGCGGCGAGCGCGTGGACGCCGGCACCGACCTGTCGGCGGCCTGCCCGCGCCTGGCGGCGTGGCCGCGCTGCTGCAACGGCTGCGGCCGCTACCGCGCGCTGGGCTGCAAGCGCCGCCCGCACGTCTTCTACGACGCCCGCGCCGCGCAGCTGTGCGCGGACTCGGTGCTCGTCTCGTCCAGGCGCGGGATCGACGCCGACGAGCCCGCCGCGGCGGCGGCGAGGCTGGAGGCCATCAGGGACTGCCTGCGCCGGGGCTGTCGCCCGAGCAGATGGCGGCGCGCAACGGCGGGCCCGGTGGACCTGTCTCCCTCGACCATCTACCGCTGGGTCTCGGCGGGCTACGACGGCATGACGAACATGGAGCTCAGGCGCAAGGTCGGCTACAGGCCGAGGAAGCGCGCCGCCGGGCGGGCGGCCACGCGCCACTCCGCCCGCAGGTCGCATGCCGCGTTCCTCGCCCTCGGGGAGGACGCGTGCGCCGCGGCCTGGGAGATGGACACGGTCGAGGGCGCCCGGGAGGACTCCGCGTGCCTGCTCACGCTGCTGCACCGCCCCAGCAGGCTCCAGCTCGCGCTGCCGCTGGGCGGGAAGACCGCCGGGTGCGTCGCGGACGCCCTGGGCGATATCAGGGAGGTCCTCGGCGCCGACGGCATGGGCAGGGTCTTCCGCGCCGTGCTCACCGACAACGGCGCCGAGTTCTCCGACGAGGCGGCGATCGCGGCGCTGCTCGGCGAGGGGCCGGGCGAGACGAGGCTGTTCTACTGCGACCCCGGGCGCAGCGACCAGAAGGGCGCCTGCGAGCGAAACCACGTCGAGATAAGGAAGCTGCTGCCCAAGGGCTCCGGACTCAGGTTCGACCGGCTCGCCCCGGCCGACCTGGCGCTGGCCATGTCGCACGTGAACTCCGAGCCCCGCGGCGCGCTGCGGCTTCGCGACGCCCGCGCGCGCCTTCAGGGCGATGCTCGGGGAGGACGCGGCGGCGCTGCTGGACGCCTACGGTGTGTGGGACGTGCCGCTCGGCGACCTCGACCTGACGCCGGGACTCATCGAGAGGGCGCGCGCAGAGAGGGGCGATGCCCTGCTGGCCTAGCCTGAAGGCAAAACGGAATAGACGGACCGACCGTCCGGCTGAGTCTGGGAAGAGGTGCCGGGCGGAGGGCGGAGCATGGCCACCGGACCCATCGAAACACATCTCCACCGTTCCTTCAACTGGGGAAAATGCCGCCCCCGGGGCCTGGGAGGCCCCGGGGGACGTTCGGTGAGATTGGAAATCAGCCGTCCTTAGATGTGTCGCTATGAGTTCGTCGGACGCTCCGTTCCGCTGTGTTAACATCGTGGAGGACATCTACGTACATCACGCTTTCAGTCGCTATTGAGGTTCAGGTTATGGTCCTCGCGGCGCCCTGCTTCCTAGTCGTTGCTCATTTCGGGTCCACTGACTTCAAGGGGTTGTTATGAAAGTTGTCTTGTTTGTTGGAGGGGCTACAAGGGTCCTAGGCGGGGGCTGCGCCCAACGAACGGATTGACGTGATGTGCGAGGTGTGTCCTAGGCCCGGGGGTTCGAATCCCCCGGCCCCCTCCGTAAAGAAAGAGCCGCCATCTGGGTAACCCTTTATCTCTTGGGGTGACCGATTCGGCCGCCGCCGCTCTTTTCCAGGTCTGTGGATCTGTGTTCGTCCCGGAACGGGAACAGGCTTCTCGCTATCACCCAGAGTATTCCGATGATCTCTGCGGTCGTCGCGCCCATCCAGGAAATTATCACCTCGGTAGGGATTTCGCGCTGCAGCCACATGAGATGGGCGGTGTACGCGACGACGAGGGCGTTGCATACGACCAGCTGCCACTTGACGCACTTGAGCGCGGCCTTTCCGAGTTCGGACCGAAGGTCGTTCTCCGCCTCCATACTCTTGACCACGCTCTCGGCTTGGGCAGCCTAGGCTCGCCGTTTCCGCTCCTCGCTCGAGCACTCGACCCCAGCCTCGTCTAAATGGGTGTCAGTGGTAGCTTAAAAACTGAACACTTGGTGGACCAAATATGGTCCAAATGGTTGGAGTCTTGTAGTTCATGTAAGGACCTGAACCAAAGAGGCTGCATGTTTGGCTCTCTCCGTCCTTCTTTTTGTGCAGCTTCGCAGCCCGCGTGCCCTCTCGCGTATACTAATAGCAACTGTGAACGCCCAACTCTGGAGGTCCAACCTATGAAGGGCATTATCCTCGCGGGCGGCTCGGGCACGCGCCTGTACCCGCTCACGCTCGTCACCAGCAAGCAGCTGCTGCCGGTTTACGACAAGCCCATGATCTACTATCCCCTCAGCACCCCTCATGCTGGCGGGCATCAAGGACATCCTGGTCATCTCCACGCCGGCCGACCTGCCCAACTTCGAGCGCCTGCTGGGCGACGGCTCGCGCTTCGGCGTCAGCCTCTCCTATGCGGAGCAGCCCTCGCCGGACGGCCTGGCGCAGGCCTTCACCATCGGCGAGGAGTTCATCGCCGGCGAGCCGTGCGCCCTGGTGCTCGGCGACAACATCTTCTACGGCAACGGCCTGTCGCGCCACCTGACGCGCGCCGTCCAGAACGCCGAGTCGGGCCGCGCCACGGTCTTCGGCTACCACGTGGACGACCCCGAGCGCTTCGGCGTCGTGGAGTTCGACGGGCAGGGCCGTGCCGTCTCCATCGAGGAGAAGCCCGCCGAGCCCAAGAGCTCCTATGCCGTCACCGGCCTGTACTTCTACCCGGGCGACGTGGCCGCCAAGGCGCACAAGGTGAAGCCTTCCGCCCGCGGCGAGCTGGAGATCACCACGCTCAACCAGATGTACCTGGAGGAGGGGACCCTGTCCGTGGTGACCCTCGGCCGCGGCTACGCGTGGCTGGACACCGGCACCATGGAGAGCCTGCACGAGGCGGCGGAGTTCGTCCGCGCCGTGGAGCACTCCCAGGACCTGCCCGTGTCCGTCCCCGAGGAGATCGCCTGGGAGAACGGCTGGATCACCACCGCCGAGCTGGAGGAGGCCGCGAAGGCCTACGGCAAGTCGGTCTACGGCCAGCACCTGAAGAAGGTCGCCGCCGGCGAGATCGTCAACAGCCCGCGCGAGTACTAACGCCGTCTTGTTTTCTTTTTAGGGGCCGCCGTTTATCTGGTGGCCCCTTTCGTTATGATTACGTTGACCGCAAAGATAATATGATTGGGAGTGGATGTGTTAAGCGTCTACTTTGGCGATATGCCAGAAGCGATTTACAACACAGCGACATATTTCAAAAACTCTTACCGGTCTTCTTGGATCACGGACCCCTATGCGGTTTCGATCATTAAAGATGTCGATCGATCGGATGTTGTCTCCGAAAATGTCATTGAAAGCCCCGTGCTGGGGTCCATCTCTCCGCTTCAACTTTCTGGTGGCGTGAAAACGCTGCTGCTTATGAGATTTGATCGTAAGCATATTTTTAACGCTTCTACCTGTGGTGACAACTGTGCCAAGTGGATTCTCGACATGGCGAAAGACCGCAAGCTCGTTGTGAATCTCTATCATGTGATGGACTTTGGTCGCGAGGATTTTAAAATTAAAGTCGTGAACAGCGGCCGCATTGTTCATAACATGGCCGAGCTGATTCATGAGTCGATTCCGTATCTGTAGGTGCTGCTTATGAATGGTTCGCATCTCGTTAAGATTTTCCGCCGCAGGGGAACTAAGTACACCTTCACTATTAAGCGGAATATCACTATCGTACGTGGCGATAGCGGCACGGGCAAGACGACGCTGTTTGACATGGTCGCTGACTACATGCGCATGGGCAAGCAGTCTGGCGTTTCCTTGCAATGCGATTGTCCCTGTGTCGCCCTGACCGATTATGATTGGCGAAACCAGCTTTCGTCCGTTCATGACTCGATTGTATTTGTCGATGAGGGCTTAAAAGAGATCCATTCTGATGAGTTTGCCCATCATGTGCTGTATTCCTCGAATTATTTCGTACTGATCTCAAGGGCTGATTTCCCCAATCTTCCGTATAGCGTGGATGAGATTTACAAGATTAAGACGAGCGGAAAATACCATTCTTTCGTCCCTGTTTATCAAGATCGCGGAAATCATCGTTATGCTATTTCCCGATCGGTGCCAAAACAGGACTTTTCTATCCTTCTATGCGAGGACAGTAAGTCTGGTTTCCAGTTCTTTGAACGGCATTTCGCTGATAGTGAGCTTACCTGTGCTTCGGCCATGACGAACAGCGCGATTTTGGGCTGGTTGGATCAGCATTTCGACGATCGCGTGTTTGTTGTCGCGGACGGAGCGGCATTTGGGTGCTATGCGGACCGCGTCCTTAAGCTGCAAGACGTTCATCGCGATACTGTTACGGTTTGTCTTCCCGAGTCATTCGAGTGGCTTCTGCTGAGCTCTGGCGTAATTTCAAGGTTAGATGTTAAGGCGGTTTTGGAAACCCCAGAAGCCTTTGTAAACAGTGAGAAGTTTAAAAGCTGGGAAGACTTCTTCTATAAGTACTTACGCGATAAAACTGGGAATTCGGTCTTCCGGTACGACAAAGACTGCATTCCGGAGGCGTTTTGTAGGGGAAGTAATTCTGCGAAGGTCATGGCTCTTATCGCATGCCGAAATGTCCGATAGTTTTGTTGAATAGTGTCGCGGCGTCACTTCCTGCGGCATACTAAAGAAGCTGTACTTGCTTCAGATTGGATTTTCATGTCTGAGATTTTCTTGAACCTAAGAACATCATCGTCACGGGCGGTTGCGGCTTCATCGGCAGCAACTTCGTGCACTACGTGGTGAACAACCACCCCGAGGTGCATGTCACCGTCCTGGACAAGCTGACCTACGCCGGCAACCCCGAGAACATCGCGGGGCTGCCCGAGGACAGGGTCGAGCTCGTCGTGGGCGACATCTGCGACGCGGAGCTGCTCGACAGGATCGTCCCGGGCCACGACGCGATCGTGCACTACGCCGCCGAGAGCCACAACGACAATTCCATCGCCGACCCCGGAGCCCTTCCTGCGCACCAACGTCGAGGGCACCTTCCGCCTGCTGGAGGCCGTCCGCAAATACGGCATCCGCTACCACCACGTCTCCACCGACGAGGTCTACGGCGACCTGGCGCTCGACGACCCGGCCAAGTTCACCGAGGAGACGCCGTACCACCCGAGCTCGCCGTACAGCTCGACCAAGGCGTCCTCCGACATGCTCGTGCGCGCCTGGACCCGCACCTATGGCCTGCGCACCACGATCTCCAACTGCTCCAACAACTACGGTCCCTACCAGCACGTGGAGAAGTTCATCCCCAGGCAGATCACCAACATCGTCGACGGCGTGCGCCCCAAGCTCTACGGCCGCGGCGAGAACGTCCGCGACTGGATCCACACCGAGGACCACTCCTCGGCCGTCTGGGACATCCTCACGAAGGGCCGCATGGGGGAGACCTACCTCATCGGCGCCGACGGCGAGAAGAACAACATCACGGTCCTGCGCATGATCCTGGAGGCCATGGGCCGCGACCCCGAGGACTTCGACTGGGTCGCCGACCGCCCCGGACACGACCGCCGCTACGCCATCGACTCCACCAAGCTCCAGCGCGAGCTCGGCTGGAGGCCGGCGCACACCGACTTCGCCGAGGGCCTGAAGGCCGACCATCGACTGGTACGTGGCCAACGAGTCCTGGTGGCGGCCGGCCAAGGAGGCCACCGAGGCCAGGTACAGGGCTCAGGGTCAGTAAGACCGAACCCCGGCGTACCGCACCGCGGGCGCCCGCGCGGCAGGGCATGGGGATGACGCCCGGGCGCCCCCGGTTACCCAACCTCTTCGATAGGAGCTTTTCCCACATGGCAGACATCGCATTCGAGAAGGACCTCTCCGTCACCGAGACCGGCATCGAGGGCCTGAAGGTCGTCGACCTCGCCGTCCACGGCGACTCGCGCGGCTGGTTCAAGGAGAACTGGCAGCGCGCCAAGATGTGCGCCCTGGGCATCCCGGACCTCCGCGTCGTCCAGAACAACATCTCCTACAACGACAGCCGCGGCGTCACGCGCGGCATCCACGCCGAGCCCTGGGACAAGTTCATCTCCGTGGCCCGCGGCAGCGTCTTCGGCGCCTGGGTCGACCTGCGCGAGGGAAGCGAGACCTACGGCAAGGTCTACACCTGCACGCTCGACCCGAGCAAGGCCATCTACGTCCCGCGCGGCGTGGGCAACTCCTTCCAGGCGCTGGAGGACGGCACCGCCTACACCTACCTGGTGGACGCCCACTGGTCGCTGGAGCTCAAGAGGACCTACACCTTCGTGAACCTCGCCGACCCGGAGCTTAACATCCAGTGGCCCATCCCGCTGGACCGGGCCACCGTCTCCGAGGCCGACCTCAACCACCCGTACCTCAAGGACGTCATCCCCATGGCGCCGAGGCGCACCCTCGTCACCGGCTGCAACGGCCAGCTGGGCCGTGCGGTCCGCGCGCTCGCCGAGGAGCGCGGCGTGGCGAAGGACTTCGACTTCTGCGACATCGACACCTTCGACATGTCCGACCCGGACGCCTACTCCAAGTACGACTGGTCGCTCTACGGCACCGTGATCAACTGCGGTGCCTACACGGCGGTGGATAAAGCGGAGACCCCCGAGGGCCGCGTGACCGCCTGGAAGGCCAACGCGACCGGGCCCGCCCTTCTCGCCCGCACCTGCGCCGGGCACGGGATCACCCTCGTCCACGTATCCTCCGACTACGTCTTCGACGGCACCGCCGAGGTCCATGACGAGGGGGAGCCCCTCAGCCCCCTGTCCGTCTACGGCCAGACCAAGGCCGCCGGCGACATCGCCGTGGCAGGGTGCCCCCGCCACTACATCATGCGCAGCTCCTGGGTCATCGGCGAGGGCCACAACTTCGTCAAGACGATGAAGGGCCTGTCCGACCGCGTCGCTGACCCCGAGGACGGGCTCGAGCAGGTCACCGTCGTCGACGATCAGCTGGGCCGCCTGACCTTCACGCGCGACATGGCTGCCGCCATTTTCCACGTGCTGGACGCGAATGCCCCCTACGGCACCTATAACTGCACCGGCTCCGGCGCGGTCAGGTCATGGGCCGACATCGCCCGCGCCGTCTTCGAGGCCGCCAACGGCAACGGGGACAGGGTCGTGCCGGTATCGACCGCCGACTACTACGCGAGCGCCGAGGGCCCCGTCGCCCCGCGCCCGGTCCATTCCGCGCTCGACCTGTCCAAACTCGAGGCGGTGGGCTTCCACATGCCCGACTGGCAGGAAGAGCTGGGGAGTACATCAAGACGCTCTAGTCGCTATTAACTTTTCGAGAGTAAAAGCCGCCGTTCGTTAACGGCGGCTTTTCTTATGCCTGGCGTATAGCCCCGCTGCAATAAGAGCGGCGGCGGTCGCCAGACTCACTGCAAGCCCCGCAAGGGCGCCCGGAGACTTGTAGGTCATCACGATCCTATTCGCGCCTTTCTGCATGTTCAGGGACGACAAGCCCTTATCGGCGGCGGGCGTTAGTTCTGCGGCGGTTCCGTTTACCGTTACGTTCCAGCCCTCATCGTATGGAACGCTCAACAGCAGGTTGCCGTCATCCTTGGCGGTATACTCGCCTTCGATCCTTCCGTCTTCAAAAACCGTCGGAATAAACTCGCTCGTCTTAAGCTCGTTAATAATCTGATCAAAAACGTCCAGATTGAGGGCGTAAAAGACCGGCTCATTGTCTTGGGGCATGTCTGTATAGCCCTCTGCGACTCCGATTGACACCGTATGCTGGCTCGGGGCGTCCGATGCATCCGCAATCTGGCGGATATTATTGTCGAATCTCCAGGCCTCGTTTTCGATCGTTCGCTGGTCGATGGTAAGGGTGACGGGCCAATAACTGCCGGCGGTCGCATCTTTGTTGATGTAGAGATACCCGATTGAGCTTGCCGGTACGGTAACGCTCCATTGCTTTAAGCTATCGCTATTTTCCGTGCTCGTGGCCTCGATCTTGGTATAGAGCTCGACCTCGCGGCCTAGGATTTTGCTGTAGAGGTCGTTCTGCTTTTCGAAAGGGTTCTCGCTCTTCAACGTACTGTTTTGGATATCGCTTGAGGCTGCGACGCCAATGCTGAGCGCATAGGGGTTCTGGTACACCGCGCTTGTGGAGTCGGCCTGATTCGTCTTGGCTACAACGTATCCCGCAGGCACGTTTTCAGGAATGGCATATTTGACTCCCAGTAGGGGCATCGACGGCGAGAATGGGCTCGGCATAACGGGTCGAGAATTCGCCGACGCTGCTGTATCCAAGGGAGTTGAGCAGTGCGATGGCCTGCGGGTTGTTGGCAGACGAATACGAAGACAACTGGTTGTACCCAAGCGCCAGGCCTTCGTTGAGGGCGGCGCTGTCGACGCGTGTGGTCGTGCGGTCAATGCGGTAGAACGACGCCGAAGGCTGGTCTTGAATAGCCGTGATCGTGTCGGTTGCGGTGGCGATATAGGCGCTGTTGGCTTCTTCGGAATAGCCTGTGTACAGCTGGTTCCACATAACATGGGCGTTGGCAAATAGTTCAATTGCCGTGAGTGCCAGGAGTGGCATGATGATGGCCGGACGATGGGCTCGACGTAATGTTGGCCGCTCTTGGAGTTTCTGCAGCGCGTATCCTGCGGCCCACAGCGCAAAGAAGCTCAGCAAAAAGCCGTGCGCGAGTAGAAGCCATTGGGAACGCGCATGCCGCACCAGATGTACTCGAGCGGGCTCAAAACGGAGCTGGCGACCAGGATTATCGTGACGACGAGTGTTGCAATGCGCGTCTTGATTGAAACCGTGCGGTTAACCAGTAGGCTCACCGCGAGCAGCATCATGATGATGCCGCAATAGAACTGCGGTGTGCTTTCGTTGTTTACCCACATGCAGGGAAGAAAGCCCCTGATGAGCGACTTGAGGCTGGTTTTAAGTAGGGGGCCGAGTGCCAGAACGGGTCCGCCCTTGGACATGGCAAGGATGGTCGGCAAAAAGGTCCAGGCGGACAGAAGCAATCCAAGCGCGATAGCCCCCCGGCGAACCGCAGGGCCCGATCGAGCATGAGCTTCCAGCTAAATCCTTTTTTCTGCAACATAATCGACAAATTCGACCAATACGAAGATGCAGAGGAACAGGATGCTGATGTAGGCCGTATACCAGCAGAACATGACATTGAGCGCCGTTGTGATGACGAGGCGGATCATACGCTGCTTGCGAATGAGCTCGTGGCATCCGTAGACGCAGATGGGCAGCAGGATGAGGCAATCGATCCAGAGTGGGTTGCGCAGGTTGCTGATGGTCCAGCTGCAAAACGTGAACGAGGGAAAGCGGGAATGCGGCGGGCTTGGACAGGTCAAAGCGCTTTTGCACATACCAAGCGCTGCTGATGTGGATGCAGCCCAGTTTGAGCGCGGTTATGGCAAATACGAAGAGCGTCAGCTTGTCTGCAGGAAACAGCACGCAGAGCAGGTTGAAGGGGCTGGCGAGGTAGTAGCTATAGAGCCCCCATGTGTTCATGCCGAGTCCCTGCGAGAAGGAATAGCGAAGGTTTGCCTCGCCTAAAAGGACGCGGCGAAACCACGCGAAGAAGTCGATGTATTGGTATTTGAGATCGTCGGTGAGAAACGAGTTGTCGCCAAAGGGGTAAACGTGCCCCACCGCGGCAAGCACGACAAAGAGCGCGACGGAAAACGCGAAGCAGGCGGCGTAGAACTCCACATTCTTGAGCGTGTTGTTATTGGGCCGTGTCATCAGATTCCTCGTTGGATTCTCGAATGATATAGATGGGACGTCGTTTGGTTTCCAAGTAGGCTTTTGCCAAGTATGCGCCGATGATTCCTAAGCACAAAAGCTGCATGCCGCCAAACAGCGTTATGAGGCAGGCGAGGGACGGCCATCCGCCGACGGGGTCACCCCAAACAAGCGTTTTGACCAGGATGACGATGAGTCCCAGGATAGCGATGAGACAGAAAACGATACCCGTGAGGGCGGCGAGGAGAGCGGCGCCGTGGAAAATGCGACGATGCCGTCGATGGAATAGAGGAGCAGCGACCAAAAGCTCCATTTGGTCTCGCCGGCCACGCGGTTGACGTTTACGTAGGGGAGCCATTTGGTCTTGAAGCCGACCCAGCCGTAAATGCCCTTGGAGAATCGGTTGTATTCGCCCATGGAGATGATGGCGTTGACCATAGGTCGCTTCATGAGCCTAAAATCGCGTGCTCCGTCGACGATGTCGGCCTTGGAAATGCGGTTGATGATCTTGTAGAACATACGGGCGCAGAACGACCTGATGGGAGGCTCGCCTTCGCGGGTGGTCCTGCGTGTGCGACGTTATCGTAGTTTTCGGTCTGCAAGATCTCGTACATCTGCGGCAGGAGCGAGGGCGGGTCCTGCATGTCGGCATCCATGGTGGCGACATAGTTGCCCTTTGCGTGCTGGAGTCCTGCGAGTAGTGCCGCCTCCTTGCCAAAGTTCCGCGAGAAAGAGTGCCAGTGGATGACGTATGGATGCGCCGCCGCGGCTTCTGCTTTCATGACGGCAAGCGTTTTGTCTGCCGAACCATCGTCGATGAGGACGGCTTCAAAGGAGATCTCGGGGTACTGCTGAGTCATGATGCGAACGACGCCATCGAGCTCTTTGAGAAAGATCGGAAGTGATTCCTGCTCGTTGTAGCACGGCACGACGATGGAGATGAGCGGCATGGTGGTTTACCTCTCGCTTGGCATGGAAGTAGGGTGGCCGGGCTGGTCGTCGTAGGCGTATTTGCTGTACACGTTGACCTCCCACTGCTTTTTTCGACCTTTGCTACAGAATCTAGGATGAAGCCGGTCGCAAGGCTCAGGCCGCACAGGAACATAAACGAGGCGGCGAGCATAGCGGTGGGGAAGCGCGGAACGAGGCCGGTCTGGAAATACTCGACAACGATGGGCATGCCCAGGGCGAGACCAGTCACCGCAAACAGAAGCGCAACGAGGCTGAAGAACTTCAAAGGGCGGTAGTCCTTGAACAGCGTGCCGATCATGGTGACGACTTTAATGCCGTCGCTGACTGTGTTGAGTTTGGACTCGGAACCTTCCGGACGGTCGCGGTACTCGATGGGCACATCTTTGATGCGCCAGCGGTGGTCGACGGCGTGGATCGAGAGCTCGGTTTCGATCTGGAAGCCCTCGGAAAGCACAGGGAAGGTTTTAACGAACGGGCGGCTCATGGCGCGGTAGCCTGTCATGACGTCATCGAAGCTGTAGCCATAGATCCACTTGATCATGGCGCGGACCAGATTATTGCCAAAGCCGTGGAAGGCACGCTTGTTCTCCTCGGCATAGGTGCCGTTGGAAAGGCGGTCGCCTACGGTCATGTCGGCTATGCCGTTGAGGATGGGCTCGCAGAGGGCTTTGGCCGCCTCGGCGGGGTAGGTGTCGTCTCCGTCGACCATCAGGTAGCAATCGGCGTCGATATCGCGAAACATCTGGCGGCACACGTTGCCCTTTCCCTGACGGGGCTCAAAGCGGACTGTGGCGCCGTGCTCGGTGGCGATGCGTGAAGTATCGTCTGACGAGTTGTTGTCATAGACATAGACCGTCGCCTGCGGAAGCTCGCGGTGAAAGTCGTCGATGACTTTGCCGATCGTGGGCGCTTCGTTGTAGCAAGGGATGATGACGGCGATGGATTCAGAATTCACTCAATGCTCCTTATACGTTCAATCCTTGAAAGTATAGCTGTTTGGACTTGTCATCCTTAGATGTGGGTTAGTTCTCCAGTTTTGTTGCGCGAATCGTTTGCAGGGCCGTCGGGTCTATACTGTTCGTTTGTCAACGATTACGAGTAAAGGAGTTGCATCCGTGTCGGATCAGACAAAGCAACAAGAAACTCGCAGTCTGCCTGCGACGTTTGCTAAGAACGAATTTGAGAAGGACGCGTTTATCCTTCGTCAGCTGGTTACCAAGGATTTTAAGATCAAGTATCGCCGTAGCGTTCTGGGCGTCGCATGGTCGGTGCTCAATCCGCTGCTGATGATGATCGTCATGGCCATCGTGTTCTCTACGATTTTTGGCCAGGGTCGCAATGGCTCAATGACGCCCGAGATGTACCCGCTGTACTTGATCGTGGGTAACATTACCTTTGCCGTCATGTCCGAGTCCACGAACCAGGCCCTGACGTCGATCGTGGGCGCTGCCCCTCTGCTCAAGAAGGTTAAGGTGCACCGCTGGGTTTTCCCGGTGCAGAAGGTGCTCTTCTCGCTGGTCAACTTTGCCTTCTCGCTGGTCGCCGTCGCCATCGTCATGCTGTGGTTCCGCGTTATGCCTTCTTGGCACCTGATTCTATTGCCGGTCTGCCTACTGCTGCTTATGTGCTTCTGCATGGGCCTGGGCATGATGCTCTCTGCCCTTACGGTCTTCTTCCGCGACGTTATGCATCTGTGGAGCGTCGTCATTACGGCGTGGACTTACATTACGCCCATCTTCTGGACGACTGACTATATTGCGCAAATGCCGCATCTCGTGCGTATCTTGATGTATGCGAACCCCATGTTCAACTACCTGCAGTTTATGCGCGATATCTTCCTGTTCCAGACTACGCCCTCGCTTATGACGTTTGGTATGTGCGTCGCTTGGGCGGTTCTTGCGCTTATTATTGGCTATACCGTGTTCCATAAGTCCGAGCGCAAATTTATCCTCTACATCTAAGGAGTGCTGTGATGACTGAATCTGTTGTTGATTACAGCGAGCAGCCTCTGGCTGTCGAGGTCGACGACGTCACCATGATCTTTAACATGGCGTCCGAGTCGCTGACCAACCTCAAGGAGTACTTCATTAAGCTTGCCAAGCACGAGCTGTTCTTTGAGGAGTTTAGAGCGCTTAAGCACATCTCGTTCGATATTCATCGCGGCGAAGTTGTCGGTCTGGTTGGCACCAATGGTTCCGGTAAGTCTACGATGCTCAAGATTATCGCCGGTGTGCTTGAGCCTAGCGAGGGCAGCGTTAAGGTGCACGGTAACATTGCGCCGCTGATTGAGCTTGGTGCCGGTTTTGACCCCGAGTTGACCGCCCGCGAGAACATCTATCTGAACGGCGCCCTGCTCGGCTATACCAAGGAGTTCATCGACGCCAACTTTGACGGCATTATCGAATTCGCTGAGCTGCAGAACTTTGTCGACATGCCGCTCAAGAATTTCTCCTCGGGCATGGTTGCGCGCATTGCCTTTGCAATCGCAACGATCACTGAGCCCGATATCCTGATCGTTGACGAGACACTTTCCGTCGGTGATGTGTTCTTCCAGCAGAAGTGCGAGGCCCGTATCCAACACTTTATCCAGAGCGGCGACGTGACAGTTCTGTTCGTTTCGCACTCCATGGAGCAGGTTGAGCGCATCTGCCAGCGTGCCGTTTGGATTGAGAAGGGTGACCTTCGCATGGACGGCCCGGTCGATGAGGTCTGCAAGGCGTATCGCGAGCAGTTCAACTAGGTTATAATTACTTGCGCCCGACAGGCTTGCGCTTGCTTGGGCGTGTGGTTATTTGCTCCATTAGCTCAGTTGGATAGAGCAGGGGACTTCTAATCCCAAGGTCGACGGTTCGAATCCGCCATGGAGCACCATCGTTTATTAAGCCCGGACCGCTTGGTGGTCTGGGCTTTTTTTCATCTTGTATGCTGCTGAAGCCGAGCGCGAAACAAGCCGCTGCTGTTTGTTGGGGTTGGCATTTTACTTTTCCAGATGCTCTTTCAGCAGCTCCAGTGCGTGGGCGTAGCCCTGCAGGCCCTCGCCGGTGATGGTGGCGAAGCAGGCAAGGCGCGCGTAGCTCACCTGGCGGAAGTCTTCGCGGGTCTCGACGGCGCTGATGTGGACCTCGACGGCAGGGATGGCGACGGCCTTGAGGGCGTCGAGGATCGCCACGCTCGTATGCGTGTAGGCGGCCGGGTTGATGACGATGCCGTCGACCTTCCCATAGGCCTCCTGGATCTTGTCGACGATGCTGCCCTCGTGGTTGGACTGGAAGACCTCGACCTCGTCAAAGCCCTGTGCGGTTCCCGCTTCCTGGCAGATCTGCACTAAGCGGTCGTAGTTGTCGCTACCATAGATGCCCGGCTCGCGAATGCCGAGCATGTTGAGGTTGGGGCCGTTGATGACGAGTGCTTTCATGGTTGCTTCCTTTGCGGTTGGAAAACCACCACAAAGGTGCCTGTCCCCTTTGTGGTGGTTTTTGGTTAGAGAGCGGGTGGGAGGGTGTCGAGGACGGCGCGGGCGGTGTTGGCGGCGCAGTCGCGTGAGTCGATGATGTAGTCGGCCCAGGCGCGGTAGCGCGGCATACGCTGCTCGGCCAGCTTGTCGATGCCGTCGCGCGCGGTGATGGGGCGGCCCTTGTGGGCGAGCTCGTCGAGCTTGCGGTTGAGCATCACGATTTGACTGTTCTGGTGCAGCAGTGGGTAGTTCTCGTCGCACGTGACCACGCCGCCACCGGTGGAGAGCACCAGGCCGCTGCGCTTGGAGATGTCGGCCAGCGCCGCCGTCTCCTGCTCGCGGAAGGTCGCCTCGCCGCGCTCGACGATATAGTCGGCGCAGGGCATGCCTAGACGCTCCTCAAGCGCGCGGTCCAGGTCGATGTGCTCGCGCCCCGTGAGCAGGGCGATCTGCTCGCCCACGCGGGTCTTGCCCGAGCCCGGCATGCCGATCAGCGCGATGTTCTGTTCGCGGCGTGACAGGCGCTCCGTCACGTCCAGGATGCGCCCGCGCGGGGTGACCTGGCCGGTATAGCGCTCGACGGCCTGCGCCGCTTGGGCTACAAGCATGAGCAGACCGCCGATGCAGGGGATACCGCGGCGCTCGGCCTCGAGCATGAGTCCCGTGCGAGCGGGGTTGTAGACGATATCGATGACGCCCTCGAGCGCGTCGAGCCCTTCGAGCGTGCAAGGCGCGTCAGGGGCAGTGGGGGAACATACCGGCAGGCGTGCAGTTGACAAGCAACGCGGCGTCGGACTGCTGTGCGATGTTGCCGTAGTTGACCTCGCTTGTGCGGCCGACGGGCACCACGATGGCGCCCAGGTCTCCCAGCACCACACTTGCCGTGGTGCCGGCGCCGCCGGTGGCTCCGAGCACGAGAACCTTCTTGCCGGTAACCTCAACCCCCAGCTCCTCGACCAGGCACTGAAAACCGAAATAGTCAGTATTGTCGCCGCGCAGGCGGCCGTCGGGCAGGCGCGTGATGGTGTTGATGTTGCCCATGCGCTCGGCGAGCGGGCTCAGTTCGTCCAGGTAGTCCATGACGGCGCGCTTGTAGGGGATGGTCACGTTGGTGCCCTCCCACTCGTCGCCGGTCATAAAGGCCGCGAGGTCCTCGGGCTCGCGCTCAAATCGCACGTAGTCGAGCCCCGCGAGCTCTTTGTAGATGGTCGGGGTGTAGCTGTGGCCCAGTACGCGGCCTAGCACGCCGTAGGGGCGGGTTGCGGCGGTATCGGTCATCTAGAGCGCCTCCGTGTAGCTGCCAAAGTAGGTGAAGCTCTCGCACACGTCGTCGATGGAATCGAGCAGGTCGTCGAGGGCCTTGCTGCCAAAGGGGCAGTCCAGATCAAAGTAGAACATAAACTCAAAGTCGTGCCCGGGGATGGGGCGGCTCTCGAGCTTGATGAGGTTGATATTGAGTGCGTAGAAGCGCTCGAGCACGCGATAGAGGGCGCCCGGCTCGTTGGCCGTGGTGATCATGAGCGAGGTGCGGTTGGCACCGGGATAGACGCGTGGCTCGCGGCTGATGACGACAAAGCGCGTGTAGTTGTTGTCCGAGTCCTGGATATTGGGCTCCAGCACCTCCAGGCCATAGAGTGTCGCGCAGCTGCGCGATGCGATGGCGGCAACATCGGTGCGCCCGGAGTTGGCGACCATCTCGGCCGACATGGCGGTGTTGGGGGTACTTGGTGGCGTGTAGGTCGTGGGCCTCGATAAAGCCGGCACACTGGGCGATGGCCTGGCCGTGGCTGTAAACCTCGCGCACGTCTGCGAGCTTGGTGCCGGGCTTGACGAGCAAGTTGTGGTCGATCTTGAGGCGAAGCGAGCGCACGATGTGAAAGTCGAACTGGGCGAGCAGGTCATAGACGGCGTTGACCGAGCCGGCTGTTGGAGTTCTCGATGGGCAGCACGCCAAACTCGCAAAAGCCGTCGCGCACGGCGCGCATGACGCCCTCGAAGGTCTCGAAAAACGCGATTTCGGGCACGTCGAAGAGCTTACATGCGGCGATTGGCTGTAGGCGCCTTCGACGCCCTGGCAGGCGACAGTGGCCGTCTGGGGGAAAGGCGTGTCGAGGGGCGCTGCCGTGGCATGAGCCTTTTGCGACACCGTGATGCCCTTGAGCTCGTTGATGTAGCGCTGCTGCTCGGCCTTGCTCATGCTCATGAGGAGACGGAACAGGGTGATGGTCTGCGCCTCGTAGCGCTCAGGTGCGCGGCCGGCGAGGTTGTTGAGCTTGGAGCGCTCGCGGGCGGGGTCGAAGACGGCCTTGCCCATCTCAATTTTGACTTGGCGACCTCGGTGGCAATGTCCATGCGCTCGACAAAACTATTGAGGAGCGTGGTGTCGATGCCATCGATGGCTTGGCGAATATCGGCAAGGTCCATAGGGACCCCTTTCGTGAATGGTTGCCTGGGGTAGTTAATTTGGGACGGGGCTTTTTTAGCTACCCTTTGACTGTCGACGAATCGATGGGTGCCAGGGGGGCAAATTTCAACTGGCATATGGGGGTAGCTAAAATAGCCCCGTCCCAAATTAACTACCCTTGGGGTGGGTGGACTAAAGCTGTCCGGCGTCTTCTAGGAGGGCGTCCCAGATGGCGAGCGCCGCGGCTGCCTCGGCTACGAGGGACGGCTCGGGGGACGATGCAGGGATCGTGGCGGCCGTGGACCGAGAGCTCGGCATTTTCCATCGCGTCCATGTCTACGGTCTGCTGCTCGCGGCCAATTGAGGGCGTCGGCTTTACGGCCATGCGCCACATAACGGGCGCGCCAGTCGAGATACCACCCAGGATGCCGCCGGCGTTATTGGACTCGACCTCAATTTCGCCGGTCTCGGCGTCGATGCGATACGGGTCGTTGTTCTCGCTGCCGCGCATGGCGGCCACGGCAAAGCCCATGCCAAACTCCACGCCCTTCACGGCGGGAATCCCAAAAGCGATCTGCGCGATGCGGTTCTCGATGCCGTCGAACATGGGGTCGCCGATGCCCGTGGGAAGCCCGTAAATGCCGCACTCCACGATGCCGCCGATGCTGTCGAGCTCATCGCGCGCGGCTAGAATTTCCTCGCGCATGCGGCCGGCAGCGGCGGCGTCAATGCAGGGAAGGTCGTTCGTTAGAATCGCCTTGCGGTCGGCCTCGCGATAGACCATATCGTCCATCGGCAGGTCGGAGATGCCGCCGATCTGCGCGACGTGCGCCATGACCTGAATGCCGCGGGCCTCGAGTGCCTGTAGCGCAATGCCGCCGGCGATGCATAAGGGTGCCGTTAGGCGGCCGGAAAAAATGCCCGCCACCAGCGACATCGTGCATGTTGTGATACTTCACGCGCGCGGGGAAGTCCGCATGTCCGGGACGGGGCTTGCAGCGCAGCTCGGAGTAATCATTGGAGCGCGTGTTGGTGTTCTCGATAATCGCGGCAATGGGCGCGCCGGTGGTATGTCCATCGACCACGCCGGCAATGATATGCGCGGCGTCGGCCTCGTGGCGCTTGGTCGCGGTCTCGTCGCGACCGGGGGCGCGACGGTCGAGGAAGGCCTGCAGCTGCTCCTGGTCAACGGCAATACCGGCAGGAATGCCGTCGAGGGAGCAGCCGATAGCGGGGGAGTGCGACTGGCCAAAGATACTCAGATGCAAGACGTTGCCAAAGGTCGAGGACATGCTATTCCTCCTCGAGCGCGACGTTGCCGCCCAGCTGGCGGTAGTGGTCGAAGAAATCGGGATAGGACTTGTTGACGGCCTCGGCGCCGTGGATCACGACCTCGCCGGTGGCACGGCTCGCGGCGATGGCGGCCATCATGGCGATGCGATGGTCGTTGTGCGAATCGACCTCGCCGCCGGTAAAGGCATCGACACCCTTGATGATGAGGTCGTCACCGGCAATGCGCACCTGTGCGCCCAGCGCGGTGAGCTCGCGGGTGGTAGTGGCCAGACGGTCGGATTCCTTGATGCGCAGGCGGGCGCAATCGCGGATGAACGTGCGGCCCTGCGCCAACGATGCCACGGCCGAGATAACGGGCACCAGGTCGGGGATGTCGTGGGCGCTCATCTCAAAGCCGGCGAGCTTGTCGGACTGCACGGTGGCGGCGTTGGTGGAGCGCACGATGCGGGCGCCAAAGCGCGAAAGCGCGGCAAGCACGTTGCGGTCGCCCTGCGCGGAGCTCAGCGACACGCCTTCCACGGTGATGGGGTCGGAGCCGATGGCGCCGGCACACAGCCAAAAGGCGGCGTTGGACCAGTCACCCTCGACAGCCACGTTGCCAGGAGTGCGGTACGAGCCGCTGTTCACGCGGAAGCTCGTGACCTCGGGCTTGCCATTCTTGGCGGGGATACGCTCGACGTTGACTTCGACGCCGAAGGCCTTCATGGCCTGGATCGTCAGATTGATGTAGGGGCGGCTCTCGATGAGGCCGGTCACCTGCACGCAGGAGGGCTGGGACAGCAGCGGGGCTGCCAACAGAAGACCGGAGATATATTGCGAGCTCACATTGCCCGGAAGCACAAAGGTGCCCGGGCGCATGCGTGCCGCTCGTCTTGAGCGGAAAACCGCCCAGGCCCTGCAGGTCGCAGCCGGCGGCGATAATCTCGTCCGAGAGCGGGGACAGCGGGCGGGCGCCCAGAGCGGCCCTGGCCCACAAACGTTGCTTCGGCGCCCAGCGCGCAGGCGACGGGTAGCATAAAGCGGAGCGTGGAGCCGCTTTCGCCGCAGTCGAGCGTACCACCGGCAAGGGCCTTGAGCAGGCCAAACTCAACACTCTTCATAGTAGGGTGGACCTGGAAGCCGTCCTCGACGGTCTCGATGCGGGCGCCGAGTGCCGTAAGGCAACGCACCGTGGCCTCGATGTCGGCGCAGGTGGTATTGCAGGTAACGTGCGTCTCGCCGTTGGCGAGTGCGGCGCAGATGATCAGGCGGTGCGCCATCGACTTGGACGCGATGGCGGGAACGGTACCCTTGAGCGGGGACGGGGTGATGCGGGCTAGCATGCGGATGCGTCTCCCTTCTGGCCGAGGCCCTCGGCAATTAGTTCGTGGAAAGTGGAAAGCGGTGTGCGGTCGATGCTGCAACGGCCAATGCCATGCGGAATTACCAGGTCGATGGTGTCACCGGAGCGTTTTTTGTCGTGCAGTGCCTCGGCAAAGACGGCATCGACGGAAAGCTCGCAGCGGGTCTTGAGGCCGTGGCGGGCGCAGAGTTCCTCAATACGATCCGGGCAGTGCAGCATCGCAGATGCCGTGCAGGGCCGCGGCGCGCGTGATGATGCCCATGCCGATCGAAACGCAGTTGCCGTGTCCCAGCTCAAAGTGCTCGCAGGCCTCGACAGCGTGTCCGGCGCTGTGTCCAAAGTTGAGGAGCTTGCGCTGGTTGGTCTCGCGCTCATCGGCAACGACCACAGCGCGTTTAATGTCGATATTGCGGGCGATGATGAGCGCCACGCGGGCCACATCCTGGTTGAGGAGCTCCAGCGTGAGCGGGGTTTTCTCCAGCTCGGTGAAAAGCTCGGGATCTGCGATCACGGCGTGCTTGATGACCTCTCCGCAGCCGTCGGCGAACTGCTCGGGCGTGAGGGTGGCCAGGCACCCCACGTCGGCGATAACAACACTCGGTTGCAAAAAGGCCCCGGCCAGGTTCTTTCCGGCAGCAAGGTCGATGGCGGTCTTGCCGCCCACGGAGGAATCAACCATAGCGAGCAGACTCGTGGGGATCTGCACAAACTTGCAGCCACGCATGTAGGTGGCGGCCACAAAGCCCGCCACGTCGCCCACGACACCGCCGCCGAGTGCCACGATCACGTCGGAGCGCGAAAGCTCGTGCTCGGCCACAAACTCCAAAATGGCAACATAGGTTTCGGCGCGCTTGTGGGCCTCGCCGGCCTCGAAGGTGTAGATACTCACCGTATAGCCCGCCGCCTCCAGGCTCTGCTTGACGGGCATCTGGTAGAGCGGACCCACGTTGGTGTCCGTCACGATGACGGCCTTGGTGCCGCCGGCAGTGGCGCGCACAAGCGGTCCCGCCTGCTCCAGCAAAAACGTGCCAACATGCACCTGGTAGGGGCGTGCAGTGTCGATATCGATGGTAATCGCCATAAGCTTCGGTCCTTTCGACCTGGCGTGATAGGTGGTCTAGTGGGAGGCCTCGTCGTCGAGTGCGCGCTTGATGCGGTCGCCCTCGGCAAGGAGATTCTCCAGATAGCGCTGGTCGCGGTCCTTTGAGCGCACGGCTGTAGGCGCCAAGCGACTCGATCAGATGGTCGATCTCGAAGGCGAGAGCATCGGCGTCGTCGATCATAAGCTCGGACCACATCTGCGGATTGAGGTGCGCCACACGGGTAAGATCGCGGTAGCTGCCGGCCGAAAAGCCGTGGTGAACCTGGGCAGTGGGGCTTTTGACGTAGGCGTTTGAGACGACGTGCGCGAGCTGGCTCGTAAAGGCAATCACGCGGTCGTGCTCGGCAGCGCTGGTCACGCTGAACTTGCCAAAGCCCAAGGGGGCGCACCATCTCGCGTACCTGGCCCAAAAGCTCGAGCTTAAGGGCGTCGTCCACCGCGGGCGGTACGAGCACGAGCGGGGCGTCCTGGAACAGGTCGGCACGGGAGTGGGCGTAGCCCGAGAACTGGGTGCCTGCCATGGGGTGAGCGCCCACAAAGTAAAAACCGTGCTCGCGGGCAAGCTCAAAGGCGCGCTCGCACACGATGCCCTTGACGCCCACGGTGTCGATTACCACGGGCCCCATGATGGCCTCGGTATCGGTGGCGTCGGCGAGCGCTTGGGCGTGCGCCTCGAGCCACTCGATGCAGGCCTCGGGGTAACAGGCCAGCACGATGATGTCGCACTCGCCGAGTGTCTCGTCGTTGAGCTCTCCGGCGACAGTACCCATGCTGGCGGCCGTCATGACATCGTCATCGGGGTCCCAGGCCAGCACTCGGACGCCCGCCTGCGCATAGCCGCGGGCAAAACTGCCGCCGATCAGGCCCAAGCCCACGATGCCGGCGCACTTAGGACCGCCCTGGTTAACGCGCGCGTTTCTCACCGTACCCATGGGCTACTCCATGGTCTCTTGGCAGACGACCTCGCGGATGGCGCGGATACGGCGCATGGTGTCGTCGAACTGGTCGGGGGTGAGGGCCTGAGCGCCGTCGGACCATGCGCGGCTGGGCTCGTCGTGGACTTCGATCTCCAGACCGTTGGCGCCGCAGGCGGTCGCCGCGAGCGCCATGGGCTCAACGTAGCGGGTGTAGCCGGTGGCGTGGCTGGGGTCGGCAACGACGGGCAGGTGCGACAGGTGGTGCAGCACCGGCACGGCGTTAAGGTCGAAGGTATTGCGGGTGCGGGTCTCGAAGGTGCGGATACCGCGCTCGCACAGGATAACGTTGTCGTTGCCCTCGCTCATGATGTACTCGGCAGCCATGAGCAGCTCGTCGATCGTGCCGGACATGCCGCGCTTGAGCAGGACCGGAGTCTTGGTCTTGCCGACCTCCTTGAGCAGGGGGGGAAGTTCTGGGCGTTGCGGGCGCCGATCTGCATGACGTCAATCTTCTTGTCCAAGGAAGACCTGCACGTCGCGCGGATCCATGATCTCGGTGACGATCGGCATGTCGAGCTCGGCGGACGCCTCGCACAGCAGGTCGAGGCCGGCGGGGCCCATGCCCTGGTAGGCGTAGGGGGAGGTGCGGGGCTTGTAGGCACCGCCGCGCAGCATCGTGGCACCGGCGGCCTTCACGCGGCGGGCGATGCGGACGAGGTTCTCGCCCTCGACGGAGCACGGGCCGGCGATGACCTGGAACTGATCGCCGCCGATCTTGACGCCGTGGCCGCAGTCGATGACGGAGTCCTCGGGGTGGAACTTACGGTTGGCGCGCTTGAACGGCTCGGAGACGCGCTGCACGCGCTCGACGACATCCATGGACTCGAGCAGGAACGGGTCGATCTTGGTCGTATCGCCCACCAGGCCGATGATCGTCTCATTCTCGCCGCGCGAGACATCGGTCTTCAGGCCCTTTTTCTCAATCCAGCTGACGATATGGCCGACGGCCTCGTCGCTGGCGCTCTGCTTTAAAATTGCAATCATGGTGTGCCTCTCACCTCGATGGATAACTTTTGCAAAAACGGCCCGCATTGCGAGCCGTGTATATATGGTGCATGTGAGTTTATACTATCTGACTCGCTTTTGCCTTCTAAAGTGGGCCGTTGCGGCTCGTCTTCCTCGGAATTGCAAAGCTTTTTCTTTTATTTTGATAGCCCGTGGTGCACTTGGGTATAATGCCAAACGTTGGCCCTATTAGCTCAGGGGATAGAGCGTCTGCCTCCGGAGCAGAAGGCCGTTGGTTCGAATCCAACATGGGGCACCATCGAACGTAAGACCGTTCGAACCTCGCATGGTCCGGGCGGTTTTTCTTATACCGACGCGACGTGATGGGACGTGGTATGGCAGCAACGGATATCGAGCGCGGACTCTCGACCGCCGAGGTCGAGGAGCGCATCGCCGCCGGTAAGATCAACCGCAACATGGAGCTCAAGACCAAGTCGGTCAAAGAGCTCATCATCGAGAACCTCTGCACGCTGTTCAATTTGATCAACGTGATCTTGGCGTTCCTGGTCATTTTGACCGGTTCGTTTAAGAACCTGACGTTCCTGTTCGTGGTGTTCTTGAACACCGCTATCGGTGTCATCCAGTCCATGCGTTCCAAGCGCATGGTCGACAAGCTCACGCTGCTTACCTCTAAAAAGGCCATTGCGGTGCGCGACGGTGCCGAGGTGGAGCTCGACTTGGACCAGATCGTGCTCGACGACATCATCCGCCTGGGGCGCGGCGACCAGATTCCCGCTGACGCCGTGGTGGTTTCCGGCGAAGCGCTCGTGAACGAGAGCCTGCTGACGGGCGAGAGCGACCTCATCAAGAAACAGCCCGGCTCCGAGCTCATGAGTGGCAGCTTTATCGACTCGGGCCTACTGCGCGCCCGTGTGATCCATGTCGGTGCCGACAACTACGTGGCCAAGATCAACAACGAGGCCAAGTACGTCAAAAAGGTCAATTCCGAGATCATGAACGCGCTCAACGCCATCGTGCGCTTTGCGAGCATCATCATGATCCCGCTCGGTTTGGCGTTGTTTGCCTCGAGTGTGAGCGAGGAGCTGTGGGACGCCGCGGGCACCCCGGGCGATAGCGCGCTTTCGTGGTGCTTCTCCGAGCTGTTGGCTGGTCGTGTGCCCTCGTCGGCGCTGCTGTCCACGGTGGGTGCCCTGCTGGGCATGATCCCGCAAGGCCTGGTGCTGCTGACCTCGTCGGTGCTCGCCATCGCCACGGTGCGTCTGGCCCGCCGCAAGGTGCTGGCACAGCAGCTCTACTGCATCGAGACGCTCGCTCGCGTCGACGTGCTGTGCCTGGACAAGACGGGCACCATCACGTCGGGCCGTATGGAGGTCGAGGGCACGTATCCGCTGCCGGTTGAGGGCGTGAGCCTAGACGCCGGCTCGGACGAGGCGGCCGTTCCCGTCGATACCACGGTGCTCGATTTTGCGCTGGCTAACGTCGCGCGTGCGACTTCGGCCGATGCCAACGAGACCTGCCAGGCGCTGCTCAACTATTACGCCGATCGCCCGGTCGAGGTGTCTGAGCCGCTGTCGGTCATTCCGTTCTCGTCCTCCAAAAAGTGGAGCGGCGCGTCGTTTGCGCAGGGCTCCTATGTGATGGGTGCGGCGCAGTTTGTGCTCTCCGATCGTGTGTTTTCGCAGGTCGAGAACCGTGTCGCCGAGCTTGCCGATACCTGCCGCGTGCTCGTGGTGGCGCGCGTGGACGGCTTTTCGCCCGATGGCGATATGGTGGGCGAGGCCGAGCCCGTGGGCTTTGTGACCATCCGCGACGAGATCCGTACTTCGGCGGCCGAAACCATCGGCTACTTTAACGAGCAGGGCGTGACCCTCAACGTGATCAGTGGCGACGACCCGCGTACGGTGTCGTCGATCGCGCGCGTGGTGGGCGTGCCGGGGGCGGACGCTTATGTGGACGCCACGACGCTCGATACGCCGGCCAAGCTCGATGCCGCAGTGGACCGCTATCACGTCTTTGGTCGCGTGACGCCGCAGCAGAAGCGCGAGCTCGTGCAGGCGCTCAAGCGCCGCGAGCACACCGTGGCCATGACGGGCGACGGCGTCAACGACGTTCTGGCGCTCAAGGAAGCCGACTGCTCCGTGGCCATGGCCGCCGGCTCCGATGCCGCGCGCAACGTAGCCGAGATCGTGCTGGTCGATAACGACTTTGCCTCGATGCCCGCCGTCGTTGCCGAGGGTCGCCGCTCCATTAACAACCTGCAGCGTTCCGCCTCGCTGTTCCTGACCAAGACGCTGTTCTCGATGGGGCTGGCGGCGCTGTGCATCGCGCTGCCGCCGTACCCTTTTGAGCCCATCCAGATGACGCTCATCAACTTCTTCTGCATCGGCGCGCCGGGCTTTGTGTTGGGCCTGGAGCCCAACAATGCTCGTGTGAAGGGTGCGTTTTTGAGCAACGTACTCAAGCGTGCACTGCCGGCGTCGATTGCGGTCATTTTGGCTGCGGCGCTCGATATCTTTGTGGCGCGCGTGTTTGGCTTTAGCCAGCTCACGCTGTCGACGATGTGCCTGCTTACGTCGTGCGCGGCGAGCGTCAGCCTAATCTGGCGCATCTCGCAGCCGCTTACGCCCTTACGCGTGGTGCTGTTTGTGTTTGTGGTCGCCGGCATCCTGGTGGGCGTTATCGGATTCCCGGAGCTGCTGTCTATTGCCAACCTGTCGATGGGCCAGATGGTTATCTTGGCTGTTATCGTGGTCTTTACCTGCTCGGTGTTCTTTAAGCTCGCCACGATGATGGATTCGCTCAAGCCGCGTCGTCGTCATGCCGCAACTGGTTTTGGCCGTGGTGTGCGCGTCCACCTGGGTCGCGGTGGCGGCAAGGTGAGCTCGACGGGTTCGACGGCCGAGCGTTTTGCCAAGCGCGTCGCCGCCGACATGGCGCAGCGCCGCGAAGATCGCACCGCTCGCGAGGCCGAGGCCCGCGCGCTCGAGGGCGTGGCCCAGGCCCAGCCCAAGAAAAAGAAGAGTGCCGGAGCCAAGCGATCTCGCGTGACCAAATCCGCCCAAGGCATCAAGGTCTCGATGCCAAGTAAAAAGAAGAAGTAACTACGCGCCCTGGCGATGTTGAATTGGTGCCTTGCTCCTGTGGGGCCGTGGCGATGTTATGCTCTAACCTCGATTGTTTGAATTGTTTCGAAAAGAGGATGCCGTGATCTGCCCGCATTGTCTCAAGACCATAGAGGACGGCTCCTCGTTCTGCCCCTATTGCAATGCCTATGTGGGTCCGGGCGATGGTCCCGAGCACACCGAGTTCGTGTTCTGTGAGGGCTGCGGTGCCCGTCTTTCTCCGCATGATCGTACGTGCCCTAAATGCGGACGCCCCGCCCGGGTATCCTCTCCGAGGACGCGGCCGCATCCGACCTGGCAGCGGGCCGCACGGCGGGCTTTCCGCGCCTAACCCAGGAGCAGATCGATACCGAGGTGCCTCATGCGCCGGCCTCTGCTGCCGCGGTGCTTTCCGATGCTGCCGATCCAAACGAGACCTGCGTGCTGCCGGCCTTCGATAAGGATTTCGGTATCCCCCAAGGTCGATATTCCCACGCCCGTTTCCCTGCATGACGATGCTCAAAAAACCAAGCGCAAGGTGCACCCGGACGAGGATGCCTACCACAAGCACAAGCGCCATATTCCCAAGCCGCTCATCGTTATCGCGTTGCTCGCTGCCGTGTGCGGCGGTGCCTATTGGTTTGTGACGGCCGATCCCATGGGTGTCATGCCTGGCTTCTGCGACCAGTTTGGCCAAGCTGCACAAACCACCTTCCCCACGCGCCAAAAGGGCGAGGCTACTGAGGACGATACCAAGCAGGACGATTCTGCCGAGGTGGTCCAGGAAGAAACTGTGCTCACCGATGATCAGCTCTATACCAAGCTCGACGGTCTGTATCAGACTATCGTGTCGTATGGCGACGATGATCAGATTGGCGAGGTTGTCGACTCGTTTAACAGCGGGTACCTGCGAACGCCGCTCTCCACCCGTCAGGAGCTGTCGCAGAGTGCCTACGCCCTGCGCGACCAGATCAAAAGACCCAAGACGAGCTCAATAACCTTAAAGTGCAAGACGATACCGTCTATGCGGATGACATCGCCCACTTAAAGCAGCTTGCCGAGTGGATGTACGAACGCGTCGACATAATCTGCCAGAGCTGGGATATCTCGCTGGCCATTCCTGATGGTGAGTCGATGAGTTCCCACCAAAGCGAGATCCTGGCGCCCATCGCGCAGGGCGGCAACAGCGCGCTGAACCAGTACGACGCCAATGTGGGTTCCTGGAAGCCGCAGCAGCGTTCCTAAAATTAGTTCGCCATAGTCGGCATAACCTACGTGCGCAATTGATGTAAGCGCATGCTTATTGCTACAATTCGTACAAATATGCTTTAAACGCACGAGGAAGGAACCACATGTTTGGTTTTAAGAAAGAGCTCTATACGCCCGAGTACCAGCTCGCTGGTGACGAGTGTGCGATCATCGAGACGTCGAAGGGCACGATCAAGGTCAAATTTGACGGCGAGGGCGCTCCCATCCATGTGGCGAACTTCTGCGAGCTTTCCACGATGGGTTTCTATGATGGCCTTAAGTTCCATCGCTATGTGCCCGGCTTTGTCATTCAGGGCGGCGACCCCAATACCCGCGATATGTCCGGCGCCGACGTCGCTGCCGGTCTTGAGGGCCCCGACGGCATGCCCGGTACCGGTGGCCCCGGCTACTGCATCAAGGGCGAGTTTGCCACCAATCCGCGCAACAGCCATGTCGATGGTGCCCTTGCCATGGCACGCTCCATGGACCCCGATTCCGCGGGTTCGCAGTTCTACTTCTGCCTGGGTGCCCAGCATAACCTCGATTCCGGTTACACCGTCTTTGGTACCACGGTCGAGGGTCTCGATGTGATTTCGCAGCTGCGTGCCGGCGACGAGATCGTCCATGTCGAGATCGTTCACGAGTAAAGGGGACTTCCTTGAATAGCCAGCTGATCCAACAGGGCCGCGCCGCTTACCGCGCGGGTGATTTTTCCGCTGCCGCCCAGATGCTTGGGGCGGCAAAACTCCCGATGAGATCATGGGCGAGGCCGACCATCTGCGCGGCAACGCCCTGATGCACCTGGGTATGTACGCCGAGGCTGCCGAGGCCTACGCCGCTGCCCTCAACGACGGCACCTATGGCAAGCGCGGCGCGCTGCTCACCAACCGCGGCAAGGCACTCGCCGCCGTGGGCGACTACACGACGGCCGCTCAGGCGTTCTCTGCTGCTACGCAGGATGCTTCCTATGCCACGCCGTTCAAGGCCTATCTGGGCCTGGGTAACGCGCTGTTCCAGTCGGGCGACTATGCCAACGCGGGTACTGCCTTCCGTCAGGCTGCCATCGACGGCGCCAATCCGGCTCCTGCCGCCGCACTCGGCGAGCTTGGTCGTTGCTTCATTAAGCTCGGCCGTCCGGCGGATGCCGTGGAGACCTACCGCACGGCTATCGATTTTGCCGGTCCGCGCGACGACAGCCGTGCGCTCAACGCCGGCATGGGCGAGGCGCTCTCTGCTGCCGGCCGTCCCTCCGAGGCGCTCGACGCCTTTAACACCGCTACTGCCGATGGCATCTACCAGCTCACCTCCGAGCAGGCCGATGAGCTTGCCCGCGTGCACGATTCGCTTGCCGCGCTGTCTGCCCAGACGGCTATGGCCACGGCTCCGGCGCCCCCGCGATGGACGCTCCTGCCGTCGATCCGCTCGACCCCACGGGTGCGACCGGTCAGTTTATGCCCGATCCCTCGGACACTGGCTTTACGCTGTCCGAGTCCGAGATGGTCCAGCAGGACCGTCAGGATCGTAAGCAGGCCAAGGTTCGTCGCCGCCATCGCCACACGGGTCTCAAAGTCTTCATCGTGCTGCTTCTGCTCATTTTGATCGCCGCGGGCGGTCTGGGCTTTGCCTACACGCGCGGCTTTGGCTTCCCGTCCCAGGAGTCTGTCGTTACCGATCTGTTCCAGGCTGCCGGCGACGGTGACACCGCAAAGGCCGAGTCTTGCCTGGCCTCGAGCCTGTCCGAGGACGCCAAGTCGATGATCATCTCCTCGATTCCGCAGGGTGCCACCGTGTCCGTCGAGGGCATGGATCAGTCCATGACCGAGACGACCGCTAAGGTTAAGGCATCGCTGTCCAAGGGCGGCGAGCAGGAGTACACCGTCAAATTCGTGCGCTCCGATAACCATATCGGCTGGGCCGTTTCCTCGCTCGATATGGATTTCTCGGCTGCTGACAACCAGTAGTGACCTTATGGGATTTAGCTTTGCCCGGTGCTTCACCGCAAGTGAGGTGCCGGGCTTGCGCTAGTATGATGAGCTAGTAGTTTTCCAGCAATCATCCAACACATCAGGAGTTGCGTTGTTTTCTTTGATGGATATGTTCTTCGGTAGCTACGCGGGCGATCTTGCCATCGACCTCGGCACCGCCAATACGCTTGTCTCCGTGCGCGGCAAGGGCATCGTCATTCGCGAGCCCTCTGTTGTCGCCATCGACAAGAACGACGAGCGCATCCTGGCGGTCGGTATCGAGGCAAAGCGCATGCTCGGCCGTACGCCCGGCAACATCGTGGCCGTTCGTCCCCTGAAGGACGGCGTCATCGCCGACTTCGATGTTACCGAGGCCATGCTTCGCTACTTTATCGACAAGGCGTCCGAGAAGCGCTATCCGTGGACCCCGCGTCCGCGCGTTGTCGTCTGCGTTCCTTCCGGCGTCACGTCGGTCGAGAAGCGAGCTGTCTTTGAGGCCACGATCCAGGCCGGTGCCCGCCAGGCCTATCTGATCGAAGAGCCTATGGCCGCCGCTATCGGCGCCGACCTGCCCGTCGAGGAACCCACCGGCTCCATGGTCATCGACATCGGTGGCGGTACCACCGAGGTCGCTGTTATCGCCATGGGCGGCATCGTCGTCTCGCAGTCCATCCGTATTGCAGGCGACGAGTTCGATCAGGCCATCCTCACGCACGTTCGTGATGCCTACAACCTTGCCATCGGCGAGCGTACGGCAGAGGACATCAAGATCAAGGTCGGCTCCGCTGTGCCGCTCAAGGACGAGCTCGACGTCGAGGTCAACGGTCGCGACGTGATCACCGGTCTGCCCAAGACCGTGCGCATCGAGAGCGAGGAGATTCGTCGCGCGCTCAACAAGCCGCTCGACGAGATGGCCAAGGCCGTCAAGGACGCCCTCGATGCCACGCCGCCCGATCTTGCCTCTGACCTTATGTACTACGGCATTTTGCTGACCGGTGGTGGCGCCTTGCTACGCGGACTCGACGTGCGTCTGCGCGATGAGACCGGCGTTTCGGTCAACGTCAGCCCCACGGCGCTCGATAACGTTGTTAACGGCTGTGCCCGCGTGCTCGAGGCCAATGCGTTTGATGGCGGCTTCGTCCAGACCAATGCTTAATTTCCAAAAGGTGGATTCCATTTGGCACGATCTTCGGGTTTCTCCACAAATCTGAATACCAAGCGACAATCAACGGGTATGAGCCCGTTGATTGTTTTCAGCCTGATTTCGGTGTTGCTGCTCACGTTTTACATCCGCGAGGGCGAGGCAGGGGCCGATTCATGCCGTGCGTTCGGGCGTAACGACGATTACCTCGCCGGTGCGCTTTGTGGGCTCGGCTGTGGCGGCTCCCTTCAATGCGATCGGCAACGTGTTCTCTAACCTTACGGCGTCGCAGGACACGCTTGACGATCTTAAGAAGCAAAACGAGGAACTGACCTCTAAGGTTGCTGAGCTCTCCGAGGCTCAAAGACCGCCGAGCGTCTGGAGGGGCTGGTCGGCCTGCAGTCGACCTATAACCTCAAATCGACCGCAGCTCGTATTGTTGGTGCCTCGGGCGATGCCTGGACCTCGACCGTCACCATCGACAAAGGGCTCTGCCGACGGCCTTACCATCAACATGCCTGTGACGAGTTCGGCCGGTGTTATCGGCCAGATCATCGAAGTCTCGGCCAAGACGTCCACCGTGCGCCTGATTGGCGACGAGAACTCGGGCGTGTCCGCTATGGTGCAGGACACGCGCGCCCAAGGCATGCTGCAGGGTCAGGCTGACGGCACGCTGCGTCTTGAGTACGTGAGCGTCGACTCCGATGTTAAGGTTGGCGACATCATCGTGACCTCGGGCATTGGCGGTGTGTTCCCCAAGGGTCTACCGCTCGGCACCGTCTCGTCGGTCGAGAAATCGGCAAACGACGTGTACTACACCATTGTGGTGCGCGCCCAGACCACGGCCGAGAACAACGAGGAAGTGCTGGTCATCACCTCGCTGACCGACGAACAGTCGGCCTCGGATGAGGACGTGAGCACGGCCAACAGCACGCCGCAGGGAACGTCGCGCGATGCTGCGACCAAGACGAAGGACGAGAGCTCGGATGACAGTTCCGACACGTCCGAGACGACCGATTCCGGCTCGAGCGAATAGGGGGCATGTCCATGGATCTACACGAGCAGGGGGATGAGCTCCCGCACGTTTGTAATCGCCGCCATCGTGTGCGTGCTGCTGCAGGCAGGCCTGGCACCGCAGATCTCCATTGCGGGCGGTCGCGTCAACTTCATGATTATCCTGGTGTGCCTAAGCGTGTTCTCGGGCGACCCGACCCGTGCCGTCGTGTGCGGTTTTTGCAGCGGCTTGTTTTATGACCTGTCCGCTGCCGTGCCGGTGGGCGTTATGTCGCTCCTGCTGACCGTGGGTTCTTTTGCCCTGGTGCACAGCGCCGTCGGTCAGACGGGCGGTACCCCGAGTGCGCGCGGCGTCACCGTGGGCGCCTTTGCGCTCGTCATTAATGTGATCTACAGCATCATCTTGCTGTTTATGGGTTTGGAGACGAGCTTTGTCGTGGCGATCTTCGGCCATGCGCTGCCGTCCTCGATCCTGACGGGTCTGGTTGCCATTCCGTTTTTGATGTCCGGTGTCGTGCCGCAGTCCGGCTATGGATTCTCCGCGCGTGGCGGACGCCAGACGGGCATGCGCTTTAAGCCCAAGACCCGTAAGCTCAAATAGGGGAGGCCCGTAGATGTCTTCCCAGTTGACGGTTATTATCGCCGGTATCGTGCTGGTTGTGGCCATCGTGGTCGCGCTGGTCATCATGCGTCGTGGCGATTCCCGTTTTACCTACGATACGCAGCATTGGGCGGCCTCGCGCGCCACCGAGGGCGAGGGCAATACCGCGGCGACCGCCTTTAAGGGCCGCTTTTCCATCCTCACCACGGGTGTGGGCGCGATGTTTGCCGCGCTTGCCGTTCAAGCTGTGGGGTATGCAGATGGTCTCGTCGGACTATTACGAGAAGCAGGCTAATAGCAATCAGACTCGCACCGTTACCACTCCCGCTGTGCGCGGCCGCATCCTCGACCGCAATGGCGTGGCGCTTGTCCAGAACCGTCCCTCACTTGCTGTCGTGGCCTACCGCGACCTTGCCGAGGATGAGGTTCTGGTTCGCCATCTTGCCAACGTGCTTGGAATGCCTTACGTGGCGGTCCTTCGCAATATTCAGGACAATACAGAGGGCGCTCAGAGCCTGCATACCATTGCCACCGACGTCCGTCGTTCCACGGTTGCCTATATTCAGGAGCACGCTGGTGAGTTTCCCGGCGTGAAGATCGCCGAGCGCACCGAGCGCCAGTACCCGTACGGCGAGACCGCCTGCCATATCTTGGGTTACACCGGCACCATTACTTCCGAGCAGCTCGAGGCCCAGAATAAGAAAACCTCTGGCGATGATGATGCTTCTGCTGGCAAGATTACGTACCAGTCGGGCGATATCGTGGGCCAGGCGGGCGTTGAGAGCTATTACGAAAACCTGCTGCAGGGCATTCGCGGCGAGCAGACCGTCAAGGTCGATGCCTCGGGCAACGTGACCGGTCAGGCCGGCGCCGTGCCCGCTAAGGCCGGCTCGGATATTAAGCTTACGCTCGACCTGAAGATTCAGCAGGCTTGCGAGACGGCGCTAGCAAGTGCCATTGAGCTCGCTAAGACCACAGGCTACAGCAACGCCGGCAACGGCGCTGTGGTGTGTCTCGATCCCAACAATGGCGAGATCCTGGGCATGGCGAGCCAGCCCAAGTTCGATCCGTCCGTCTTTATCGGCGGCGTCTCAAATGACGTGTGGACCGAGCTCAATGATGATAAGGGTTCGCACCCGCTGCTCAACCGCGCCATTAGCGGACAGTACATGTCGGCCTCGACCATCAAGCCGCTCTCGGCACTGGCCGGTCTTGAGTTTGGAACCTACACTTCAACGCAGACAACCAACTGCACGGGCTATTGGACGGGCCTGGGCAAGGCTTGGGGCAAGCGCTGCTGGCTGACGTCTGGCCACGGCATCATGACGCTGCAGTCGGGTATCGCCAACTCGTGCGACCCCGTCTTCTATGACATGGGCAAGGCGTTCTTTTATGACGAGCAACATCCCGAGGGCCTGCAGGAGGTCTTTCGTCGCTGGGGCCTGGGCAAGACCTGCGGCATCGACCTGCCGAGTGAGGGTGCGGGACGCATTCCCGATGCCGAGTGGAAAGAGTCGTACTTTACCGACGCCTCGGCCGAGGACCGCAAGTGGAATGCCGGCGATATGACGAACATTGCCATCGGCCAGGGTGACATCCTGGTGACGCCCCTGCAGATGGCCTGCGCCTACATGGGCCTTGCCAACGGCGGCAAACAGTACGTGCCTCACGTGTTTTTGTCTGCCGTGTCGCGCGATGGCGACGGTGATGCCTATAAGTACAACGGCAAGGGCAAGAAGAAGCGCCTGGAGGCCAAGATCAACAGTGATTCGGATTTGGCTCTTGTTCGCAACGGCATGCATGACGTGATTTACACGGCATCGACGTCCCTGGCGGCTCACTTTGGCACCCTGACGCCGCAGGTATACGGCAAGTCGGGCACGGGCGAGAAAAAGTGGCGAGGACGAATACGCGTGGTTCTGCGCCTATGCACCGGCCGATGATCCCAAAGTATGTCATCGCTACCGTCCTGGAGCAGGGCGGCGGCGGCTCAGATACCGCGATGCATGTCGTGCGCGACGTGCTCGGCGTGATTTATGACGAGCCCGATACCTCTTCGGCCTCGGGCGATTCTTCGGTTCGATAGGAGGTTGCGATGGATTTTTCTCCGGCGGATCTGTTCCGTTCAACCAAGACCGGCTCTCGCAGCAGCCTGGACCGCGTCAACAAGCAACTTTCGGCCTCGCGCGGCACGTTTCGCCAAAAGGTGCATATCGGTGTGCTCGTGGCCACTGTGGCGCTCGTCGCCTACGGTGCCATCATCATCTGGTCGGCTTCGCAGTTTAAGGCCGATGCTTCGTTCTCACGCCATCTGCTGGGAATCGGCATCGGGCGGTGCTGGCGGTGTTGGTCTGGCGTACCGACCTGCGCGGTATTTCCAATTTCTCGACGGCGTTGCTCGTCATCGACCTGATCGTGATCGTCTCGCCCAAGATTCCGGGCCTGTCCTATACGGGCGGTCTGGGCATGACGGGCTGGTTCCAGATTCCCGGTATCGGTTTGACGTTCCAGCCGGTTGAGCTTGCCAAGCTCATCACCATCTTCTTTATTGCTACGCTTGACTCGCAGTATAACGGTCGCATCGATACCGTTCGCGACTACGTCAAGCTCTGCGGCATGCTGTCCATTCCGTTTTTGGCCGTCGTTGCCATGGGCGACCTGGGCTCGGGCCTGGTTGTGTTGGTTTCGGGCGCCATCGTCATTTGTATGAGCGGCGCACGCCGCGAATGGGTGCTGTCGACCCTGGCCCTGCTCGTGGGCCTGGTGGCCCTCGTTCTGGCGCTTGATTCGGTCTTTGATTCGTTGCTCGGCCACGATGTGCTCATTAAGCAGTATCAGATGAATCGTCTGACGGTCTTCATCGACCCTGACAATGCCGATTCGGACGATGCCTACAACCTGCAGCAGTCGCTTATCGCCGTTGGCTCGGGCGGCTTCTTTGGTAAGGGTTTGGGCCATGCGACGCAGTCGGCCGGCGGCTTTCTTCCTGAGTTCCACACCGACTTTGTCTTCGCCTTCCTATCCGAGACCTTTGGCTTTTGCGGTTCCTTTTTGCTCCTGTGCCTCTACGTGCTGCTGATCTTTTCGACGATTCGCGTCGCCTTTAAGTGTGAGTCGCTGTTCTTGCGCCTATCGTGTGTGGGCATCGTTGGCATGTGGGCGTTCCAGACCTTCGAAAACATCGGCATGTGCATTGGCATGATGCCGATTACCGGTATTCCGCTACCGTTTATTAGCTTTGGCTCGTCTTCGATGATGATTCAGCTGCTGACGGTGGGTATCGTACAATCCATATGGCGGCATCGTTCGGGCGCCGCGTAACCGCTGGAGGGGTTTGCTATGAAAATTCCCGTAGATAAGCTGACCCGCGCTTTTAAGATGGGCGCGTCCGTTAAGAAGGATTCCGATACGCCGGTGCGCGTCTCGGTCTATCTGGATTCGTCCGCCTCGCGCTTTCTGGCCGAGACGGTGCGTGACGCCTTTGTGCCGCAGACGACCTCGGGCATTGTGCGCGTCGAGCGTCTGGGGGAGGAGCGAATTGCTCCAAAGACCGATACCGATGTGGTGCTGGTGCTCTCGTGCGGTTCCGACCGCTTGGAGAGTGCTGTACAGGAGCTTGTGATTGCCGGCGCGCCCGTGTGCGTGCTTGCCGAGTCCGCTGTCGAGGTGCCGTTTATCGAGGAGCCCACGCCCATGCTCGGCGTGGTAGCGGCAACCGATAAGACGTATCTGCTCGAGACGCTTGCCCGCTGGATTCTCGATCGCACCGACAAGGAAACGGCTTTTGCGGCGAACTTTGCCTTTATGCGCATCGCGGCGGCCAATCGTATCATCACCTCGTGCGCGCTCACCAATATGGCGACGGGTGCCCTGGTGTTTTTGCCGGGCGCCGATTATCCCGTTATGGCGCTGGCGCAGGTGGGCATGCTCTTTGAGCTCGCTGCCATCTTTGGGCGCGGCATTAAGCCTGAGCGCGGCTACGAGGTCGCGGGCGTGCTTGCCGGCGGTCTTGTGATCCGCGCGGTCACCCGTGCGCTGGTGAAGCAGACGCCGCATATTGGGTTTGCCGTCAAAGCGCTCACTGCTGCCGCGGGCACCTATGGCATGGGCCGTGCGCTCGTTTCGCTCTACGAGCGCGATGTCGACTACAGCCGTGCCAACGAGGTGGTCACTGCCACGTTCTCCCGCGTTCGCGATCTGGTGACCACGGTCGCGGGCGCTACCCGAATCCTATGGCGTCCTATCAGGACGCATCAGATCTCGCTGCTTAGGGGTTTTCCGTTGCGCGTTGCATACCAAGATTGTTTTCATTTAATTGAGCCGTTGCTCGCCAAGGTCGAGAAGCCGAGTCGCTATATCGATCACGAGTGGGGTACGCTTTCCAAGGCCGATGCCGACTACCGTTGCTGCCTGATCTATCCGGATGTGTACGAGGTTGGTCTGCCCAACCAGGGTATCGCCATCCTCTACAACATCCTTAACCAGGCTGAGGGCATCTCCTGCGAGCGTGGCTATGTGCCGTGGCCCGATATGGGTGACGCCATGCGCGAGGCGGGCATTCCGCTGCTCTCGCTCGAGGGTGCAGCGCCGGTCGCTTCGTTTGATATCGTCGGCCTGCATGTGCCGCACGAGATGGCGGTGACGAACTTCCTCGAGGCACTCGACCTCGCTGGCATTCCGCTGTTAGCGGCTGACCGAGGCGAAGACGACCCCATTATCATCGCCGGCGGCCCCTCGGTGTACAACCCCGAGCCGTACGCGGCCTTCTTCGATGCCATCCTCATCGGCGAGGGCGAGGAATCGCTGCTCGAGACCTGCCAGCTGCATCGCCGCCTGCGTGACGAAGGGGTCCCGCGCGCGCAGATTGTCGAGCAGCTTGCATCCATTGCCGGCAACTACGTGCCGTCGCTCTATGAGGTTCGTCACGACGAGCCCTGCTCGCCGCATGGCTACACCGTGCCGCGTGAGGGCAAGGATGCGCCGACCGTGGTCTACAAGCGCGTCGTCGAGGATTTCGGCGCCACGAATCCGCTGTCGCAGTCGTGCGTGCCCTATGCGCAGCTGGTCCACGACCGCCTGTCTATCGAGATCCTGCGCGGCTGCGCCCGCGGCTGTCGTTTTTGCCAGGCCGGCATGACGTATCGCCCGGTGCGCGAGCGCTCGGCCGACCAGATTGTCTCGTCGGTGATTCAGGGTCTGGAAAAGACTGGCTATGACGAGGTGTCGCTGACCTCGCTCTCCACGACCGACCACTCCTGCATTCGCGACGTGCTCGGCAGGCTCAACCGTCGCCTGGAGGATACGGGTATTCGCGTGTCTATTCCGTCGCAGCGCCTGGATTCGTTTGGCGTGGATATGGCCGAGTCGGTCGCTGGCGAAAAGAAGGGCGGCCTGACGTTCGCGCCCGAGGCCGGCAGCCAGCGCATGCGCGACATCATTAACAAGAACGTGACCGAGGAGGACTTGGACCGTGCGGCCAAGGCGGCCTTCGAGGCCGGCTGGAACCGCATGAAGCTCTACTTTATGATGGGTCTTCCCGGTGAGCGCGACGAGGATATCGTGGCCATTGCCAACCTGGCCGATCACGTGCTGGAGCTTGGCCGTTCCGTGGTGCCCAAGGCGCGCCGCGGCTCGATCTCGGTGTCCATCTCGGTTTCGGTCTTTATCCCCAAGGCTGCCACGCCGTTCCAGTGGTGCCCGCAGCTCGACTACGACGACGTCAAGCGTCGCCAAAAGCTGCTCATCACGAGCGTGCGCAACCGCGCCGTACGCGTGCATTACCACGATGCCGAGACCTCGCTCATCGAGGCCGCGCTTTCCCGCGCCGGTCGTGACATGACGCCCGTCATCATCGACGCTTGGCGTTCGGGCTCGCGCTTTGACGCCTGGGTGGAGCATTTCTCGCTCGATAACTGGAAGGAAGCTGCTGCCAAAAACGGCATCGACCTCAACGAGCTCGTGCACCTGCCCTACGAGTTGGACTGGCGCCTGCCGTGGGAGCACGTGAGCCCCGGCTGCACGCGCGGCTTCCTCGAGCGCGAGTACCGTCGCTCGCTCGAGGGCGTCACGACTCCCGACTGCACCCGTACGTCGTGCACCGGCTGCGGAATCTGCCCCACGCTCCACGCCAAGAATGTATTGATGGGTGATCGCGCATGAGTGAGCGCCTGACCGACAACCCCACGCTCTTTAGACTTCGTGTTCGCTATGGCAAGCGCGATCGCCTTAAGTACCTGGGCCATCTCGAAGTAATCCATACCATTGAGCGCATCGTGCGCCGTGCGGGACTTCCCTATGCCGTCACGCAGGGCTTCTCTCCGCACATGCGAGTGGGCTTCTCTTCGGCGCTGCCGGTGGGTACGTCGTCGACCTGCGAGTGGTATGACCTGTTTATGACCGAGTTCGTGGCGCTCGACGAGGCGTTTGAGCGCCTGGCTGCGGCGTCCCCGGCCGATCTGGCGCCCATCGAGGCCGCCTACATCGACGTGCGCACGCCGGCATTGACGGCGCAGCTCACGCGCCTGTCGTATCGCATCGACCTGCACTTGGATCCCGAGGCGCCCGTAAGCGCCGACGAGGTGCGTCGTGCGATCGACACGCTGCGCGCGGGCCACGGCATCGACTACGCGCGCGGCAAAAAGAGCAAGCGCTTGGATTTGGATCACACGCTCGTGGGCTATGAGCTCACGGCGGGGGAGCGCCCGGACCATTTGGTGCTCATGCTCGACACCCATGCCGACAACGAGGGCTCTATGCGTCCGGAAATTTTGCTTTCTGCTGCTGATGTTTTGTTGCAGGGCTTGACCCCGGGCGTGGATGCACCTATTGTTTCCACCGGTATGCAAGACCTCGTGACCATCTGCTCCTACGATGTCGAGCGTCAGAATCAAGCATGCGAGGACGACGAGGGCCGACTCGTCAGCCCCATACCTGTGCGAACTTGTGGATTTGCTCCACATACTCGTTGACGGGGGTATTTTCGCCTGCTACTATATTCGGCTGTTGCACTAACTGATGCATGAAGGGCAAGTAAACATGTACGCAATCGTTAACACGGGCGGCAAGCAGTACAAGGTCGCCACCGACGATGTCATCACCGTCGAGAAGATCGAGGGCAATGAGGGCGACAAGGTCACCCTGCCGGTTCTCTTCCTCAACGATGGTAAGAAGATCGTCACCGATCCCGACAAGCTGGCCAAGGCCAAGGTTACCGCTCAGATCGTTGAGCAGTTCAAGGGCGAGAAGCACCTGGTCTTCAAGTTCCACAAGCGCAAGCGCTATCGTCGTCTGAAGGGTCACCGTCAGCAGCTCACCAAGCTGAAGATCGTGAAGGTCCAGGCTACGTCCCGCGCCAAGAAGGCTGTCAAGGCAGAGGCCGAGGCTGTTGCCGAGGCTCCCGTCGCCGAGTAGATTACACTCGTAACGAAAGAGTAGGTATACACAATGGCACACAAAAAAGGACTCGGTTCCTCCCGTAATGGCCGTGACTCCCGCGGTCAGCGCCTTGGCACGAAGCGCTATGCCGGCCAGACGGTAACCACGGGCACGATTCTCGTCCGTCAGCACGGCACGCACATCCACCCTGGTGAGAACGTTGGCCGTGGCAAGGACGACACGCTGTTCGCGCTGGTCGACGGTACCGTTGAGTTCCACAAGGGTATCAAGCACAGGGTCAGCGTACGCCCGCTCGCGAACGCGTAATTCACCCTTCATAGAGCACATATGTGGGAGGCACTTGAGTTTTAGGATTCAAGGGTCTCCCTCTTTTTTGTAGGAGGCGATTCTGTTGTCACAGTTCACCGATATCAGCCGCATTAACGTGTGCGGCGGCGACGGCGGAGCCGGATGCATGTCGTTTAGGCGCGAGGCATTTGTCCCCAAGGGCGGCCCCGATGGCGGCGACGGCGGTCGTGGCGGCAATGTCGTCATCCAGGCCGATGCTCAGCTGTCTTCGTTGATCGATTACCGCTTTAAGCATCACTTCCGCGCCGAACGCGGCACGCACGGGCAGGGTGCCCGTCGTAACGGTAAGAGCGGCGAGGACCTGATCCTGAAGGTTCCCATGGGCACCGTGGTGCGCGAGCTCGACCCCGAGACGCAGACCCCGATGTTCGAGATTGCCGACCTGGTGCACGACGGCGAGCGCGTCGTCGTGGCGCCCGGCGGTGCCGGCGGTCTGGGCAACACACACTTTGTGACGTCGGTGCGCCGCGCGCCCGCGTTCGCTCAGCTGGGCGAACCGGCCGAGGAGCACTGGATCGAGCTCGAGATGAAGCTTATGGCCGATGCCGCACTCGTGGGCTTCCCCTCGGTGGGCAAGTCCTCGCTCATTGCGCGTATGAGCGCCGCCCGCCCCAAGATCGCTGACTACCCGTTTACCACGCTCGTTCCCAACCTGGGCATGGTGCGTGCCGGCGAATATTCTTACGTCGTTGCCGACGTCCCCGGTTTGATCGAGGGCGCGAGCGAGGGCAAGGGCCTGGGTCACCAGTTCCTGCGCCACATTGAGCGTACGGCCCTAATCATGCATGTCATCGACATGACGGGCGGGTTTGAGGATCGCGATCCGATCGAGGACTATCGCATTATTAACCGCGAGCTCGAGCAGTATGGCGCCGAGCTCTCGGAGCGCCCGCAGATTGTTGTTGCCAACAAGTGCGATGCGCCGGGTACGGCCGACAAGATTGCCGACCTTAAGCGTGCAGCGCTCGACGACGGTCATATGTTCTTTGCCGTTTCCGCCGTGACGGGTGCCGGCCTCAACACGCTGATGCTTGCCGTGGGCGAACAGGTGGCTAAGCTGCGCGCCGAGCTGGCGGTCTCTGATGAGCCGGTCGACCTGCGCGACGAGGAGTGGGAGCGCCGCCGTCTGCAGCGCGAGAAGCGTTTCCGCATTGTCCAGGAAGAGCCCGGTGCCTTCCGCGTGGTCGGTCGTGCCATCGAGCGTATGGTCATCCAGACCGACTGGGAAAACGAGGAAGCTGTCATCTATCTGCAGCACAAGTTTGCGCGTATGGGTGTTGACGACGCGCTCGAGAAGGCCGGCTGCCGTGCGGGCGACGAGGTTCGCATTTGCCAGCGCGCCTTTGACTTTGAGGGCGCCGAGGACTTCTCGGAGTACGAGGAGCTCGAGGATGCTGGCGAGGACGTTGCCGTTGAAGCCATTGACGTGGCCGATGCTGCGGATGAGGGCGTCGAGGTTGTCGATGCGGCGGATGCCGCGGGCGATACCGAGACCTCGGAGGGCGAGTAAGCCATGTCGCTGCGCGGTGGAATCGGTCTGCCCGAGCTTCCTCTAGAGGACGGGCAGGAGTTTAGGCTCGGCATTATGGGTGGCACCTTTGATCCCATCCATTACGGGCACCTGGTGACCGCCGAGCAGGCGCGCGAGTCGCTCGATTTGGACGCTGTGCTCTTTATGCCGGCGGGCTCTCCTGCCTTTAAGCTTGACAAGCCGGTGACGCCTGCTGAGGACCGTTATGCCATGACGGTCCTCGCCACTGCCGCGAATCCGGCCTTTTTGGCGAGCCGGTTCGAGATCGACCGTCCGGGCGTAACCTATACGGCCGATACGCTTCATGCCCTTCGCGACTTTTACCCGCCGCAGGTAAAGCTCTACTTTATTACGGGCGCCGACGCGATTATCGATATTGTGACCTGGCATGATGCCGAACGAATCGCTGAGCTTGCCACCTTTATTGCTGCGACGCGACCGGGCTTTGATATCGATACGGCGCGTGCCCGAATCAAAGAGTCGGGGCTGCCCTTCGACGTGCGCTATATCCAGATTCCGGCGCTGGCGATTAGCTCGACCAACATTCGCAAGCGGGTTGCCCGCGGTATGAGCGTGCGCTATCTTACGAGCGAGTCCGTGCTCGGCTATATCCGTAAACGCGGCCTGTATGCCGATCTTGGGCAAGACGATTTTGATTGATGGGGGAGAACGTTGTCGGTAGAAGATCAGTTTGAGGGCGATGAGCGCGCGCTGCTCAAGCGCATTCAAGAGCTGCTCGATGTTCGCATGAAGGATAAGCGCAAGCGCTATGTGCATTCGCTGGGCGTTGCCGAGACCGCACTTCATCTGGCCGAGGTCTACGGCGTCGACCGCTTTGATGCCGCTGCCGCCGGCTTGATCCACGACTGGGACAAGGTGCTTTCCGATGACGAGCTGGTCACGCGCACTCTGCATTACGGCATTAAGATTGCCGGCTCTCCTTCTGCCGCGACGCCGCTTTTGCATGGCCCTGTTGCCGCCTATGAGCTTCCGCAGCTTTTTCCCCGAGCTGTCGCCGGCCGTTTTTCCAGGCTGTCGACCGTCACACCGTGGGTGCCTGCGACATGACGCCGCTCGATATGGTGGTCTTTGTGGCCGATGCCATCGAGCCCAACCGCCACGGCGACTGTGCGCATGCGCTGCGCAAGATGGTGGGGAAGTCCTCGCTCGACGAGTTGTTCTTCTCCTGTTTTGCGCAGGGTTTGGTCTATGTGATCCAGTCCGGGCGTTATCTTTATCCCACGGCTATTACGATTTACAACCATTACGCCCAGCTGCGCTAGCTCGGGCTGTCTAGAAAGAGGTATTCCATGGCCGACGAGACCATGACCGACGAGCAGATTCTTGAAGGTGTGGAGCACAAGAGCTTCGTCGCCACGTCCGACCGCACTGCCGCCTCGCTGTCCGCGAGCGGTGTCGCCGCCGAGGATGTCGCCCGCGCCGCCGCGCAGGCCGCCTACGACAAGAAGGGCGAGGACGTTCAGGTGCTCGACCTGACCGAGCTTTCCGACGCGTGCGACTACTTTGTCCTTGCTACCGGCACCAACAACCGCCAGGTTGATTCCATCGTCGACGAGATTGAGGAGAAGGTCGCCGAGGCTTGCGGCGAGCACCCGTTTTCCATTGAGGGCCGCGAGCAGAAGACCTGGATCCTCATGGACTACGGTTCGGTCGTCGTCCACGTCTTCACTCCCGAGGCGCGCGACTTCTACCGTCTCGAAAAGCTCTGGGGTGACGCTCCCCAGCTCCCCCTCGACCTCCTTTAGTAGCTCATTTGGGACGGGGTTTAGCTACCCTCACGCATATCGCCGGGCAGGTGCGGTTTTCCGCACCTGCCCGGCTTTTGCCCAAAGTAGCTAATTTGGGACGGGGCTTTTTAGCTACTACCTACCGTTCGCCGATAGAAGCGAGTTGCGGTTCATTGCGTGATATTTAGCTTTCCGACTCGGGTAACGTATTTGTTATCTGTAGAGGAGGAGATGCGTATGACTCGGACCGCGCGGGAAATCTCTGTTTACGGCTATTACCATGTCGTCCAAAAGGGCTGTGGTGGTCAGCTGATATTTGAGGATGCTGACGATCGACTCTATCTGATTCGACTGATAGCTTCGAAATGCCAGAAGTTCAAAGTGGATGTTATCGCATGGTGCCTTATGGATAATCACATTCACTTGTTGCTAGATGACGGGCATGCTCACCTGAGCGATTGTATGCATTCGATTACGACGGCGTATGCCATGTATTTCAATTCTAAGACAGGCAGGAGAGGTCCTGTTTTCCAGGATCGATTTAAGAGTGTGCCGATTCTCGATGATGATCAGCTGCTCAACTGCGTTCGTTACATTCACGATAACCCTGCGAAAGCCAGAATTGGCACTGCTTCGCTCTATCGCTGGAGCAGCTTTAGCGAGTATATGGGCTATCCGGGAATTTGTAAGACTGATTGCGTGCTCGGGTTGCTCGGGAATTCCCAGAGATTTTTTGCATTTAGCACCTCGGGCGAGACCAATGGCTATTGCTTCCGTTATGGCGCTCATGTGCGTGATACTGACGCGCTTGAGTTTGCGCAGGCGTTGCTCAAACCATACGAGCCTCACTATCTCAACGCTCTGCCCAAGGGCGTGCGTGATGACTGTATCCGTAAACTCAAAAGCGAGGGCTTTTTCGATCAAAGCAGATCGTGCGCCTCACGGGTATCGGCCATTGCACGATTCAAAAAGTTAAAGTTGAAAAGTAGCTCATTTTAGGCGGGATAATTTTGCTGCGGCCGCCAAACCGGACATCCGGGGTAGTCAATTTGGGACGGGGCTTTTTAGCTACCCTTTGGCTGACGGTGAATGAATTAGGCCGAATGAATCTCAACCGATATATAGGTGTAGCTAAAATAGCCCCGTCCCAAATTGACTACCAATGCCGTGTCGGACGGAAGGCAGCAACCCCCGTCCAAAAAAGACTAGTTATTGAAGCGGGATTGGCGGCCGAAGGATAGGGCGGTGTCGCCGAATTTGTCTCGGACGGCGTCGATGGCGACGGAGAGGTCGCGGCGGTCGCTGGATTGGGCTCCGCGGTCATCGATCTCGCAGAACAGGTCAGTCTGGATGCCGCCTTGGTGGTCGAAGTCGCTCATGCCGATGCCGGCTAAGCGAACATGCATGCCATCTTGCCAGATGTTGTCGAGCAGTTCGAGTGCAACCGCCACGAAGATGTTCTCATCGTCGGTTGGATGAGGCAGCCGGCGCTGTGCCGTACGCCCGCTTCCATACGAATACTTGAGCTTGAGCGTTACCGTGGCACCCGTCAGCCCCTGACGGCGCAGACGGCGTCCCACCGACTCACCCAGCAGCGCAATCGCCGCCTCAATATCCCCACGCTCAGTCAAATCTTTCGCAAAGGTGCGTTCATTACTGACCGACTTGACCTCACGCTCTTCATCGAGACTCGTGACTTCGGAGATTTCGAGTCCCAGCGCACGCTGGCGCATGCGTTCGCCGTTGACGCCAAAAATAGAGGCCAAGGTGGATTCCGGTGCACGTGATAGCTCGCCGAGGGTGTAGATGCGCATGCGGCGCAGTCGCTCCTCGGCCGAGCGCCCGATGCCGCTCATGGCGGACACCGGAAGTACGGCCAAAAAACGCTGCTCTGTCCCGGGACGCACGATGGTTAGGCCAAATGGCTTGTCTTGCTCGCTTGCGATCTTTGCCACGGTCTTGTTGCAGCCGACGCCAATGGAGCAGGTCACCCCCAGCGCCGCCACGCGGTCACTGATACGCCGCGCAACCAGCAGCGGGTCTTCGGGCGCAAAGCGACCCGGCGTGATATCGATAAAGGCTTCGTCGATGGATACGCGTTCAACGCGCGGGGTCTCGTCAGCGAGAATTGCCATGACCTGCGCGCTGACCTCACGATAGCGATCAAAGTGCCCATGCGTCCAAATGGCTTGCGGGCACAAGCGCCGCGCCTCGGCCGAGGCCATGGCAGAATGCACGCCAAAGCGACGCGCCTCGTACGAACACGTGGACACGACGCCGCGCGACTCGGCGTCTCCGCCCACGATGAGCGGTTTTCCGCGCCATTCGGGATGATCGAGCATCTCCACGCTCGCAAAAAACGCATCGAGGTCCATAAGGCCCACCGCCGGACCCGTCCAGGGTGGCGGCGTAACGCCCGCAGCATCCTCATAACCGTATGTATGTTCGCGTCTTTCCATGTCATGAGTATACCGCGCAGCTCATGTGGGGTGCGTGGATGCGCTTGCAAATCGCGAATTCTTGTCTAAGATATGGATTTGCCCTCGACTACACCGAAGAAGTTGGTCTCACGGACTTCACCTGCCCGCGTCGATGGCGTATTATGTTCAACTGTTTGTTTGTAGTTGCAGCCTAAAGCTGCTTGGTTGGAGGAGTTTCCTTTTGGCAGTCAAGATTCGCCTTGCTCGTCACGGCGCTAAGAAGCGTCCGTACTACCGTGTCGTCGTCGCCGATTCCCGCGCCCCGCGTGACGGTCGTATCATCGAGGAGGTTGGCCGCTACAACCCGATGACCGCCCCCAAGACCATCAACCTCGACCTCGAGAAGATCGCTGACTGGCAGTCCAAGGGCGCTCAGCTCACCGACGCCGTCGCCGCTCTGGTCAAGGCCGCCAACGAGGGCGAGAAGACCGAGACCGTCGTCAAGAAGTCCAAGAAGCAGCTCGCCAAAGAGGCCGAGGCCGCTAAGGCTGCCGCTGAGGCCGCTGAGGGCGCCGAGGAGTAAATCGTGCCTGAGGTTGACGCTGCACAGCTCGAGGGTGAGGCAATGCTCTCAGATCGCATCGCCGATCTCGTCGAATATCTCGTTGTTCAGATCGTCGACGACCCGGATTCCGTGAGCCTTGAGGTCATCGATGGTGACGACGCCTCTACGATTGAGGTTTCGGTCGCCGTGGATGACGTCGCTAAGGTCATCGGCCGTCGTGGCCGTACCATCAAGGCCATTCGCACGCTCGCCCGTGCACTGGCCGCTCGCCTCGACACTGCTGTCGAGGTAGAGGTTCTGGGCTAGGACCTTGAGGTCCCAGTACAAAAACATCGCCCGTGTGGTCAAGCCGCACGGAAGGAAGGGGGAGGTCCTCGCGCAGCCGCTGCGGGGGCTTCCTTCTGTATTGGAGCCTGGTATGCGCGTCGCCCTGACGCCGCCGGCGCTCAAGCGCGACCGCTTTTGCACGGTCGTGTCCGTCACCGATACGGGCGATGGCGATCTGGTCTCGTTTGAGGGCATTGACGACTTGACGGCCGCCGAGGGCATCACGGGATGCTATGTGCTGGCAAATCGTGACGACTTTGAGCTCGATTCGCTCGACGCTGCCTATACCGACCTGATGGGTCGCGAGGTGGTCGACGAGCGCTTCGGTTCGCTCGGCACGATCGTCGAGATCATGTCGACGCCCGCCAACGATGTTTGGGTTGTCGAGGGCGATCGGTACGGCGAGGTACTGATTCCCGTGATCGAGCAGGTCGTGCTCGATCTTCCCGACACAGGAACAATTTCCGTCCACGTTATGGACGGCCTGATCGATATGGACAAGTAGGGAGGACAACATGCTGATCGAGACCCTTTCGGTCTTTCCCGAGATGTTTGAGCCCGTCATGTCCACGTCGATTTTGGGCCGCGCCCGCAAGGCCGGCCTTTTTGATTTTAAGGCGTATAACCTGCGCGACTGGACGCACGACCGCCATCGTACCGTCGATGACGAGCCGTACGGCGGCGGGCAGGGCATGCTCATGAAGGTCGAGCCTATCGCAGAGGCCATCGAGGCCATTAGCGCAGAGGGTCCCAAGCCTACTGTGGTGTTCTTTACCCCTGTGGCGAGCCCTTTACGCAGCATGTGGCCGAGCGCCTGCTCAAAAGTGAGCGCCTGCTGTTTGTGTGCAGTCGCTACGAGGGCGTCGACGAGCGCGCGTATGCGTATGCCGACGAGCGTCTGTCGATCGGCGACTACGTGCTTACGGGCGGCGAGCTTCCCGCCATGGTCGTTGCCGATGCCGTCGTACGCCTGATTCCCGGCGCCCTGGGCGACGAGATGAGCAACGTGGACGAGTCGTTCTCGACCGCCGAGGACGGAGGCCTGCTCGAGTACGCGCAGTACACTCGTCCTGCCGAGTTCAACGGCGAGGGCGTGCCTCCTGTGCTCGTGAGTGGCGATCACGCCAAAGTTGACGCTTGGCGTCGTAAGAACGCCATCGAGCGCACCTGTCGTTGGCGTCCCGATCTGATTGAGACAGCGCGGCTCACGCCCGAGGAGCGCGCTTACGCGCAGGAGATTCTGGACGCTTCGTATTCGCAGAGCGAGGAGTGAGGATGGTTCCATCGCAGCATTCCGCGTTGAGGGGCGCTTTTGAGTGGATCGCGGTCATCGCGATCGCACTGGTCGCCACCTTCTTGATTCGCTCGTTTGTGGTCGAGCCCTTTGTGGTGCCCACCGGCTCCATGGAGTCCACGATCGAGATTGGCGACCAGATCCTGGCACAAAAGGTGAGCCTCGAGCTCGGTCAGCCCGTCAAGCAGGGCGATATCGTGGTGTTTCACAACCCCGATGGCACCTCCGAGCATGATGTTCTTGTCAAGCGTGTTATTGCCACGGCCGGGCAGACGGTTGACCTGCAGGACGGCAAGGTGGTTGTTGACGGCCAAGCGCTCGACGAGGACTATACGACGGGCATGAGCTGGCCACTTTCGGTCCAAGCGCCCGGCGCTCAGGTAAGCTATCCCTACACCGTTCCCGACGGGTGCGTGTGGGTGATGGGCGACAACCGCGAAAACTCTGCCGACTCACGCTACTTTGGTCCCGTCGATCGCTCTGATTTGATCGCTGTGGCACTCGTTCGCTACTGGCCGCTCAACCGCATCGGCGCTATCGACTAAAAACCGCTATAGTACAGTACCTAACCGTGTAATCGTTTCGACGAGGGGATATTAGAGGCATGAACGCTTCATCGCTTTCCTTCCAAGACATCATCCTGCGCCTCCAGCAGTACTGGGGCGAGCAGGGCTGCGTCATTATGCAGCCCTATGACTCCGAGGTCGGTGCCGGTACCTTCCATACCGCGACCACGCTGCGCTCGCTCGGTCCCGCCGAGTGGCGCACCTGCTATGCGCAGCCCTGCCGCCGTCCCGCTGACGGCCGCTACGGCGAGAACCCCAACCGCATGCAGCACTACTATCAGTTCCAGGTGCTCATCAAGCCTTCGCCGGTTAACGCCCAGGAGCTCTACCTGGGGTCTCTTGCCGCTATCGGTCTGGATCCCAACGACCATGACGTCCGCTTTGTCGAGGATGACTGGGAGAGCCCGACGCTTGGCGCCTGGGGCCTTGGCTGGGAGGTCTGGCTCAATGGCATGGAGGTCACGCAGTTTACGTACTTCCAGCAGGTGGGCGGCATCGAGGTCGACCCCGTGCCCGTTGAGATTACCTACGGCCTGGAGCGTATCGCCATGTACGCCCAGGGCGTTAACTCGGTCTACGACCTGGTGTGGAGCTACCTGCCCGACGGCACGCCCATGACCTACGGCGACGTGTTCCTCGAGAACGAGCGCGAGTTTAGCGCCTACAACTTTGAGGTCGCCAACGTCGAGATGATGCGTCAGAAGTTTGACGACTACGAGGCTGAGTGCCACTCCTGCCTGGAGCGCAAGCTTCCGCTGCCGGCATATGACTGCGTCATGAAGTGCAGCCACGCTTTCAACCTGCTCGATGCTCGTGGCGCCCTGTCCGCGGTCGAGCGCGCCAACTCATCCTGCGCGTCCGCGCCGTCGCCAAGGCGTGCTGCGAGGCCTACATGGCCGAGGTCGCCGGAGTCAACGAGAATGCCGATCAGGAAGGCGAGGTGGCGTAAGCCATGGCGGACGCTAAAGGATTTCCTGTTTGAGATCGGTACGGAGGAGATGCCCTCCGCGCCGCTGAACAATGCCGTCAAGCAGCTTGGCTCCATGATTGCCAAAGGGTCTCGACGAGGCCGGTCTGGCCCACGGCGAGGTCCGTGTGATCTCGAGCCCGCGCCGCCTGGCTGCGCTCGTTGCTGACGTTGCCACTGCGACCGACGAGGTCCACGAGGTCAAGCGCGGCCCCGCGGCCAACATCGCGTTCGACGCTGACGGTAACGCCACCAAGGCCGCCCAGGGCTTTGCCCGCAAGTGCGGTGTGGCTGCCGAGGACCTGGTCCGTCGCGAGGACACTGACGGTCGCGAGTATGTGTTCGCCGAGAAGAACATTCCCTCCGCACCGGCTACGCCGATTCTGACCGCTCTGTGCGAGAAGACCATCGCCGGCCTGCAGTGGCCCAACTACCGCTCTCAGCGCTGGGGTCACGAGCATGCGACCTTTGTTCGTCCGGTCCGCTGGATCTGCTGCCTTTTGGGCGAGGATGTTGTGCCCGTGTCGTTTGCCGACGTGACGAGCGGCAACACCACGCGCGGTCATCGCGTACTTGGCCCTGGCGACCATGTTGTTGCCAGCCCCGCCGTCTACGAGCAGGTGCTTGAGGACGCCGGCGTGCTTTCTGCCGAGCGTCGTCGTGAGGCCATCCCTTGCCGGTATCGCCGAGGTCGAGGCTGCCCGTCCCCGGCTGCCATGTCGATACGCCCAAGAAGGTCTTTGAGGAGGTTATCAACCTCTGCGAGTGGCCGACGGTGCTCGTCGGTACCTTCGATGAGGAGTTCCTCAAGGTCCCGCACGAGATTATCTGCGAGTCCATGCTCACCAACCAGCGCTACTTCCCGATCTATGACGGCGAGGGCAAACTCACGCGTGAGTTCGTGGTCGTCTCCAACAGCAAGCCCGAGAACGCCGAGCGCGTGATCGACGGCAACGAGCGCGTCGTGCGCGCCCGTCTGGACGACGCAAAGTTCTTCTATGAGGAGGACCTGAAGATCTCCCTCGACGAGTTCCGCGAGCGCCTGGCCAAGGTTGCCTTCCAGGAGAAGCTCGGTAGCGTGCTCGCCAAGTCCGAGCGCATCGAGCAGCTCGCGCTCGCTATTGCCCGTGAGGCTCATCTGGGCGCTCATCTTGCCGCTGACGCTGCTCGCGCCGCCACCTGTGCAAGGCCGACCTGGTATCCAACGCCGTCGTCGAGTTCACGAGCCAGCAGGGCGTGATGGGCGGTTACTACGCCACCGCGATGGGGGAGAACGACGAGGTCGCCCACGCCATTCGCGATCACTATCGTCCCCGCTTTGCCGGTGACGAGCTGCCCGAGGGCACCGCTGGCTGCATCGTGGCCTGTGCCGACAAGCTCGATACCATTGCCGGTATCTTTGCCATCGGCGAGCCCCCGACCGGCTCCTCCGACCCCTATGCGCTGCGTCGTGCCGCTATCGGCATCATCAACATCCTGCGCGACCGTCTGCTGATCGACCCCACGTCGCTCATCGACTTCGCCCTCGAGCTCTACAGTGAGCAGGGCATTGAGTTCGACGCCGCCGAGGTCGCCCAGCAGGTCCGTGACTTCTTCCACGGCCGCCTGGTGAGCATGGCCCGCGACGAGAAGATCCCGGCCGATACCGTTGCTGCCGTCTCCGCGGTGCACATCATCGCCCCGTCCGTCTTCTTCGCCCGCTGCGCCGCCCTCGACGAGGCCCGCAAGAACGACGCCGAGACCTTTGACAACCTGGCCACCGCCTATGCTCGTGCCGCGCATATCTCCAAGCCCGAGCTGGGCGCGGAGTACGACCGCAGCCTGATGGGCGAGGCCGAGCTCGCGCTCGCCGACGCCTCCGAGGCTGCCCAGACCGCTGTCGATGCCGCCCTTGCTGCCGAGGACTACCCGGCCGCATTTGCCGCCCTTGCCGCCCTGCGCGCACCCATCGACCGCTTCTTCGACGAGGTTATGGTCATGGACAAGGACGAGCAGCTCCGCGATAATCGCCTTAAGCTGCTCAACCGCTTCGAGGCCGTTTTCTCCGGCATCGCCAACATCGGTGAGCTTGCCCGCAAAAAGTAAGCTAGCTTGCGCGTAAGCGCAAAAGGAGCCCCGCATGGATTGCCCGGTCACCGCTCGTCCCACCGTTATCGTTATCTCCGACTCGCTCGGTGATACCGCTTGTGAGGTGGTGCTTGCGGCGTCCGGGCAATTTGATGATGGGGCTTTTCGTGTTTTGCGCCTGCCCAAGGTGACCTCGGTGGAGCAGGTCAAGTCGTTTGTGGGACCGCGCGTCGATGCCGGCCATCGCGATATCGCCGTGTTCCATACCATCGTCGACCCGGCGCTACGTGCTCGTGTGCTCGATTACCTGGGCATGCTGCATATTCGCTCGGTCGACCTGATCGGCCCGACGCTCGCCGTGCTGTCGTCGCTCATCGGTGTGCCGCCCAAAGGCGTTGCGGGCGTGATTCACAGGACCGACGACCGCTATTTCCATCGTATCGAGGCCATGGAATATTTCGTTGAGCACGATGATGGACGCGGTTGCGACGACCTTTCGGGAGCCGATATCGTGCTGCTGGGCGTATCGCGCACGTCCAAGACGCCGCTGTCGATGTATTTGGCCTATCAGGGTTATAAAGTCGCCAATGTTCCGCTGGCCCATGGCATAGAGCCGCCCAAGTCGATTTACGAGGTCGACCCGATGCGGCTGTTCGGCCTGATTTCGACCGTTGACGTTATTTCCGAGATTCGCGATAGCCGCTTGGGCGATGATTACGCCCGTGCCGTTGCCGGCTCCTATGCCGAGCCCGAGAGCGTGCGCAGCGAGCTCGAGGAAGCTCGTGCCCTCATGAAGCGCCTAGGCTGCTTTGTGGTGCGTACCGACGGCAAGGCCATCGAGGAAAGCGCTGCCGAGATCATTAGCCACTTGGAGGAAATCCAAGAAGCCCGTGCCCGCCGCGCCGCCCGTCGGGCACAACAAAAAGTAGCTAATTTGGGACGGGGCTTTTTAGCTACCCCGACTGAGGTCGCGAGCTTTTTGGCCGATTGCCGACGGGGTAGCTAAAAAAGCCCCGTCCCAAATTAGCTACTTATGGTAAAGCGATTTAGCAAGAAACTAGCATTTGACCTGCAAGTTTGCTGCATTGGTATCTTCATAAGGTAACCACCTTTACCTACCGTTTACCGCCAGTTTTAGCACGTTTACCAAACCGCGCATCCTCTGCTTAAGCCCGCTCAAAACCCGCCGTATAGTTCCCTCACGGCCCACATCTGGCGGGTCGTTTCGTTACCACGGTCGTGCGCGAGAGCGCATGGAAGGGGAAGTATCGTGAGCGATTGCAAGAGGGTTTACCGTTTTGGAACCGACGCCCAGGGCACCTGTGTCACTGAGGGCGACAAGTCCATGAACTTTGTGCTTGGCGGCAAGGGTGCGAACCTTGCCGAGATGAGCCGTATCGGTCTGCCGGTTCCCGGCGGCTTTACCATTACCTGCCAGACCTGCGTCGAGTACTCCGGTGCCGGCAACGTGTGGCCCGAGGGCGCACTCGATGAGATCGTTGCTGCCGAGGCGGACCTCGAGGCCCGCTGCGGCAAGAAGCTCGGCGACGCCTCCGATCCGCTGCTCGTGTCGGTTCGTTCGGGCGCTCCGTTCTCCATGCCCGGCATGATGGACACGGTTCTTAACCTGGGTCTCAACGACGATTCCGTCCAGGGCCTCATCACCCAGACGCAAAACCCGCGTTTTGCCTGGGATAGCTACCGTCGCTTTATCCAGATGTTTTCCAATGTCGTCATGGGCGTTGACGCCGACCTGTTCGAGAACGCGCTGACCCAGGCCCGCCTGGTCGCCGGCGTTCGCGTCGATTCCGAGCTTTCGGCCGAAGATCTGCAGGAGCTCGTCGAGACCTTCAAGGGGATCTTCTCCGAGAACGTCGATGCCTCCCTGTATCCCGAGCTCGAGGTTGCCGACGGCAAGCCCGTCTTCCCGCACGACCCGGAGCTTCAGCTACGCCTTGCCATCCAGGCCGTCTTTGGCAGCTGGATGAACGAGCGTGCCTGCATCTACCGCAAGCAGCATGGTATTTCCGACGAGCTCGGCACCGCCGTCAACGTGCAGGCCATGGCCTTTGGCAACAAGGGCGAGACCTCTGCGACGGGCGTCGCCTTTACGCGTAATCCGGCCGACGGCACCAAGGAGTTCTACGGTGACTTTTTGGTCAACGCCCAGGGCGAGGACGTCGTCGCCGGCATCCGCAACACCGAGCCCATCGCCGACCTCAAGGCCACCCCGGGCCTCGAGTCTGCAGGTGAGGAGTTCGAGCGCGTGTTCCTGACGCTCGAGGACCACTACCGCGATATGTGCGATATCGAGTTCACTATCGAGCAGGGCAAGCTGTGGATGCTTCAGACCCGCGTGGGCAAGCGCACCGCCACCGCCGCCCTGCGTATCGCCATCGAGATGGTCGAGGAGGGCCTGATCACCCGTGAGGAGGCCGTGAGCCGCATCGATCCCGCACAGCTCGACCAACTCCTGCACCCGCAGTTTGACGCTTCCAAGAGGTACGAGGCGCTGGCCAGCGGTCTGAACGCCAGCCCCGGTGCCGCCGTGGGCGAGGTCGTGTTCTCGAGCGATGACGCCGTCGCGCGCGCCAACGAGGGCCACAAGGTTATCTTGGTCCGTTGGGAGACCAACCCCGACGACCTGAAGGGCATGGTTGCCGCCGAGGGCATTCTGACCAGCCACGGAGGCAAGACGAGCCATGCCGCCGTTATCGCCCGCGGCATGGGTACGCCCTGCGTCTGCGGCGTTGAGCGCTTCCACATCGACGCTGCTGAGAAGGTCGTGCGTATCGAGGGCAGTGACCGCGTGCTGCGCGAGGGCGATGTCATCTCCATCGACGGCACCCAGGGTATCGTCGTCGACGGTCCCGTCGACCTGGTCTCCGCCGAGCTCACCGGCGACCTGGACACCATCCTGTCCTGGGCCGACGAGATTCGCCTGGACGAGACCTGTGGCCACGCCAACCATGTGCGCGTCAACGCCGACAATCCCGAGGATGCCGAGCTTGCGCTCGAGTTTGGCGCCGAGGCCATCGGCCTGTGCCGCACCGAGCACATGTTCCTGGGCGATCGCAAGAATATCATCCAGAGCTTTATCCTGTCTGACGATGAGGCCGTGAAGCAGCAGGCCCTGGCCGACCTGCTCAAGGTTCAGACCGAGGACTTCCTGGCGATGTTCAAGACCATGTCCGGTCGCGATGTGGTCGTCCGCCTGCTCGATCCGCCGCTTCATGAGTTCTTGGATAATCCTCGCGAGCTCGAGGTCGCCATCACCAAGAAGGAAAGCCGCCGGCGCCAGCGAGGAAGAGCTTGCAGCCCTGCGCGCCCGCCTGCGTCGTATTGACGGCATGGTCGAGTCCAACCCGATGCTCGGCCTGCGCGGTGTGCGTCTGTCCGTCGTCTTTGGCGATCTGCCGCTCATGCAGGTCCGCGCTGTGGCCACGGCTGCTGCCCGCCTTATCAAGGAAGGCGTCGACCCGCGCCCCGAGATCATGGTTCCGCTCGTCTCCATCACGGCCGAGCACGTTCAGACCCGCGAGGTCATCGAGCGCGTGATCGCCGAGGTTTCCGCCGAGGAGGGCGTCGAGCTCAACATCCCCGTGGGCACGATGCTCGAGTTGCCGCGCGCCTGCATGGTCGCCGACGAGATCGCCCTTCACGCCGACTTCTTCTGCTTTGGCACCAACGACCTCACACAGACGACCTTCGGCTTCTCGCGCGACGACGCCGAGGCCAAGTTCATTCCGCTATACCTGCACAAGAAGATCTTGAAGGACAACCCCTTCGAGACCATCGATACGGCAGTACTCGAGCTGGTGCGTATGGCTGTCGAGAAGGGCCGTGCCACCAATCCCGACATGCACTTTGGCGTGTGCGGCGAGCACGGCGGCGATCCCAAGTCCATCAAGGGCCTGTTTAACGTGGCCGACGTGGACTATGTGTCCTGCTCGCCCTACCGTGTGCCCCTCGCGCGCCTGGCTGCCGCTCAGGCCAAGCTCGAGGCAAAGCGTTCCGCCTAACGTTTTGGGTTTAGACGCCTAGCGTAGCCCCCTTCATGCCGCCCGTCTCATTCGTGAGACGGGCGGTTATCATGTTCGGGTTTTGTCTTTTTGTCTGCGTAAAAAATTGTTCTTGCAGCAGAAACCCGCGCGTGTATACTCGAATACGTTTGTTCAACTACGTGCCGGCCAAGGTGGTACGGCACCTCTAGAAGAGTAAGGAATTGCACATGGATTACATCCGCGCAATCGAGCGTCAGCAGATCCGCGAGGACATTCCTCAGGTTCGCGTCGCCGACAACGTCAAGGTTCACTACCGCATTAAGGAAGGCGACCGCGAGCGTATCCAGGTCTTCAGGGCGACGTCATCCGCATGGCCGGCGCCGGTGCCCGCGAGACCTTCACCGTCCGCAAGATGTCCTTCGGTGTCGGTGTCGAGCGTACCTTCCCGCTTCACAGCCCCAAGATCGCCAAGCTCGAGGTCGTTCGTCATGGTCGCGTCCGTCGCGCCAAGCTGTACTACCTCCGCGACAAGGTGGGCAAGGCTGCTCGCATCCCCGAGAAGCGCTAAGAAGATCGCAGCGTCTGTCCACTCGTTTGGACACAAGGGTCACCTTCGGGTGGCCCTTCTTTTTATCTGATTTGCATGCAAGGAGGGGCCTGGTATGGCCAATATGACGAGCTCGGTTTCGGCATCGCAGGTTGCCGGAGAGCTGGCGAGCGCAACGTTTGAGGAGATCCCGCCCTCGTGGAGCATTATCGCGGGGACCCGCGCCAGCAGGTGATCAAGGCTTGCGAGCGTGCTCTTAAGCGCCATGCCAAAGGAACTTGCCGAGCGCGAGCGCGTCAATGATATGTACGAGCTTATGCATGAGCTTGGCGGCGATGGGGTGGTCGTTGGTGTCGACGAGGTGGGTCGCGGATCGGTGGCCGGTCCTTTGACGGTATGCGCCGTCTGTCTTCCTATGGAGCCGCGCGTCTGGGGCATCAACGATTCCAAAAAGCTCACGCCCGCGCGTCGCGAGTTGCTAGCCGTAAAAATCGCCGAGGTGGCGACTGCCATCGGTTTTTGCCATATTGCGCCGGAGGCCATCGATGATATGGGCATGGCCCGCGCCATCCGCGCTGCCGTCGCGGGCGCCGTGGCCGATACGGGGCTCGAGCCCGATTGCGTGCTTATGGACGGTAACCCCTTGGGCGCCGTTCCCAACGAGCTCGACGTGGTGAAGGGCGATGCCAAGATCGCCTGTATCGCTGCGGCTTCCATCATGGCCAAGGTCACGCGTGACGAGATGATGGTCGAGTACGACGCCGAGTATCCCGAGTACCATCTGACGGAGTCGAAGGGCTACGCAAGCCCCCGAGCACATCGAGGCCATTCGCAAACATGGTCTTTCTCCGCTGCATCGTGTGAGCTTTTGCGGAAACTTTCTGCAGACTGAGCGCCTTTTCTAGGTCAATTGTGGAGACAGGGACCTTTGGGGATTTATAAACCTGCTGGTAGCGGGCCGTGTGCGACACGATTGTTGCGCACGGCCCGTTTTTTGTCGGCATTTGGTCAGCTTTTGGTCTTCTTCCGGTACTTACCCGCATGAAAGGTGCCCTCATCATCGGGGCACTGCAGCGTGCGGGAAAGGAGACCCCATGAGTGCCGCAAGCAAAAAGAGCAAGACGCAGCAGCTTAAGGAGCGTTGGGAAAACGGCGAGCTCGACTGCGGGGCGATGACGCCCGAGTTTATCAAGGGACTCAGTCCTCGCGAGCTGGGCATGCTGGGCGAGCTTATCGCAATCGACTACTTTAACGAGCGCGGCTACACCTTGCTGGAGCAGGGCTATCGTTGCACCGAGGGCGAGGCCGATCTGGTGCTGCTCGATGAGCTCGACGATGTCGTGGTGATGGCCGAGGTCAAGACGAGACGCGTTTCGCTGGATTGCACCACGCGGGTCTTTCCCGAGGAGGCCGTGGACGCCCAAAAGCAACGCCGGTACCGCCGCATCGCAAGTTGCTATCTCATGGAGCATTATCCGCTCAAGGCGATTCGCTTCGATGCCGTGGGCGTCACCATTCGCGGCGGGCATATCGCCGAGATCGAGCACCAGTACAACGCGTTCGATTGGCAGGTGTCGTGATGGCGTTCGAGACGTTTGCCGTTCACGCGGCCTGCATCCGCGGCGTCGAGGCGATTCCCGTCACGGTCGAGGTCTCGCTTGCTGGCGGCGTTCCGGGCATTCAGATGCTCGGCATACCGAGTATGGAGGTGATGGAGTCGCGCGGTCGTATTCGCTGTGCGATGCGCTCCGCCGGGTTCGAGATCCCACGCTCGGGCATTACGGTCAATCTGGCGCCCGGCGATATTCGCAAGACCGGAAGTGGTTTTGATCTGCCCATCGCCATCGCGGTTCTAGCGGCCGATGGTCAGATTCCCCGCGACAACCTCGATTGTTGTCTTATCGCTGGTGAGCTTGGCTTGGACGGTACGGTGCTTCCCGTCAAGGGCGAGGTGGCGTTTCAGCTGCTGGCTCGCGACATGGGGCTGTCTTTTTCGCCGGCAGGTCCGACCAGCATGTGCCGCTCGCGGGCGTGGACTGCGGATTTATCGATCATTTGTCTCAGCTTGCCCAGGGTATGGGCGATGCCGCGCGGCACTACTTGGATTCCGAGGGCGTCGAGGCGACCTTTGAGCCTGAGCTCGACTATGCCGACGTGCTGGGGCAGGAAGTCGCTAAACGCGGCATGGCGCTTGCGGCGGCAGGAGAACTCGGCTTGCTCATGATTGGGTCCCCGGGATCGGGCAAGACGATGCTCGCACGCCGTATGACCGGCATCCTGCCCGAGCTTTCCGTCGAGGATCAACAGGAGGCGCTGTGCATCCATTCGGTTTTGGGTGAGAACATTGATGGCTTGTTGGCGGGGCACCGGCCCTTCCGCAGTCCCCATCACAGCATTTCAACGGCTGGCCTCATTGGCGGCGGGCGCCCGGTGCACCCGGGTGAGATCAGCTTGGCGCATGGCGGCGTGCTCTTTTTGGACGAGCTCGCCGAGTTTCCCACCGGCGTTCTGCAGACGCTTCGCCAGCCCATCGAACGCGGTTATGTGAGGATCGTACGCGTCGACGGGGCCTTTACCTTCCCGTCGCGCTTTCAGCTGCTGGCTGCGAGCAATCCCTGCCCCTGCGGCTTTTTGGGCGATCGCGAGGTGCCGTGTCGCTGCTCGGCGGCGATGGTCGAGCGCTATCGGTCTAAACTGCGCGGTCCTTTGGCCGACCGTATCGACATGATGATTGATGTGACCCGGCCCCGATCCTCAGGTGATTATCGAGGGCGCGGAGGGCATGTCTTCGGCCGAGTTACGTGACTACGTTGTGCGTGGACGCGCCTTTCGCGCCTGGCGCGAGTCCCGTATGGACGATGCGGATGCCGAGGCCGAGGATGATGAGCCTCGGTCCATTGACGGCGTCGTTTCGACCTTTGCGCTCGATGATGCGGCGGAGAAGTGTGCTCGGCCTGTCGAAGCGCACGCATCTCACAGGGCGCGGCATCGTGCGCCTGGTGCGTATTGCGCGCACCATCGCAGATGTCGCCGAGAGCGAGCAGGTAACTCAAGACCACGTGCTCGAGGCGGCGATGTACCAGGGGAGAAGGGACCAGTAATGCCCGAGGTGACTTTTGAGCTGCATCCCGGTGATGCGTTGTATCCAGATACCGTTTTGGAGCTCTCCGATGTACCCCAGACGCTCTATGTGCGTGGCGACCCCGCCGCGCTTTCGACGCCCGCGCTCTCCATCATCGGTGCGCGAAAGGCCTCGCCGTATGGTCTTGCCGTGGCAGAGCTTGCGGCAAAGGTTGCGGTCGAGGCGGGAGTGACGGTAGTTTCGGGCGGTGCGGTCGGTTGTGACCAGGCCTCGGGTTGGGCTGCGGTCAACGCCGGCGGCAAACACGTCGTGGTGCTGGGGACGGGCGCCGACGTGGTCTACCCGCGTTCGAGCGCGGGGCTGATTACGCGCACGCTTGATACGGGCGGCGCGGTCGTGTCGATCTCTCCGTGGGGCATGGGTCCGCGCAAGTTCGCCTTTCCGCGCCGCAATCGCGTAATCGCGGCCCTGTCGCAAGCCCTCTTTGTATCCGAGGCGGGTATGCCTTCCGGGACGTTTTCTACAGCCGAGGCTGCTATGGATTTGGGGCGCGAACTTCTTGCCGTGCCGGGGTCGATCCTATCGCCCGAGTCGCGTGGCACGAATTACCTCATTGCGAACGGTGCCTGCTGCATTGTCGACGAGGAGTCCATCGAGATGGCTATCTCACGCATCTACGGCACCCTGCGCTACTCGCGCCCCGATGCTCCCGGCATTGCCGACCTGGATCCAACACAGCAGACCGTGATGCATGCGCTCATCGCCTCTCCGCTCAAGGTCGACGACATCGCGGCGCTCGTCTCGCTTGATGCCGTCGGCGTACTCAAACTCTTGGGTTCGCTTGAGCTCGAGGGCCTTATCGAGCGCATGATGGATGGAAGGTATGCGCCCTCCAAGTTTGCCCTTCACGCCCAGACGCCCTTCGGTCACAATGGAAAACGTGTCAATTAGAAAGGTGTTTGCAGATGCAGTTCGATCAGGTGACAGTTATCGGTGGCGGTCTGGCGGGTTCGGAATGCGCGATCCAGCTGGCAGACCGTGGTTTTGCCGTAAAGCTGTGCGAGATGCGCCCCCAGGTGAGCTCCCCGGCCCACCATACCGATCACCTGGCAGAGCTCGTCTGCTCCAATTCGTTTAAGTCGACCCGTCCGGATTCCGCGGCTGGTTTGCTGAAGGCCGAGCTTGAGCGCATGGGTTCAGTCCTGCTCGATTGCGCCCATCGCGCGGCTGTTCCCGCCGGTGGCGCCTTGGCGGTCGACCGCGTCAAGTTTTCCGAGCTTGTCGAGGCCGAGGTTGCCGCTCGTCCCAATATCGAGGTTGTTCACGGCGAGGTCACGCAGATTCCCGAGGGTCACGTGGTCATTGCCGCGGGCCCGCTGTGTTCACCGGCGCTGAGCGAGGAGGTCATGAAGCTCGTCGGCGGCGATGCCCTGGCCTTCTTTGACGCGGCCGCGCCAATCGTCGATGCCTCCACGCTCGATATGGACGTGCTGTTCTCGCAGTCGCGCTACGAGGAGCAGGGGAGCGGCGACTATCTCAACGCTCCGCTCAATAAGGAGGAGTACGAGGCCTTTATCGAGGCGCTTACCACGGCCGACCGCGTGGTGCTCAAGGACTTTGAGGGTGGCGACCTGTTCCAGGCCTGCCAGCCTGCCGAGGAGGTCGCCCGAACCGGCAAGGATGCCATTCGCTTTGGCGCCATGAAGCCCGTCGGACTGACCGACCCGCGTACCGGACGTCGCCCCTGGGCGGCGATTCAGCTGCGTGCCGAGAACAAGGAGAAGACCGCCTATAACCTGGTGGGCTTCCAGACCAACTTGACCTTTGGCGAGCAGAAGCGCGTCTTCCATATGGTGCCGGGCCTGGAGAACGCTGAGTTCTTCCGCTACGGTGTCATGCACCGCAATACCTTTGTCGACGCCCCGCACGTGCTCGATGGCACCTTTGCCGTGCCCGGTACCGGCGTGCGTCTGGCCGGTCAGATCACCGGCACCGAGGGGTACATGGAAGCCGTGGCGACAGGTCTGCTCGCGGCGCTCAACACCTATGCAGAGGCTATCGGCGCCGATTCCGTCGAGTTGCCCCGCGTGGGCGCCCTGGGTGCGCTCGTGGGCTATGCGACCGATCCCTGCCACCGTGGGCTATCAGCCCATGCATGTTAATTTTGGCCTGGTGCCGCCGCTCGAGGACGGTAAGCGCCGCAGCAAGCGCGACCGCTATCAGGCCTATGCGGACCGTGCGCTCGAGGCCCTCGATGCCTACTTGGCCACGCGTTCCGACCTGTTTGGGGGCGACCGGTCATAGCCTTTGACCTGTACGACACCGTCGACTCTTTTTATCGCCTATATCGCACGCGTTGAGGGGCTTTCTCCCAACACGGTGACGGCCTATGGCTCGAGACTGGAGCGCTTTGCTGCCTGGTGCGAGCGCGAGGATATTGATGCTTTCGCTGCCGACGTGCGCACCATTCGTCGCTATCTTGCTGAGCTTTCGCGTGAGCAGGTGGCTCCCCCGAACGCTTGCGGCGCACCTGTCGGCTATCCGATCTCTCTATCGCTGGATGGCTGCCGAGGGGATTGTCGAGGGCGATACGGTCTCGGCGATCGCGTCGCCCAAGCTGCCGCGTGACCTGCCGGGCTTCCTTACGACCCAGCAGGTCGAGGCGCTGCTCAAGACGTCTGATACCTCAACACCCGCGGGACTGCGCGATGCGGCGATGCTCGAGTTGCTTTATGCCTCGGGTGCCCGCATCTCAGAGCTTGCGGCGCTCAATGTGGAATCCATCTCATGGTCCGAGCGCACGCTGCGCCTGTGGGGCAAGGGAAGCAAGGAGCGCATCGTTCCTCTGTATCGTCGTGCGCTCGATGTGACGCGTCTCTATATTGAAGAGGGGAGGCCGGAGTTGCTCGCTCGGGCAAAGCGCCGCGACCTCGCTACCGGGCCGCATCCGCTGCTTATATCGGCGCGCGGCAATCGCATGAGCGCCGCGATGCTCCGGCGGCGGTTCCATACGCTGGCGACGCTCGCCGGCATTCCGGCTGACATCGCCCCGCATGCGATGCGCCATACCTTTGCGACCGACTTGCTCGAGGGCGGTGCGGACCTGCGCTCGGTTCAAGAGCTGCTAGGTCATGCGAGCCTGTCCACGACGCAGATCTACACGCATCTCACACCCGATCGGCTTAAGCGGGCCGTGGCTCAAGCCCATCCCCGCGGCGAATAGTGGCTGGGACGTCCCGCGCCGCACCGAGGTGTGTGGTTTTGATTGCGGGTTGGCAGGAAGAAGCATTCCTGCTATCATTCATCGGGTTGCTTCACGGCAACATGTTTTTATCACGCACGCGCGGCTACTTCATACCGTGGTGCCCGGGCTTTGGTAGCACATGTCCGGGTTGGTTTTGGAGGATGACCCCGCGCGGAGGCAAACCACAGGAGGTTTAACATGGCTACCAAGATTAATATCCGCACCCTGCTCGAGGCCGGCTGCCACTTCGGTCACCAGACCCGTCGCTGGAACCCCAAGATGAAGCCGTTCATCTTCGGTGAGCGCAATGGCATCTACATCCTCGACCTCAAGCAGACCATCCTCGACGCCGACCAGGCCTACACCTTCGTCAAGAACGTCGCCAAGGGTGGCAACGTGCTGTTTGTCGGCACCAAGAAGCAGGCTCAGGAGGCCGTCAAGAACGCTGCTGAGCGCGCCAACATGCCTTACATCAACCAGCGTTGGCTCGGCGGTATGCTGACCAACTTCGTCACCATCCGCTCCCGCATCAACCGCATGGAGGAGCTCGAGGCCATGGTCGAGGACGGCCGCATGGCTGTTCTGCCCAAGAAGGAGCAGGCTGTTCTCGGCAAGGAGCTCACCAAGCTCCAGACCAACCTCGGTGGCGCCCGCGACATGAAGGGTCTGCCCCAGGCTCTCTTCGTCATCGACACCAAGCGCGAGGAGAACGCCATCAAGGAGGCTCAGCGCCTGAACATCCCCGTCGTCGCTCTGATCGACACCAACTCCGATCCCGACGAGGTCGAGTACGGCATCCCCTGCAACGATGACGCTATCTCCGCTGTCACCCTTATGTGCGAGCTCATGGCTGACGCCTGCCTCGCCGGCTCCGGTAAGGAGCAGGTCTCCGAGGCCGAGATGGCCGCTGAGTCCAAGGCCGAGTAAATCAGTCTTATTTAAGTCTTTTTCATCTCTTTGAAAGGAACCACAATGGCCCAGATTACCGCCGCTATGGTCAAGCAGCTCCGCGAGATGACCGACTCCCCGATGATGGAGTGCAAGAAGGCTCTCGTCGAGGCTGACGGCGACATGGACGCCGCTGTCGACGTTCTGCGTAAGAACGGCCTTGCCAAGGCTGCCAAGAAGGCTGGCCGTGAGACCAACGAGGGCGCTGTCGCCGCGTTCGTCTCCGAGGATGGCAAGACCGGCGCTCTGCTCGAGCTCTCCTGCGAGACCGACTTCGTTGGCTCTAACGCCAAGTTCACCGGCTTTGCTTCCAAGGTCGCTGAGGTTGTCGCTACCACCGAGCCTGCTGGCGTCGACGCTCTGCTCGAGAAGCCGATGGGCGAGGAGACCGTTTCCTCCGAGCTCACCGAGATGATTCACATCATGGGCGAGAACATGAAGATCTCCCGCTTCGCTGCCCGCAAGGCTGAGAACGGCGCGCTCGCTTCTTACATCCACATGGGTGGTAAGATCGGCGTCCTCGTCGAGTTTGCTTTCGAGAAGGCCGAGACCGCTCAGGCTGAGTCCTTCAAGACCTTCGCTCACGACGTTGCCCTTCAGGTTGCCGCCGTCGCCCCGATCTGCGCTACCCGCGATCAGGTTCCGGCCGAGACCGTCGAGCACGAGAAGCAGATCTACATGGCTCAGGCTGCCGAGTCCGGTAAGCCCGAGGCTATCCAGGAGAAGATGGCTGTTGGCCGTCTGGAGAAGTTCTACAAGCAGTCCGTGCTCACCGAGCAGGAGTTCATCAAGGACAGCTCCCTCACCATCAAGAAGTACGCTGAGCAGGTCTCCAAGGAGCTCGGCGACACCATTACCGTCGTTGCCTTCGACCGTCTGGTCCGTGGCGAGTAAATAAGCTCTTGTAGCTGGTAATGAGCAGGCGGTGGGTTTTACTCACAGCCTGCTTTTTCATGGCTCTTCTTAGAGCCTTTGATAGAATGTTGAGAGTTCAATCTAAAGGAGGATCGCTTTGTCCGACATCCGATATAAACGCGTGCTTCTTAAGCTTTCCGGCGAAGCGCTGATGGGCGACGGCCAATATGGCATCGACCCCAAGGTTACCGACCATCTTGCTAAGCAGGTCAAGGGAGCTGCTCGCCGTTGGCCATGAGGTCGGCGTCGTTGTCGGCGGCGGCAATATTTTCCGCGGCATGGCAGGCGCTGCCGGTGGCATGGAGCGTGCTCAGGCCGACTACATGGGCATGCTGGCAAACCGTTATGAACGCGCTTGCCCTGCAGGATGCCTTCGAGCATAACGATGTTCCTTGCCGTGTTATGAGCGCCATCCAGATGAACGAGATTTGCGAGCCCTATATTCGTCGCCGCGCCATCAACCACCTTTCCAAGGGCAACGTCGTTATTTTTGCCGCCGGTTCGGGCAATCCGTACTTTACGACCGACACCGCCGCGGCTCTTCGTGCGTGCGAGATCGGCGCCGAGATTCTGATCAAGGCCACCAAGGTCGACGGTATCTACGACAAGGATCCCGTCAAGTGCGCCGATGCCGTCCGCTTTGACAAGATCACCTATCACGAGGTACTCGTCCGCGGCCTGCAGGTTATGGATTCCACGGCAACGGCCTTGTGCCAGGACAACCGTATGCCGATTTTGGTCCTCAACATCGATGGCGAGGACACCGTCAAGCGCGCGCTTTCGGGTGAGCCCGTCGGCACGCTCGTCTATCAGGAGGATTAAGCATGGCAGAGAACATCACCGCCCATATGGACAAGTCGCTCGAGTCCCTCAAGCATAACTTCTCCAAGGTCCGTACCGGCCGCGCCAATGCCAACATTCTGTCCGACATCACCGTCGATTATTACGGTGTTCCCACGCCGGTCACGCAGGTTGCCGCCGTCAAGACCCCGAGGCCCACATGCTGCTCATCGAGCCGTGGGACAAGGCGCTTATCAACGCCATCGTCAAGGCCATCGGCGCTTCCGATTTGGTATTACCCCCAACTCCGATGGCACCGTCGTTCGTCTTCCGTTCCCGGCTCCCACTGAGGAGCGCCGTCGCGAGCTCGTCAAGGAGTGCCGCGAGTACGCCGAGCAGGCCAAGGTGTCTATCCGTAACATCCGTCGCGACTTTAACAACAAGCTCGAGCGCGATGAGGAGCTCACCGAGGACGATGTCCGTCGCGAGCAGGCTAAGGTCCAGAAGCACACCGATGAGTATGTCTCCAAGGTCGAGGAGCTTCTGAAGGAAAAAGAAGCCGAGGTCATGGAGATCTAAGGTGCAATACGACGAGCATAAACTGGTCGAGTACTTTGCCGACGCCCCTGCGGGCGTCGGTTTTTCCGACCTTGACCTCAATAACATTCCGCACCATATCTCGTGCATCATGGACGGCAACGGCCGTTGGGCCACGGCGCGCGGTCTTGCCCGCACCGAGGGTCACAAGGCCGGTATCGTCTCCCTTCGCGAGATTATTACCGCCTGCGTGCGCCTGGGCGTCGACGTGCTTTTCGGCCTATGCGTTTTCTACCGAAAACTGGAACCGCCCGCAGCATGAGGTCAACGTCCTGATGCATTTGTTTGCCAAGACGTTCATCGACGAGTTGCCGCTTCTGAAGCGCGAAAACGTGCGCGTTGTCTTTTTGGGTGACATTTCCGCGCTGCCCAAGAAGACCCGCGACGTTTTTGAACGCGGTCTTGCCGAGTGCGCCGATCACACGGTATGACGCTGGCGCTTGCCGTCAACTACGGCGCGCGTGCCGAGATTACCCGCGCTGTCCGTCAGATCGCACTCGACGTTGCCGCCGGTAAGATCGATCCTGGCGCAATTGATGACGACATGGTGGCTTCCCACCTCTATACCGCCGGCCTTCCCGATCCTGAGCTTGTGATTCGCACTTCTGGTGAGCTGCGCCTTTTCGAACTATCTGCTGTGGCAGGTCGCTTATGCCGAGTTCTACGTCACCGATACCTATTGGCCCGACTTTGATCGTTGGGGCCTTGTCGACGCCATTTTGGCCTATCAGGGCCGTGACCGTAGGTTTGGTGGACTGAGCAAGACCGAGGAGGCTTAATCGTGTCCGATCGTCCCAAGGCATCTGCTCCCCAGACGCCTGCGCGCAAAGCTGCCACTGCGGGAACGCCTGCAGTGAAGAGCGGCACCGGTTCGTGGCTGGCGGGCTTTATTACCCGTGCCGCCGCCGGTATCGTCTACGCCGTTGTCTTTATCCTGTGCCTGGTTTTGGGTATCGTGCCCACGGCCATCTTTGTTTCCGTCATGAGCGGTCTGTGCTGCTATGAGTTTTTCCGTATGACGAGGCTCGATGGCAAGATGGCTAACGAGCGCATGGGTATCGCTGCCGCCGTACTCTTTCCGCTGTCGGCGTTGGGCGATTCGATGTTGCTGAATGCCCTGCTTTTTGCCCTGATGCTTGCGGTAGGCATTTGGTATGTCTGGTCGCCGCGTACCCGCATATCCGATGTAGCCGTGACGCTCATGGGTCCCATCTACACCGGTTTTATGCTGTCGGCTATCGTGCTGCTGCGCGATGCCGTGCCCGGTTTTGCCGGCGCCCTGCTTTCGGTGGGTGTTTGCGCGTCTCTTTGGGTATCTGATTCGTTCGCCTATATCGTGGGTAGCCGCATCGGTAAGCACAAGATGGTTCCCAAGATCTCTCCCAAAAAGAGCTGGGAGGGGTTTGTCGGCGGCATCCTGGGCTCGGTTTTGATTTGGCTCATCCTGTGGGCGACGCATTTCTACAAGCTCAGCCTGCCCTATGCGCTGCTGTGTGGCGTGGTCGTGTCCATTCTGGGCGTTATCGGCGACCTTATCGAGTCGCGCATCAAGCGCGGTGTGGGCGTCAAAGATTCCGGCAACCTTATCCCGGGCCACGGCGGCATGCTCGATCGTAGCGATTCGCTTATCTTCGGCTGCATCACCGCGCAGCTGATGCTGATGATCGGAGGCGTGCTGTAATGTCATTCCAGACGACGTATGGCCCCGATGGACGTCTCCGTGTTGCCATCCTGGGTTGTACGGGCTCTATCGGCACCCAGGCGCTCGATGTGTGCCGCCAGCATGCCGATCGCCTGCAGGTGACGGCGCTGTCCGTTAACTCCAGCACCTCGGAGCTCGTTGCCGCTGCCCGCGAGTTCTCGGTTCCGGCGGTTGCCGTGGCCGATGTCGCTCATGGCGATGACGCCGTGCTGCAGGAGTTGCCCGAGGGAACGAAGCTCGGCGTTGGCGCGCAGGCGGTTTGCGAGCTCGCGTGTCGCGACGATGTCGACTGCGTGCTCGTTGCTATTGTGGGCGCCGCCGGGCTCGAAGCGAGCCATGCGGCCCTGACCTCGAACAAGCGCCTTGCCCTTGCCAACAAGGAGTCCCTCGTTGTCGGTGGCGACCTGCTGATGCCGCTGGCCCAGCCGGGTCAGCTCATTCCGGTCGACTCCGAGCACTCTGCCATCTACCAGTGCTATCTGGGGGAGGACCCGCGCGAGGCTCATTGTATTTGGCTTACCTGCTCGGGCGGTCCGTTCTTTGGCCGTACGCGCGACGAGCTCAATCGCGTGACGCGTGCCGATGCCCTCGCACATCCCACGTGGGCCATGGGTGCCAAGATCACCATCGACTCCGCCACCCTCATGAACAAGGGCCTGGAGCGCATTGAGGCCATGCATCTGTTTAACTGCGACCTCGATTTCATTAACGTGGTCGTGCAGCGTCAGTCCAAGATCCACTCTATGGTCGAGTTTGCCGACGGCTCCGTGATGGCGCATCTTGGTGCTTCCGATATGCGTATTCCCATCCAGTTTGCGTTCTCGTATCCCGAGCGTTGGGATACCCCGGCGCCTCGTATCGATTTCCGCGAGCTGGGGCAGCTCACGTTTGATGCTGCCGACATGGATACCTTCCGCTGCCTGGCGTTGGCCGAGCGTGCCGGCAAGACGGGTGGCACCATGCCGTGCGTTCTCAATGCGGCCAACGAGGTTGCGGTCGATGCGTTCCTACACGACGGCTGCAGCTTTACCGATATCGATCGCATTGTGGAATCCTGCATGGATGCCCACGATATGCAGGCGGTCGATTCGTTTGAGCAGCTTCGCGACATCGATGCGTGGGCGCGTGAAAAGGCTGCGCAGGTGCTCGCCGCAACCCGTTCCTAACCCATAAGGATTGCTTTTTCGTTTTATGGATACTGTTCTGAGCGTTCTCTCATCGGTCTTTTGGGGCCTGCTGATGCTTTCCGTCCTCGTGTTTTTGCACGAGGGCGGCCACTTTTGGCGGCGCGTGCCTGCGGCGTCCGTGTGACCGAGTTCTTTTTGGGTCTTGCCGTGCCGCTTTGACATCCATTACACGTCGCGTCGCATTGGAACCAAGTTTGGCGTGACCCCGCTGCTGCTGGGTGGCTACGCTGCCATCTGCGGTATGGATCCGACCGATGTTTCGTGCGCCGATCGCGTGCTCGCGGCTATCTATCGTCATGGTCGCGTGACCGTGGCCGACCTTGCTGTCGAGCTCGAACTGTCCGAGGAGGATGTGCTCGAGGCATGCGCCCTTTTGCTGGGTTGGGGCTCCATTGCACCTTGGTATGAGGAAGGGGAGAAGCCCTCACCGAGCTACTATCCCACCAAGTATCAGACGTTGCCACGAGACACGGCAGGCTATACCACCTTTGATGGTCGCCGTTTCGATCGCGAACATGCGACTGCCGAGGGCGATGTGTGGGAGCTGCCGTGCGGCGAGGCTGATTTCTTGGCGCAAGAGCGCTCGCATACCTATCTGGGCCAAGGCTTTCTCAAGCGCGCCTTTATGCTGCTCGCAGGCATTATCGTCAATATCTTGACGGGCTTTTTGCTCCTTATGAGCATCTATTCCATTGCGGGTGTCACCGTGCCGATGGATACCAACGTGATCGGTCAGGTTGACGGGGATCTATTGCCGCCAAGGCGGGTATCGAGGCCGGTGATGCGATCCTTTCGGTTGACGGAGTATCGTGCTCTACCTGGATGGACGTTTACGATGCCATCGGCAAGGCCGCCGGTAAGGACGATATCGCCATCGAGTACGAGCATGACGGCAAGCAGCATTCGACCACGGTTGCGCTCAAAGAGGACGAGCGCCTAGGGTGTATGCCTCTACGCAGGTGGTCCGTTTGGACCCGATCACCTCGGCGCGTCTGTCATTCTCCTATGTTGTACAGACGGCGGATGGCGTGATGCGCCTACTCCAGCCGCAGCATACGATGGAGATTCTCGATCAGTCTTCTTCGATCGTGGGTATTAGCGTTATGTCCTCACAGGCTGCTGCTGCTGGCCCCGCAACGTTTTTGACGTTTACCGCGCTCATCTCGTTCTCGCTCGGCTTTATGAACCTGCTGCCCATCCCGCCGCTCGATGGCGGCAAGCTGGTTATCGAGATCATTCAGAAGATTGCGGGCCGCGAGCTGCCGCTCAAGGTTCAGACGATTGTGAGCTATGTGGGCATCGCGCTCTTTGCGCTGCTGTTTGTCTATATGCTTCGTTCCGACGTCCTTCGATTTATCCTGTAGGGGAGTGTTTGGATTGTCTTTATCCCATCCTTTGCCTCGCGAGTTGACGCGCCCCGTGCATGTGGGCGGTGTGCAGATCGGTGGCGGCGCGCCGGTGGTGGTCCAATCCATGACCTGCACCGATACCGCTGACGCCCAGGCAACGCTTGCGCAAGTGTGCGCGCCTTGGCGCAGGCTGGCTGCGATATCGTGCGTGTGAGCGTGCCCACCGAGGCCGCGCTTGAGGGTTTCCGCACCATCTGTGCCGAGTCTCCGGTGCCGATCGTCGCTGATATTCACTTTAACCATAAGCTCGCCATCGGCGCCGTCGAGGCTGGTGCCGCCAAACTGCGCATTAATCCCGGCAATATCGGTGATTGGGCCAAGGTCGATTCCGTTATCGATGCCGCCGGCGCTGCTGGTTGTGCGATTCGTATTGGCGTGAACGCGGGCTCGCTTGAGCAGGATATCGCCGAGCGCGACGACCTCACGCAGCCCGAAAAGCTCGTGATGTCGAGCGAGCGTTTCGTCAAGCACTTTGAGGACCGCGGATTTACGAACATTGTGCTTTCGGCCAAGGCCCATAGCGTGCAAACGACGCTCGATACCTATCGAGCCCTGTCGCGTGAGATTCCCCACGTTCCGCTTCACCTGGGCGTGACGGAGGCGGGGACCAAGCTCCAGGGCACCATCAAGAGCTCTGTAGGCTTGGGTATCTTGCTTTCCGAAGGCATCGGTGACACCATGCGCGTCTCTCTCACGGCCGATCCGGTCGAGGAGCCGCCGGTCGCCTGGGGCATTCTGCAGTCCCTTGGCCTGCGTCGCCGCGGTCCCGAGATCGTCTCGTGCCCCACATGTGCGCGCTGTCAGGTCAACCTCATCCCTATCGCCGAGGAGGTTACCGAGCGGCTTAAGAACTATTCCGCGCCGCTTTCGATCGCCGTGATGGGATGTGCCGTTAATGGCCCCGGTGAGGCTTCTGATGCCGATCCTGGGCGTTGCTTGCGGACGTGGTCAGGCCTTGCTCTTTTCGCATGGCCAGATCATTGGTAAAGTAGCTGAGGACCAAATTGTCGACGCGCTTATGGCAGAGGTCGACAAACTTATTGAGGAGAAATAAATGACCGAGCAATGTATATGTCTAAGCTCTATGCGCCGACGCTTAAAGAGGATCCGGCGGACGCTGAGCTCGCCAGCCACCGCCTGCTGCTCCGTGCCGGCATGATCCGCAAGGAGGCCGCCGGCCTGTATTCCTACCTGCCGCTCGCATGGCGCTCGATCCGTAAGATCGAGAACATCGTGCGCGACGAGATGGATGCCGCCGGCGCCCAGGAGCTTATGATGCCTATCATGGTCGACGCCGAGTTGTGGCGCGAGTCCGGCCGCATCGACGCCTATGGCAAGGAGCTTGTGCGCTTTGACGACCGTCATGGTCGCGAGTTCGTCCTGGGCCCCACGCACGAGGAGACCGTCACGGCCCTGGTGCGCAACGAGCTGCGCTCCTACAAGCAGCTGCCCGTCAACCTGTACCACATTCAGGACAAGTTCCGCGACGAGTTCCGCCCCCGCTTTGGCCTGATGCGCGGTCGCGAGTTCATCATGAAGGACGCCTACAGCTTCTCCGCCACGCAGGAGAGCCTGCAGGAGGAGTACGACAAGATGAAGCAGGCCTACGCCAACATCTGCGAGCGCTGCTACATCAAGGCCCTGCCTGTTGTCGCCGACTCCGGCGAGATCGGTGGCGATACCTCCGTCGAGTACATGGCTTTGGCCGACGCTGGCGAGGCTTCGCTGGTTTACTGCGACGATTGCGGCTTTGCTGCCGATGACGAGGCTGCAAGCACCAAGGTCGTCGTGACCGAGGGTCCTGGTGACGGTACGCTCACCAAGGTTGAGACTCCGGGCATGGGCACCATTGAGGCTGTTGCTAAGTTCTTTGGGTTCCCCGAGAACGGCACGCGCAAGTCGCTGGCACTCATCGACGCCGAGGGCAAGCCGGTCGTGGCCATTGTTCCGGGCGATCACGAGCTCAACGATTGCAAGGCCGAGCACGTCTTTGGCAAGGGCTATCGCATGATGACCGACGAGGAGCTTCAGGCGAACGGTCTGCACAAGGGCTTTATCGGACCGGTTAACCTTCCCGAGGGCATTCGCCTGGTGTGCGACGAGAGCCTGCGCGAGTCCAAGCAGTGGGCCTGCGGTGCCAACGAGGTCGACTATCACTTTACCGGCGCCTGCCCCGAGCGCGACTTTACCGTCGACGAGTGGGCCGATCTGGTCACCGTTGTCGCCGGCGACCCCTGCCCGCACTGCGGCAAGCCGCTCTCCGCTGCCCGCGGCATCGAGGTTTCTCAGGTCTTCCAGCTGGGCACCAAGTATTCCGAGGCCATGGGTGCCACCTTTATGGACGAGGACGGCAAGGAGAAGCCGCTCATCATGGGTTGCTACGGCGTGGGCGTGTCCCGCTCGCTTGCTGCCGTCGTGGAGCAGCACAACGACGAGCACGGTATCGTCTGGCCGGTCTCCGTTGCCCCTGTACGAGGTCGCGGTGATTCCGCTTGATCCCAAGAAGGAGGAGAGTGCGCTACCGTCTGCGAGCAGATTGTTGATGGCCTGTGTGCCGAGGGTATCGAGGTCGTCGTCGACGATCGCGATGAGCGTCCTGGCTTTAAGTTTGCCGATAACGACCTCATGGGCTTCCCGTATCAGGTGGTTCTGGGCAAGCGCGGCCTTAAGAATGGCACCGTTGAGCTCAAGGACCGTGCTACGGGCGAGCGCGAGGACGTGGCGATCGACGAGGTCGTTGCCAAGGTTGCCGAGCTTGTTAAGGCAGCCCGCCGTTAATCGACGATTTCGCTTGTAGTTCGATATACGGGACGGCCCCGCATTTCTCCAATCGGGGAGATGCGGGGCCGTCCTATTATCTTGTAGCATCCTCGATATCTAAAGGAAAACCCCACAGCCCCTGCGAGCTGCGGGGTTTTCCATTGTGCCTCCGATGCGAAGCGAATCGCTCAGATATTACTGATAATCGACGACGTCGATCCAGTTCTTCAGGAACTCATCGTTCACATTGCGCTTACGAGCGAGCTCGGAAGCGGCGACGATGCTCGTCCACTGACGCACGACCTGCATGGGCATGTCGGCGCGGTCGCAGTAGAGCTCCAGGTAGGCCTCGGCCTGGTCGTCCAGCGTCGCGAGGAACTTCTCTTCGTCCACACCGTAGTCGCGGATCGTATTCTTGATGCCGACGCGCTCCTTCAGGGCATGGATGTTGCGAATCAGGTTCTCCACCGTCTCGTCGTCATTCGCACCCTTGAAGCCGAGGAATTCGCCGAATTCAGCGTAGCGGCGCTTCGTGTGCGGATAGGC